>FWPU01001266.1_pt1 | contig 77244 bp, 67 predicted proteins | sample 2228361 | NCBI WGS metagenome assembly FWPU01 (sample SAMEA103939777, study PRJEB20133) | metagenome | reverse complement strand
TGTCTTATGTCCTCCGTCCTCTGTATTCTGACCTCGTACACACTCTCCAACTAATAAACCACGAACTAAGAACTAATTAACCACGAACCAAGAACTAAGAACTAATCAACTACAAACCTTGAACCACATACTAAGAACTACGAACAAAGAACAAATTAACCTATTCACAAAATCTCAGTTGCTTTATCTATTAAGAAATTTTTTATTTCTTCTTCTGGTACAGGTGTAACTAAATATTCAATTGGTTCGGAATAATCAATGTCTGCGTGAAATACTAATTGTTCACGGAATAATTTTTCAGAAAATAAGTCACCGAATAATCTATTTGCCTTATCTGAAATCTCTCCAATTGAATAATAACCCCTTAAGATAAAATATAAATCAACATAATCTTTCCATTTAGCCTTTCTTCCCAAAGCATAAGCTTTCATAGCTGCCAATGATAAAAGTGTAGGCATCGTACAAAAAGAAGGGATTTCTATTTGATGCTCTACCTTAAATTCCTAACTAAGTAATGTAATTCTTACATCGTTAATTTTATAATGTAATTGATCAATATCCTCAAAAATAAATGAGGGTTTAAAAGGTAATTTCAATAATTTTTCTTTGATTCTTTTTCTATTGAGTCTTGAGCTTGTAAAAAAATCAAAATCTATAGAATGTCTATGCCCTATGTGTAGAGCAATTGCTGTCCCGCCAGCTAGATAAAAAGAACGTCTAAAACTTTTCAGGTATGGTATTAATTCAATTTGTTGTTTTGTTAAGATTTCTTTGTGTATATCTTTTGAAGACAAGATCAAAATAATTTAATGTTAATTCATGATAGTTTCCTCTTCTACGAGGACTAATATTAATTGTTTTATAAAATATTTCTGCTACTTTTTCTATTCCTAATAGATTGAATAGTTCTTTAACTGTATTGAGATCCCCATTGTTTAATACAAATTCAACCAAAACTTCGAGGCTGATTCCCTCTTTTCTATTCTCAGGAATATACCAGAAGAGGGGGCTGTGTTTTTTTATGAATTTTTTTATTTCATCGTTGTCCATGTTCTTAGTTCGTTGTTCTTAGTTCGTTGTTTTTGGTTCGTAGTTCTTTGTTAGGCGTTCTTGGTTGGTCTTGAGATATTTAATAAATCCGCCAACTAGATTTTTGGTTGTCTTTATTTTTTCAATTAATCTATCAAATTGTTTTTTTTCTATATAATAAAAATCCAATGCTACATATAATAGAGATTCAGCTTCTGATGCAGACCTGTAAGAATAATTCATAAAATTTATAAATGTCTTATTGGAATTACTATCAAATCCTTCAGCTATGTTACTCATTATTGAAACAACTGCTCGTTGTATCTGATCTTTTAATCCAAAATCCTTATTAAATTTTTCATTGTTTGTTGTAATTGTATAAACTTCTTTAACTAACTCTCTCGCCTGTTTCCATGATTCAATTTCTGTAAAAGACTTAATTTCCATTCTTTTCTTAACTAATTAACTAAGAACTACGAACAAAGAACCATTTAACTACGAACCACAAACTAAGTACCACGAACCAAGAACTTTGAACCACGTACAAATAACTAATCAACTAAATTAAATCACAATATTTCTTAACAACAATTACAAATTCATATAACTCTTGTAACCTTGAGTTTACTATCTGAAGTATCACTGATTTATCAAGACTTAAATACTCATGGGCCAATCTATTTCGAAATCCTATCATCTGAATTAATAATTGCTTTTGATATTCATTGATAATATCATTTTCATATAAAATATTCGCTAAATCTGAATAACTATTCCAATTTAATTTAATATCTGAAGCAACAATGTGAGAAAAAATATCAAGGATATTCTGAATCAGTATATATAATCCTCTTTCCAGTATCCATAATAAATCAGGATTATTCTTAAAGTCATCACTGGTTATGTTTTTGTATTTACTTAGCTTTTCAAAAGCATCAATAAATGAACTTATTCTTTTCTGTATTAATTCTTTATCTGGCATTTAGTAGTTTTTTATTTAAATAATAACTCAGAATTTGACGCAGTGGTTGTAAATCGATGTAAATTTTTCTTACATAATTTTCATAATGAATTCTGAATTTTTCATTTTTTGAAAAGAGCAATTTACCTGTATTTATTATCCTTTGCTGTAAGGTAATATCTGCATTATTCATTATTAAAAAATCAACATCAGTTTTTAAAATCATGCATAAGTTACCAATGAAATAACTTTCATATCCAAATGGATATTTCTTAAAATCTCTATAATTATAATTATCTTCAATATAAACAGCAATATCAATATCGTGAAAGTAGTCGCTTTTAACAAAAGAGCCAAATAAATAAGCAATTTTTATTTCGTCAAATTTGATAAGATAATCTATAATCTTTTTTTCGATTTCTAATTTTTGCATCTATTTAGTTACTTTGTTCTTAGTTCGTTGTTCTTAGTTCGTTGTTTTTGGTTCGTAGTTCTTTGTTAGGCGTTCTTGGTTGGTCTTGAGATATTTAATAAATCCGCCAACTAGATTTTTGGTTGTCTTTATTTTTTCAATTAATCTATCAAATTGTTTTTTTTCTATATAATAAAAATCCAATGCTACATATAATAGAGATTCAGCTTCTGATGCAGACCTGTAAGAATAATTCATAAAATTTATAAATGTCTTATTGGAATTACTATCAAATCCTTCAGCTATGTTACTCATTATTGAAACAACTGCTCGTTGTATCTGATCTTTTAATCCAAAATCCTTATTAAATTTTTCATTGTTTGTTGTAATTGTATAAACTTCTTTAACTAACTCTCTCGCCTGTTTCCATGATTCAATTTCTGTAAAAGACTTAATTTCCATTCTTTTCTTAACTAATTAACTAAGAACTACGAACAAAGAACCATTTAACTACGAACCACAAACTAAGTACCACGAACCAAGAACTTTGAACCACGTACAAAGAACTTAGAACTTTGAACTACGAACTTCGAACTACGAACTTTGAACCACAATCATTGAACAAATATAAAACTTCTGTCTTCTGATTTCTGTTTTACTATTCAAATCAATAAACATTATTCACTAATCATTTTTTTATTTTTAGTAACATTCATTAAAAGCTCTAAATCAGCCTGGTCTTTTTTTCTTGCCGATGCTTTTTTATTCTTAATCAAACACTCCAGAGATATGAAATTTGCAAATATTTTGCCAAATTTTGTTTCAACTTTTGATGTATAAGATTCATCAAACTCAACACCCGATATACTTGTAATTATATCGATTATTACAGGGGGAATACCTAATTGAATTACCATTTCTTCAGTCGTAAAATCTGTTAATGAGAGTTCTAAATCATCAAAACCAAAATCGCTCAATACATTTAAAATTTTCTTTGCATTCTCTTCACTCCTCTCAATAAAAATATCAATATCACCTGTATTTCTTGGTACTCCATATAATGCCAAGGCATAAGCTCCTACTATGAGATATTTAACCCCGTGTTTGTTTAATAACTCTATAAACTCTTCGAAGTCTTTCTCTACTTTCATTGTATTCTTTTTGTTTATTAAAAAGCTTAATGTACTGCATCCTTAGTTCTTGAACTGCAGAAATTCTATCACCTTCTGATTTTGTAAGCCAGTATTCAATATCATTATTAATTTCATTCTTAATTTTTATTTTATTTACTACTTTTTGTATCATATTTTTTATTATAACCTGATTAATTTTAAACATCAATTTATACAAATTATTTTGAATACCAAATGCCCGTAGAATCCTGTTGATACAATTTTCATAAATGACTGAGATTCGCCCTTCGGTGCTTGAGAAAAGTCTGACGACGGAAGTCGGAAGACGGATATCTGAAGTCAGAAGTCTGAAGTCGGAGGTTAGATATTAAAAGGTTTTCCATTTTGTTTACTTCGCCACTTATGTACTAACAGCACTAAGGTTACACTAAATTCAATATACATTCTTAGTGGTTCCTTAGTGATTCTTAGCGCTCTTAGTGTTTTCTCCATTTGAATTTCTGTCATCTGTTCTCCGTCTTCTGTCTTCCTAACAAAATCCAATCATTATCCACAGCTCCGCCACGTGAGTCACATGGCTCAGAAAAATAATAAAAAATCAATAAAAGCATCTTAAATCTCTTAGCTATAATGGAATTATTTAATCGAATTTCTATCTGAAAGTATCGCCCACAAGTGTCTGGTATACAAGCTCTGTAAAATAGCGCACAAATATAAAAACTTTTATTTAATTACCAAATAGAAGTCAATTTAAAGTATATTAAAATTAAGTAAAAATCTTACTTATTAAACACATCAATCAAAATAAAGATGGTATATGAAATTCATAAACCCTCTCATTCTTTTTAATATAAAATGATTCCTTAAACCATGCCCTCGCTGGTATATCCTGTGCTTCTTCAGGTATTGGGTTACCATTAAAATAATCCCATGCATAAGATAATTCGCTTACAGATACCCCCGTTCTAATGAATTGTATGCGGAAATCTTTATTTATACTGCACCACTTTATTGTACTATCTCTACTCATTACTACTGCTGATGGATGTGTATCTACTTTTGTATACCTGATTGCAGAAGCACTTAATGATACATTAAAATAATTAGCTGTATCTTTTAATAATTCTGAATTTAGTTTTCTCCCTCTTACAAATTCCTTAAAACATTTCTCATGTATTAATAATTCTGATGCAAAATCATTTGCTGCTATTTCTCTTTGATGATTTCTGTTGCTGCCATAAATTCTTCATATCCACACCTATAACTCCCTCTCCCCTTTTCATTAAAAAATGCTCCATCTCATGTGCTATTGCAAATCTTTTTTGCCTTTCATCAGTTATAAGATTATTAATAGTTATTATTCCCATTTCTTCATCAAATATAATTTCCCCTTCACAATCATTTAGAACTTCTTCTTTTAACTTCAAATTCTCAGCATAAAGTAGTTCTTCAAGATCTATTTCTAAAGGTGAATCATAACAATATTAGTCAATCAATTTGGCGGCGTTTGCTTTAACAAGTATATTCATTATATATTATGTATTTTATATGATAAAACTATGATACTAATTTTACCTCATCTATCTTTAGTTAAAATGCATCAATAATAATTGATTGCCCGGCATTCTATAAAAATTATAATATATCTATACAGAAGCGCTGTTCTATAATTCTATTACTTATTAGTTAACCTTTATTCTTCTATTCTCTTTTTAATCTTTCAAATAGTGCAGCATCATCAAGCTCATCTTCTATCTTATCAGAGATTTGTTTTCTAGCTGCTATTTTATAATCCGCTAAATTTTCACTTATTTCTTTTTCTTCCTTTTCCTTTCTATGTTGCTCAAGTATTTTCAAAAATTCCTCTTTTTTCTACTTTCCTACTTTTAATTTTTCTTGTGCCTCCAATTTTTTTATAAAATTTTCTTTCTTTTCGTTTAGCTTTTCTATATTAACTCCCATTTCTTTTAATATTTGGTCTGTTTCACTTTCTGTAAAAATTTCTGGATCTAAATAAAAACGTAAAAAATTTTTTAGTATATCTTTATCAGATTTCATTATTCTCCTTTAATAAATTTATTATTTCACTTTTTTGTATCTTTCTAAGAATTCTTTTTTGAATGTTTGTTACTTCTTCTTTCGTAATTTTAAGTTCTTCAGCAATTTCATGTCGCTTGTAACCTTCTAATATTTTTTCAAGTACCATTCTCTCTTCTATTTCTTCATTAGGGTTAAATATAGTCATTATCTTTTCAATTAAATCTTTAATTTCAATATTACCTAATATCTCCTCTACTCGATTTGCATAACTTCCCTCCTCTAAATAAACTTCAGCATCTTCTATTGTAAGGGTATTTTCAGGTGGTTTTTCTCTTTCTTCATTTTTCTTTCTGCATTTAAAGTAGATTAATAATTCATTTTTTAAATGATAGTAAACTGAGTTCCGAAAAAGTATATAAGTATCCTATAACTTTTTCTCTTCCTATCATAAATTAATTCCAGTACGTTATATACAATATCTTCAGGAGTTTTAGCTCGATACTCATTACCCATTAATTCTTTTCCATTTTAAACAATAAAAAATTATCCTCTTGATATCATTTTTTACAAATTCTTTAATGTATTCTAACAATAATCCAGGTTGTTCTTCAGATAAACTTTTTTGTTTTGTATAATCTGATATTTCATTTAATTGTTTTTGATCTTCTTGCAATAAAAATCCTCAATTAATTTGTAAAACTTTCTATTATTTAAACGAACTCAATGAGCTAAAATTGCCATTTATTAAAAAATATTTTTTGACATTTGCAAAATTTTTATCCCTCGAATGCTTAAATCCTCCTTCATTAATTCTATCGTTGTAAAAATCTATAAAGGGAAACCCTCTCTAAAGTTCAACTAAGGCAAATTTTAAATATTCAAATCGTTTAAAGTGTAAATGGATATTTAACTAATAGTAAACTAAATCATGAAAACCAATTTTTCAATAATGAATCTGTTATTTCATAGATATCTTGTACATATCTTTCTGCCTGCAACACATTCTGTTTGTGCAGTTAAGAGGCGATGGAAAATTTTCCCGTTCTTCTTACTGCAATGGTATTATTAGTGTTCAATCATCGAAAAATAAATCCGCAAGAATTTGTGCACCTACAAAATAAAGAATATTTATTGTACAATTTTTTTTAACATAAAAAAAGAGGAAATAAAAATGGCTAAATTAAAAAAAGAAATACTTGGTAAAGTAAGTGGTTCCTTAGGCGATTTAACATTTCGCCAGTGAAAAGGAAAAAGTATTATATCAACACGTCCCGGATCTTTTATACCCGGTAACGATCCAGAATCAATCGCAAGACGTGAAAAGTTTAGGTTATTAATTAAACTTTCAAGTACAATTTATTCATTCGATGAACTTAAAAGCATCTGGTTAAATGAAACTCCTGATGATAAAACTGCATTTAACTATATAACTCAAATTAATTACCCATTTATAAATGATGGGGGTCTATCTTCCTTTATCAAACTTGTTCCATCACAAGGATTTGGTATCTCAAATTCCTCTGTTGTATATAATCAGAATGTTATAACAGTAACATTCGATGCCCTCGAAACACATATAGGTATCGATGAAACAACTGAACCGTCTGTAAAATTAATTTCTATTATTTAATTGAGTAATCCTGAAAACAATACAATCGAAAAATATTCTTTCCTGAAACTTACTTCACAACCACAGACGACTGTATTGAATCAGCCTTATTCATTCGCTTTTAATCTTTCAAACATTGAAGTCAACTAATAGAAATGTATACGATGAGGAAAGGATATTTTGTATTGTTAACACTTAATAATGAAGAATAAATAGTACATTACTCCAATACTTTCTCTGTATAATAACTCAAAACAGGTCGGGCAATTTGTCTGACCTGTTTTTTTATTTTTTTATCAATATTATTCAGCGTAATGATAAATTTTAATAAATAGAAGCAAATTGCTTATAACTATTGTCTGAAGTTTATCAAATAAAAACAGGCATGCGCATATAAAGATGGTTCAGGTTAATATCTAAAATTATAACTATTGTATGGTCTCGCTGAATGAACAATAAGAATTCATTTATAGTTAAAGCAAAAATTAAAGAGGGAACCCAACATTCAATTGAACTGTAGCAGAAAATTTACTTTTATTAATTGCATGGTTGTAAGATGCTTCAACAGGTATAACTATATTTTTATTCTCGTCATAAAGTTTTTCAACAACAAAAAAAGAGTAACCTGCTGTTGCCTCAACACTGACATAATCGGGTATCAAATGAATTATAAAACCTGAGCCTAAAAAATAACCAATCTTTATTTTATCTGTAGTAATTTTATTTTCACCAATAATATTGTTATTAACATCTAAAACTTCGGTGCTGAATTCAGGGTTAATAAATGTTACATGTCCTTCTAAAAATTTAAAATCGATTATTGAAAAAATAGGGAAGCCAAGATCCAATCCAACTCCCCAATGATTCATTGATAATGTATATATATAACTTTCTTCGTTTACTCCATTATTAATTATTCTATTATGAGTTTCCTTTAAAAATTGATAATAACCTTTTGCAGTAATAAATGCTTTTGAAAATTTTGCACGAAAAATATTTGCACCTACTCTGTAACCTGTTGCCTTTTTAAAATCAAATTTAAAATTAAATTCAGGATTATTAATACTTTCGGGGAATAAATATTCTCGAATTCCTTTTGATTCGTATTCCTGCTGTGTAATACCTGCATAAAAACCACTTAACCCAAGACATCCAAAACCAAAAGTTTGACTGAACGAATTAAAAGAATATATAAATAAGAGTGGTATTAAAAGTATTAATCTGCTCATTGTCCTTAAGTTTTTTCTATTGTCAATTTACAAAAAAGAATCAAAGAATTAAAATTTATCAAACTTTATTAAAATTTTTATTTAGCAAGACTCTTTTCATTTTTTTTAAGTAAATACGCAAAAATCAATCCGAAAAATCCCAATGATGAAAAGATCCACATACCCAGGTTATAACCAGATGGATTTTGTGCACTTGCATTAGAAATATCATTGGCAAAACCAATAATTAGATTAAATGAAAATAGTCCAATATTTTGAATCATAGTCATTAATCCATATGCAGTACCGAGTTTTGTATTTTCAACTATGAAAGTAACAGAAGGCCACATAACAGCAGGTACAAGCGAAAATGAAATACCCATTATCGACATTGGTATTATAAGATAAATGGGAATAGAAGCATGAATATCAAAAAAACTGACATTTATATTTATAAAATCACTTTCAGTCATAATTTCGGGTCTTCCCACTTTATAAGCCATCATTAAATAAACCGGGACTATCATTAATGAACCAATCATCATTAATAAAGAACGCTTACCAATTTTATCTACAAGTAAACCAAATAATGGTGTAAAAATCATGGCAGCTAAGGTCAACATACTTGATAAATTGCCACCCACTTCTCTTGAAGTATTATGCGCATCCTGAAAAAATTTTATTGCGAAAGTCTGAAATGGAAACATTGCTGAATAAAAAGTAACACAGAGAGCTGTAATATACCAGAATGCCGCAGGAAAAGTAAAGACTTCTTTTAATACTACTTTCTCCTGCGAACCTTCCTGAGGCAAAGTAATTTTCTTTGTACCAATTAAATCAAGAAAATAATATATAGTGATTGCAATTACTGCAAAAACTCCTGCACCTACGGTAACCAGTAATGGTGATTGCCAGTAATTATATAAACTTTTCCCCCATGTAGGTGAATTAAGAGCCAAGAACGAACCTAAACGGGCTACGGTTAAATTTAATCCAAATGCGAAAGATAGTTCTTTACCTTTAAACCATCTCGCAATTATGGTGGTAATTGCAACTATCATCGATTCTGCACCTAATCCAAAAATTAATCTACCTGTTGCCATCAAAAATAGATTACCCGTTAATGCGGTCACTATAGAACCAATCATAATTAAACAAGTAAATATCAATACTGAAATTCGAGTACCAATTTTATCAATAATAATACCTCCAATAAGAACCATAATGATATTCGGGAAGCTGTAAATACCCTGAAGTAATCCAATATCTGCATCTGAAAAGTTTAATTGTTTAACAAGTAAATCGGCAAGTGGACTAATACTATCGTAAATGTAATAATTACCAAACATTGCAAGACTGATAAAAAGAAGAATTGTCCAGCGATATATTAATGATGGTTGTGGTTTTATAACTAATTGTGTCATAAATTATTTATTTTTTTTGTTAAAATAAGAATAAAAAATCTCAGATTGAGAATTAATATTTTATCAAAATTTAATGATGAGTTATCAGTAGTTTTGTTAAATGAAGAGTAATAATCTCATCGATACAAAATTTAATTGAGATATGTTTCGATTCATAATCATTTTATTAATAATTAAAAATCCGACACGAGTTACATTATACCGGGCGATGGAATGCATCGCCCATTACCAAATGGTTATTTTTATGCAACACTTTCATCGGGAATGTTTTTCAATACATTTATAAGTGTATTCCAGAATTTTTCTACAGTACTTATCTGAACTCTTTCATCGGGTGAATGTGCACCTATAATTGTAGGGCCAAATGAAATCATATCCATCTCAGGGAATTTTTCCTTAATTATTCCACATTCCAGACCAGCATGAATTGCTTTTACATGTGGTTCACTTCCATATAAATTTTTATATACATCTTTCATTAATTTCAAAATAAGTGAGTTGACATCAGGTTTCCAACCAGGGTAGCTATCTTTCTGATGCACTTCTGCTTTTGCTAAATGAAATACAGATGCAATTGCATTGGAAATATCGTGCTTTTCTGATTCAACTGAACTCCTCTGACTTGTTACAACTTCTATTGTTTTCCCTTTTGTTGTTACCACAGCTAAATTTGATGAAGTTTCAACAAGACCTTCAATATCTGAACTCATTTTAACGACCCCGTTTTGTATACCATAGAGTGAATTAATCAGAATTGTTGAAGTTATTTTATCCATCACTTTAGAGCGATTTTTTGTTTTATTAAACGAGACAGTTAAATTAGGTTCTACAGTTGATAATTCTGATTTAACAATATTGTTATAATTTTCGATATAATTATTAACATAATTAAGAATTTTATTTGCTACTCGAATAACAGCAAAACACTCGCGTGGAATTGCATTATGTTTACTTCCACCGTTAATACTTATTAACCTTATACCGAATTTATAATTCAGTTCATGGAGCAATCTAACCATAAGTTTAATTGCATTGCCTCTTCCTTTGTGAATATCCAGACCTGAATGTCCACCGTTTAATCCGGTAATTTTAATTTCAAGTGCAGATGTATTTGATGGAATATCAGAAGGTTTAAAGACAAATTTTGCCGTAGTAGTTTGTCCCCCTGCGCAACCAATATACAAATCTCCATCTTCTTCGGAATCGAGATTTATTAAAATTTTCGACTTGAGAAAACCTGGTTTTAAAGCCTGAGCACCATTCAAACCAGTTTCTTCATCAAGTGTAAACAATGCTTCGATTGGACCGTGTTCAATGTCATTAGATTCAAGAACAGCAAGTGCAGCAGCAACTCCAATTCCATTATCAGAACCAAGTGTGGTTCCTTTAGCTTTTACCCAATCGCCATCTATATATGGCTGAATTGGATCTTTATCAAAATCATGCTGAACATCTGCATTTTTCTCGGCTACCATATCCAGATGACCCTGAAGAACTACTGACATTAAATTTTCTTTACCAGGTGTGGCATTCTTTCTAATAACAATATTTCCAAACTCATCTTTCTTATATTCCAGATCATTCTTTTTTGCAATTGAAATTATGTAATCTGCTACTTTTCCTTCTTTTCTTGAAGGATGCGGTCTTTTACAAATCTCTTCAAAATGATTCCATAGTAAAGAAGGATTTAAATGACCTAAAATTTCTCCCATGTTATTCTCCTTTTATTTCTTTGAAAGTTATAAATTTATGCTCATATAACTGAGTTAAAAACTTTGTTAATCTCTCTTCAACAGGCTGTATTTTTTCACCAAATTTTTGTGTTAGTTTATTTGCAATTTCATTTACTTTTTTATTCCCATCTATTTCGAGCCATGCAGCAGACCCAAGTTCATCCAATTTTAAATTAATATATGGATTCTTCAACTTTGGTATTATATACTTTAAGCTAAATTTACTACTAAATTTTGGTATGAGTATTATTACTATTTCATTCTCATCTACTTTATAGTCAATTTTATGGATAGGAGTGAGATCAAGATAATTCATGAAATTTAATTTTTTACTGCGATTAAAAAAATTCATGGAATATCTATAATATTTTTCCTAAGTATTTTCTAATGTTAAATTAAAATTATTAAATAATATTCACTAATAAAATTTTTTCAATTCATATCTGGTAATGTTTTAATTGAGAGAGATTACTTTGTAAACTTATAATGAATTGAATTAACATAACAAAAGGTTGATAGATATAACAGTAACTAATTTATTCATAACGGAGAGCTTCAATTGGGTCTAAATTTGCTGCTTTTATTGCTGGATAAACACCAAATAACACACCAACCAATGTAGTTACAGATAAACCGATGATTATCCATTCAACTGGAATAAATACCGGGACACCAAGATATGCAGCAACGATATTTCCACCGATTAAACCAAATAGAATCCCTATCGATCCACCTATCCAGCTCAATGCAGTTGCTTCTATTACAAATTGAGTTAAAATATTTTTTCTTTTAGCTCCTACAGCTTTTCTAATACCAATTTCTTTTGTTCTTTCTGTTACACTTACAAGCATAATATTCATTATACCGATTCCAGCAGCTAATAAAGCAATAAATGCAATTACACCGGCTCCGAGTTTAAAATATCTTGTAAGATTATTAAACTCTTCTATCAGCTGATCGTTAGTAACAATTTCAAAATCATTAACCTGAGCGGCATCCACTCTTCTGATTTTTCTTAATGCCCCAACAACTTCATCTTTTGTATCTTCGAGCAGGTCTTTACTTTTTGCCATGATTAAAAAGAAAGCACTTCTCTCTTCTCCAAAAAATTTTTGAAATACATTTAATGGAATGCATATAAAATTATCCTGTGACCTACCGAGTACGGAACCTCTCTTAGCAAAAACACCAATAATCTGAAAATTAAAATTATCTATCTTAATGGTTTGACCGATGGGATCGATATTCTTAAATAATCTTTCGGCTACCTCTGCTCCAAGTACTGCAACCGGTCGGAATAATTGTTCGTCTGCTTTTGAATAAATTCTTCCTTCAGAAATTTTCATATCGAGCGCAACAAAATAATCTGAATTGGTACCTGAAATAATGACATCAGGATTGGTTTTCTCATTACCGTATTTAACAACTTTACCTCCCGTATTAAGACCTATTCCAATAGCAACGGGGAGTTTTGTAATATTACGTAATTTTTCACCTTCTTCAACTTTCAGATCTTTTCTATTTCGATATTGTCTTCTTGCATGAGGACCACCAGCAACAAATGCAGGATATTTTTGAATAATGAAATTATTTGCTCCAATTGAGTTAAAAACATCTTCTATATTTCTTTGAATTGCACTAATAGCAGTCATAACTATTATAATAGAAAACAAACCCACAGCTATTCCAAGTAATGTTAGAATCGAACGCAGTTTACTTCCCATTATTGAATGGTATGCTAATTTTATGCTTTCTAAAACCTGCATTATTCATACCTCAATGAGTCTACAGGATCCAAACGGGAAGCTTTCAAGGCTGGAACAAATCCAGAGATTATTCCAACCAATCCGGAAATTATAAGGGCTAATATAACGATGCTAAGTGGTAATGATGTTGGTAAAAATTGATTTATTATTAAACTTAATGGGAAAGAAATCATAAGACCTATTACTCCACCAAGCATACAAATTATAGCAGCTTCGACAAGAAATTGCAATAGAATTGACCAGGTTTTTGCTCCTACGGCTTTTCTGATTCCGATTTCTCTTGTTCTTTCGGTTACAGAAACAAACATAATATTCATAATACCAATTGCTCCTACAAATAAAGATAAAGCAGTTATAACAATTCCTGCAAGAGCAATAACACCAATAGTCTGATCATACATTTGTTTAAATGCTTCCTGCTGGTTAATAGCAAAGTCGTCTGGTTTATCAGGTGGTACTTTTCTAATTATTCTCATTGCAGCTCGAATTTCTTCTTTTGCATCTTCAAGTCTTGAAATATCCCCAATTTTTATATCTATTCTCATTCTATTTCGAGCTTCTCCAATTACTGATTCAAAAGCTTTAAGAGGGATAATAATCTGTCCATCCATACTGAATGAACCCAGAAATCCACTCCCCTGTTTTTCAAGTATACCTATTACTTTTAACGGGACATTATTAATTCGAATATCGTTGCCAACTGGTTTTTCTGAAGGAAAAAGTTCTTTTTGAATATCTTTACCAATTATACATACTCTTCTTCCAGATTTGACTTCAAGTTCATTTAAAAATCTTCCCTCTTCAAGATTTAATTGACTTGTTCTTTGATATTCTTCTGTTGTACCAATTATTAAAGCTGCTTGAACCGAGCGATCCTTCCTTTTAACTGAAGCAGAGAAAGTTCTTTTTGTTGGTGCCATTGCTTCATAATTTTTCAAAACAGATTTTAATTTTTCATATTGTTCTATTGTAATATCCTTTCTGTTTCTAAACTGTTCCCATCTTTCCATAGCAAACCATGGAAATTTATCCACATACAAAACATCACTTCCAAGAGAAGAGATCGAATTCATAAATGCTTCTCTTAAACCAACAATAGCTGTCGACATTGTGGTAACTGCAACTATTCCAATAATAATACCAAGAGTAGTTAGTACTGACCTCAGTGTATTAGCTTTTATTGCCTGTATAGCAATTGAAAGGATTTCCCAGAATTCTATAAAATATTTCTTCATTCACAATAACGATTATGATAATTTGCAATATAATTTTTTAGAATAAAATAAAAAAGGAATCTTGAATTGGAATTGATAAGGATAGTCAAATAAAGAAAGAAAATTATTCTGTAAATTAATAATTACACAAAAATTCTTTATAAAATCATATTAATTATCAATTAATTAATAAAATATTATTCATATCTAAGTGATTCTATTGGATCAAGATTTGCAGCTTTATATGCCGGGTAGGTTCCAAAGCTTACTCCTATTATTATACAGAGCAATACACCTATGATAATCCAATCAATAGGTATTACTGCAGAAGCATTCAAATATGAACCTGCTACATTCCCTGCAATTATGCCAAGAATAATTCCAATGACACCACCTATTAAGGAAAGAGTAATTGCTTCGATAATAAATTGAGTGAGAATATTAATTTTTTTAGCTCCAATAGCTTTTCTTATTCCGATCTCTTTTGTCCTTTCTGTTACAGATACAAGCATTATATTCATAATACCAACTCCAGCTGCCAGTAGAGCTATAGCAGCAACAACAATTGAACCGCTTCTAACACCAGATGTAATATCGTTAATTCGTATAAGTAATTGTTCATTTGACCAGATATCAAAATCATTTTCTTTTCCAGGGGGAATTTTACGAATAGTTCTGAAGTAACCTTCTGCTTCTTCAATTAATTCATTATATGATTCTCGATCATATGCCATAACAGTAATATTAATACTTCCTCTTCTTTTACCATAGAAGGATTGAAAAGTTGTAATTGGTATTATAGCAAAATTATCACGGCTGTTTCCAAAAAAGGCACCCTGAGATTCAAGAACTCCAATAACCTTCAATTTATGACCATCCAATGTTACGTATTGACCTATAGGATCATTTTTTGGAAAAAGTCTTTTAACTATATCTGCACCAAGAACAATAAATGGTTCATATCTCTGGATATCTCTTTCATTGAACACTCTTCCCTCCTGTGCATACCATTGATTATTGGGGAATGCATCGGCAGTAACTCCAGCAAGTCCAACATCAGGATTAGTTTCAATATTACCCACTTTTAGCAATCTCCCAAATATCCATTGTTCTACTGCAATGTACTTAGCACTTTTTAATTTTTCTTTTAATCTATAAAATTGTTCCAATGTAATATCAGGTCGATTACGATATTTTATTCCTGAACCTGGCCCACCAGTTTGAACAGCAGGCCATTTTTGAATTTGAAATGTATTTTGACCAAGTACAGATGTTCCCTCTTCAATACTTGATTGCAACATTTCAATTATTGTACTAATTGCTATTATTGAAAATATTCCTACCACAATTCCCACAATTGTCAAAATTGATCTAAGCTTATTTGCTTTTAATGAATCAAAGGCCACTTTTAATATTTCTAAAATTTTCATTATTCATACCTCAATGCTTCTACCGGATCTAATTTAGCAGCAGTATATGCAGGAGCAAATCCAGATATTACTCCAGTTATTACTGAGATTGTTATTGCAAGTATAATAGTTTCTACCTGAACAGATGTTGGTAAGAATTGATTAACCGCTTTGCTTAAAAGTATTGCAAGGAATAAACCAATTAGACCACCAATTAGACAGATTATAGCAGATTCCATGATAAATTGACCAAGGATTGTCCTTTTTTTCGCTCCAATAGCTTTTCTTATACCAATTTCTCTTGTTCTTTCTTTAACAGAAACAAACATTATATTCATAATGCCAACAGCTCCTACAAACAACGACAAACCTGTAATAAAGAGGCCAGCTATTTGTATAATACCAACTGTTTGATTAATATTATTTATTAATCCTTCCTGTTGATTTATAGAAAAATCATCTTCTTCATAATATTTCAATCCACGAATTTTTCTCATTATTCCAATAGCTTCTTCTTTGGTACTCTGAAGCATCTGACTATTTTTTGCTCTTACTGTTATAGTAATAGTTTTATTATTCTCGTTAGTAAAATATTTAAAGATATTTTGTATAGGTATTAAAATTTGTTTATCAGGATTAAACTCTCCCATCAGCCAGCTTCCCTGTTCAGCAAGAACTCCAACAACAACAAACTTATGACCTTTTATTTTAATTTCTTCGCCGATAGGATTTAAATTCTTAAATAAGTTTTTCGCAATCTGGCTACCTAAAACAGCTACATTTCTACCTGCATTACTTTCAAGTTCATTAAAAAATCTTCCTTCGCTAAAAATTAAATCTGATGTTTTTATATATTCATGTGTTGTACCTCTTACAACTATAGCTTCGGCAGTAACATTTTTATATTTAACATTTTGTGCTGTCCATGTATCAGGTGAAACTGCTATAGGTAATTTAGCCAGCTCTTTAAATTGTTCATAATCTTTCATTGTTATATTTCTTCGGTTTCTTAATTCCCACCATGGTTTATCATTGTTAAACCATTCCCACTTATCAATATATAAATTATCACTACCGAGCGAGGACATACCTGTTTGATATGCATTATTTATTCCATTTATTGCAGTAGACATTAAAACAACTGAAGTAATCCCAATTACGATACCCAGTGTAGTCAAAATTGACCTTATCTTATTGGCTTTAATTGCATTAAAAGAAATCAATAAGCCTTCTTTTAATTCATATAAAAATGTATTCATCATAAATCCTTAAAGTTTAGATGCACCATTCTTTTGAGGTATAAATCTGTTAACTACTTTTTCGTCGTTTTCGATTAAACCGTCACGGATTCTGATAATTCTTTCGGCATGTTCTGCAATATATTCTTCGTGAGTAACGAGAATAATTGTATTTCCCTGCTCATAAATTTCGTTAAAAAGAGCCATAATGTCTTCACCGGTTTTTGTATCAAGATTACCGGTTGGCTCATCAGCAAGAATAATAGATGGATTAGTAACAAGAGCACGAGCTATAGCAACTCTTTGACGCTGACCACCGGAGAGTTCATTTGGTTTGTGATAAATTCTATCTAAAAGCCCAACATGTTCAAGTGCCAGTCTTGCTCTTTCTTTTCTTTCTGATGCCGGTATACCTGCATAAATTAATGGGAGTTCGACATTATGCAGGGCATTTGAACGTGGAAGCAAGTTAAAAGTCTGAAACACAAAACCAATTTCTTTATTTCTGATTTTTGCAAGTTCATTATCACTCATTTGACTAACATTGACGCCTTTAAACTCATAGAGTCCATGAGTAGGTGTATCGAGGCAACCAAGTATATTCATTAAAGTTGATTTACCGGAGCCCGATGGTCCCATGATTGCAACATACTCGCCTTTATTAATTTTAAGAGAAACATCTCTTAGTGCATGAACTTCTTCGCTACCCACCTGATATATTTTTGCAACATGTTCTATATTAATGATATTCATAACTTTTCCACTTTTTATTTAGTTTTACTGGAGGAAATCATAATTTTTTTACCATCATCCAGTTCTCTTGAAATTGCTCGATATGGTCCACTAATGACTTCTTCGTCCCCTTTCAATCCTTGAATAATTTCGATATAATTATCATCACTGATTCCGGTTTTAACTTCTACCATTTTAGCCTTACCATTATCAGCAATAAAAACAACTTCTTTAGGTTTATTTCTCTTGCCATTTTTTGAAACTGGATTTTCTTCGTCGCCTTTTAGATTATCTGGTTTCTCCTTTAATCTTGCTGTGACACTTTGAATTGGGACAGCAAGAACATTGGGTTTTGTTTCTGTTTCAATATCAGCATCGCACGACATTCCGGGTCTAATTTTATCATCGAGGTCTATTAATTTTATTTTAACTTCGAAGTTAACAACTTCTTCCTGAGTGCCAAGACCTGTAGTTTTAGCACTATTACCAATTTGAGATACAATACCCTTAAAAACTCTTTCTCCAAAAGCATCGATATGAATTCTTGCTGTATCACCTATTGAAACTAACACAACATCATTTTCATCCACATCGACAGTTGCTTCCATATTACTTAAATCTGCAACTGTTAACAATTCGGTTCCAGTAAATGCGCTACCAATTACCCTTTCGCCCAATTCAACAGAAAGTTTACTTATAGTTCCGTTTATTGGTGAATAAACATAAGTTTTGTTTAATGTTTCAATTGCTTCTTTTAGAGCAGCTTCTGCCTGAGAAACAATAGATTTTTGAGATTCATAATTTCCGAGTGTTTGAAGATAGGTTGATTTTGCAGTTTCAAGATCAGCTTCGCTTGCAAGGCCTTTCTGTGCCAATCCCTGTACACGTTTGTATTCTGCTTCAACTTTTTCAAGCAAAGCTTTAGTTGCATTTAGAGATGATTTTGCCTGAGCAAGACGGGCTTCGGCGCTATTTTTTTGCGCTTCGTATATATCAGGTTTTATCCTCAAAAGTAATTGACCCTTCTTTACAATATCTCCTTCCTGTACAGGAAGATAAACTATTTCACCTGTAGCCTCTGCAATTATTTTAACCTGATATTCTGGATTTATCTTGCCAGTCGCTGTTACAACCTGTGTAATAGTTCTTCTGGTTACTTTCTCTGTTTGAACTGAAATTATTTCTTCTTTATTTCCACTGAATGCTACAAGTAAAATCAAAATAAGAATTAATAATCCCAATCCACCAAAAATGAAGAGTTTCTTTTTAGATTTCTTTTTTCCATTAGCCATATTAATTAACTCCTAAAAATATTTTATTCATATTTTTTGTATTCAAGTTTACCAAGTGAATTATTAAGCTTATCAAGTTTAGTATAAAAATCATAAAGTGCGTTTATTTTATTTCTTAATGCATCAGTGTAATCTCTGTCTGCCTGCAATACATCGAGAATAGTACCTGAACCCAAATTATATCTTTCTTGATTTATTTTTCTATTTTCTTCTGCTGCAATAACATTTTTAGTTGCTACATCAAGACTTTTCTTTGCGGCAAGTAAGTCAAGATAACCCTGTTTAATTTCGATTTTAATCTGTCTTTCGAGTGCAAGCAAATCTTCGCGTGCGTTTAAATAATTAACTCTTGCATATTGTATCTGTGTTTCTGTAGCCCAATTTGAAAATATTGGAAAACTCAATGTTAATCCTACGTAGAAAATTTTTCTATTAAAAAGTTTATTCATTTCTACTGCTGAGGTTGACCATGAATAATTCCCTGATATACTTGGGAATAAGCCCGAGCGAGCTATAGTTAATCCTTTACTTGCGGCATTGACTAAAAATTCTTGACCCTTAAAATCAAATCGATTATCAAGAGCAACATTTACCATTGTTTGAACATCTTCAAAATCTTTTATGTAAGAATCTGTATCAACAGCTCTCCGTCCTTCGAATGGATCTACCAGTTCATATTCTTCAAGTACATCTAAACCAAGATAGTTAAGCAAATTACTCAATGCAGTTTCGTATGCATTCTGTGCTTGTATTAAAAGAAGTTCGGCATTACCTAACTGGACCTGTGCTGTATAGACATCAGCTTTTGCAACAGAACCCAATCTATTTCTTTCCTGTACTGTTTCATAAAATTTTTGATAATATTTAACATTATCTTCTCTAACTCTCTTTAGTTCCAGAGCATTCAATACCTGATAATAATAATCTGTAGTTTGATATACTACATTTTGCTTGGTTTTTTCAAGAAAGAGTTCTGCAGATTTTAAGTTATATTCTTTCTGATTGATATTTGAAATATTAGCCAGACCATCAAAAAGAGTAATTCCGCCTCCAAAACCAAGTGAATAATTTCTACTATCTGTCTGTGAAGGAGAAATTGTAACAACATTACCAAAATAGTCACGTTGTGTACCACCGGCATCATTTACACGTTGCCAGTTCCATTGTGCCTGCGCATTAATTGTAGGGAGTAATTCTCCGTATGCATTTTTCAATTGCGACTGATTTGATAAAAGATTGTTTTTGGTTTTTATCAGTGCAGTATTTCTTTGAAGTGCAATTGAGATTGCATCTTCCAATGTTAATTTTTTTTGTGCTGATATTGTTGAGATTAAAATAAAAAGACAGAGAATTATTTTTTTCATTTCAACTCCTTTTAGTGCATTTGCTATAAGCACTTTATTTTCTGGTTATTAAGACGATATTAATTATAAGAAAGTTACAAATAATTATTTACTTTTATGAAAAATTATTTTCTTTAAGAAATTGGTCTTTAATTTTAAGGAAATATTCGTAAGCATCTTCGTAAGTATTTGGGATTTTACCATCAAGAATGGCTTCTTCAATGGCTTTTTTAATTTTACCAACCAATCTTGAAGGTGGAATATTGCACACCCTCATTATTTCATCGCCCTTAACTGGTGATTGAAATACTCTGAGTCTATCCTTTTCCTGTACTACTCTAACTTTCTGCATTACAATATCATAATTTTCCAGATATTGATATACTTTGACAATGTTTTTACTTGTGACATCTGCTCTGCATAATGTTATTAAATCATCTAAATCTTCTCCAGCAGCTGCTGCTAATCTTCTAATTGCAGAATCAGTTACATTCTCATCTACAAGTGCAATTGGTCTTAAATGTAATCGTACAAGTTTTTCAACATAAGGTAATTTATTTAATGGTAATTTTAATTTGGTAAATATACCTTTCATCATTCTTGCACCAATTTCATCATGACCATAAAATGTCCATCCTGTTCCTTCGATAAATTTTTTTGTAACAGGTTTTGCTATATCATGCACCAGTGCTGCAAATCTTAACCATAAATTATCACTTACAGCAGCTACATTATCAACCACGATACATGTATGATAAAAAACATCTTTATGGTGGTAATCGTTTCTCTGCTCGACACCCCCAAGATTATGAATTTCAGGAAATATTATTTTCAGAATTTCATTTTCATACATTAACTTCAATCCAATCGATGGTTTTGGAGCAGAAAGTATCTTCAAAAATTCATCTGTTATTCTTTCCTGCGCAACTATTTTAAGTCGCTCTTTCATTTCTATTGCTGCTTTCAAAGTGTTTTCTTCAATATTAAATCCAAGATGTGTTGCAAACCTGAAAGCACGCATAATTCTTAATGGATCATCATCAAATGTAGTAAATGGGTCTAAGGGTGTTCTTATGATTTTATTATTAATGTCCTGTAAACCATTAAATTTATCAAGCAACTCACCAAATGAATCCTCATTCAGCGAAATAGCTAATGTATTAATTGTAAAATCTCTTCTATTTATATCGTCATCAAGAGTTCCAGGCCGAACAATTGGATTACGGCTATCCCTTTTATATGATTCTTTTCTTGCCCCTACAAATTCAAATGAATAGTTATTATACCTGAAATGTGCTGTCCCGAAATTTTTATAAACTACAATATCTTTAACACCTAATTTACTGGCAAAATCTTTTGCAAAGGAAATCCCATCTCCAACAACTAAAAAATCCATTTCATCTCGATTCAGTTTCAAGATAAAATCCCTTACAAATCCACCAACAAGATATATTTTTTCATTTCTCGATTTTGCTAATTGAGAAGCAACTTTGATGAAATCATATTTATATAATTCTTTAATTATTTCCATAATTATCCTGGGTTTGTTCATTCTGCATATTATTAAGCAACCAGTTTACTAATTTTAAATGCTCAACAAGTATTTCATTAAAATAAATATCATCTTTGTAGTTCAATGATTTGATTGCTAATTCTTTTGCAATCTGATAATTATTTGTTATAAGTGCAGCTTGAGATAACTTAAATGTTGCATGAGCTGATATATAATCATTTACTTTGATCCTGCTTTGAAATTCTGAAATAATCTTCTCCAGTAATTTATTATCATTACATAATTTTAAAATAAACGGTATAGTAAAATAGTAAATCTCTTTTTCATTTAATTTAATCAGATAATTTAATTTTCCAGATTTATCCATTTTCAAGAAATTTGAAATTTCATTTTTGTTCCTTTTTAAGATTGCTTTCCTAAGCATTACAGAATTAATGTACTCTATATGAGGATTTTGAATCAGCAAACTATCGAGCAATGTCATTGAATGTAAATATTTACCATTAATTAAATAAATATCAGCTAAAATAATTTCAAGGTTAAAAAAATGGGCGTCGTCCTTAAACTTTATTATTTCTTTACTTAAAATCTTCTCTGCTTTTTCATATTGATTTAGTTTTACTACACTATTAATTAATCCAGCCAGAGATTCGTAGTTTTCGGTATAATTGTAAATTTTATTAAATAATTTTTCAGCAGAGTAAAATTTTCCGTCATTAAACAATTTCCAGGCATACTTTATCTTTCTTGCTGCGATTCTTGGACAATGTTTTTTAAAAATTGGTTTACTGCCAAAATATAACTGAGCTTTATATTTATTTTTATTTACTACTATACTCAACAAAAATTCATAATATTCTTTTTCCAATTCAGCAATAGATTTTTTAAAGGACAAATGAAAATCTGAATTATTATAAAAACTTTTTACTTTATTAATTCCATAGGTATCAATCAAATATTTTATGAATGAGCCAGCATAGACATATGAAAGCGAAGAATAATTTAATAAGAAATTTAACCCTGTGAATAATTCTGTTAAATTAATTTTGTATCCATGTTCATAAGCAAGTTTTGCAAAATAATGGACTGGATAATCATCATAATTATTTTCAATTGCCATTGCCAGTCCTTCTGTAATTGCAGGATTTAGATTTTTATTTATCTTAAAAATTGTTGAACCAAATTCTGATGCTAAGACATGTGCTATTTCGTGCTTTAGTGTTTGTTTATAGGTCTGATAATTCAGATATATATGATTAAGCCATGGTTTTGTAACATCTGCTCTGCCAGAACCAAATAATCTTCTTTTTTCATCTTCATTATAAAAAACAAATGATGTTACTTTTTCTCTTTTTTTAATATTTAATTGATTTCTTACAACTTCATAATAATAATCATGAAGATATCTCATTAACTTAACTTCGTCGTCATCAATAATTTTATGTGAATAATAAATTTCTGCATATTCAGTTTGTAATTTTTTTCCGAGTGAGATTTTTAATGTGCTTTTAGTAGTAGAAAAGTGGAATAACGGCTTAAGGAATATAAATCCAATCACTGCTATTATAATTAGAATCAAGAAACTAAATTTTACTAATCTGGATTTTTCTATTAAGTAGTCTGAAATACAAATCAATATTGTAAAAAAAATCACATTAATTAACCTGTATAGAATCACAAGATAGTTTATATTAATATCTTCATCATAGATCGTTCCTGAATAAAATCCAAAAATTGGATTAAAAAAATATAATTGTGGATTAAAATAAAATTCGAATAGAGGTATTGATAGGATTACTATAAAAGTTAATAAGTATATTACATATTTATACTTTTTGAATATTACTGAAATTATTCTTGCAGTACTTATACCTGCATATATAGCAGGAAGTGTGATTATAAAATAAAAAAATATATTTTCGTTCAATGGGCAGGATGAAAATAATAATGTAGAAATAACCCCTATAAGCAAAGGAATTAAAGAAAATACCAGAATAACTTCAGTAATATTTTTTAAAAGTTGATTGGACCGTTGCAATCCATTTTTATAATGTTCATTAATAACAAACAGGCCCGAAAAAAGAAAAAGTATTATTGAATTGATAGCAGAAAATTCATAATCGATAATATTAGTAAGAGGAAAACTTGTTAAAGAGATATTTATAAGTATAGTAAAGAGAATTAATAATGAGGGGAAAGAAAATGAGATTTTTTTAATATTCTTCAGTAGATACTCTTTCAATATCAGCTCCTAAGGCTTGTAATTTTTCTTCAATTCTTTGATAGCCTCTATCTATATGGTAAATTCGCAATACTTCTGTAACATTTTCAGCTGTCAGGCCAGCCAGCACTAATGAAGCACTTGCCCTTAGATCTGTTGACATTACCTTTGCTCCCTTAAGTTTTTTAACTCCTTTAACTATTGCACTATTATTAATAACTTCTATATTTGCTCCCAGTCTGTTTAATTCTGGTACATGGTTAAATCTATCGGGATAAATCGTATCTGTAACTGTTGATGTACCTTCTGCCAGTGACATATAAGCAATCCACTGAGCCTGCATATCTGTTGGAAAGCCAGGGAAAACAGCAGTTGCAACATCAACACTTTTTATGCTATTATTTTCTGCATTTATATTAATTATATTATTGTGATATGATAACTTAGCACCAGTTTCTTCAATTTTTATTAATACTGATTCTATATGATTTTTAATTACATTTTCAAGTTCAATATTACTCCCTGTAATTGCAGCAGCAATTAAGAGTGTACCCGCTTCAATTCTATCAGGTATATTTATAATTTCTGTAGGTTTTAATTCATCAACTCCTTCGATTTCAATTATTGTAGTTCCGATCCCAGAAATTTTTGCTCCCATTAATTTTAAGAATTCTGCCAATAATGATATTTCAGGTTCAATAGCAGCATTAGAAATTACAGTGGTTCCTTTTGCCAGTGCTGCTGCCATAAGAGTATTTCCAGTAGCACCTACTGAGGGGATATCGAAATGAATTTTTGTACCAATTAATTTTTTAGCTTTTGCGATTATATAACCCTCATCGATATCAATAGAAGCACCTAATTTTTTCATAGCTTCAAGATGCAAATTTATTGGACGAGGTCCCCAGGCACATCCTCCTGGCATCGAAACCTTAGCATAACCAAATCTGGATAGAAGAGGACCCAACACATAAATCGAAGCTCTCATTTTTTTCACATGTTCATACGGTGCAATCTGAGTATTAATGTTAGATGTATTAATATATAAAATATTATCTATGAATTTAATTTCAGCTCCTAAGTGCTCCATTAGTTTTGTCATTGTATAAATGTCTTTAACTTCAGGTACATTTAAGATTCTACTTATACCGGATGTAAGAAGAGTTGCTGGTATTAAAGCAAGAGAAGAATTTTTTGCACCGCTTACAGAAACTCGACCTTTAAGTTTTTTCCCGCCTCTGATAACAAATTTATCCAAAGAATCCTCCATTAATGAATCTTAAGAATTTGTCCATTGTAGCCTACAAGAAACAATTGACCTTTCCGAGTCAAAACCATATCATTCATATTAGTAAAATTGTGAATATCTACCAGATTCCAGTTTACACCTTTATCTTTTGAAATTAAAAATGTTCCTTTTGTACCAATTAAAGCCACATAATTTGGAGAAATAAAAGATACTTTTTGTAATGCACCAACATCAGCAATTTTTTTAATTTCCCATGTCTCCCCATAATTAGTAGTTCTCAAAATTGTTGCATCTCCTCCTGCAACTATTCCAAAACCATTATTCTGCAGGTCGATCGATTTCAGATAATTATCTGTCAATGTATTTTCAACATGTTGCCAGGTTTCGCCGCCATTTGTTGTTTTAAGAATCAATCCATTCCACCCCACAGCATACCCCCTCCTTGAATCAAAAAAGTCCAGATCAAATATTAAAGAATTTGTATTAGTTACAACTTTATACCAGTTAATACCACCATTAATTGTTTTCAAAATTAAACCCTTATTCCCAGTAATAAACCCTGTTTGCTCATCTATAAAGATTATTTTAAAAAGTGTATAGCCTTTTTGAGTCGTAAGAAATTGTAATGAATCTACAAAATTTTTCCCATAAAGAATGGTCGAGGAATCACCTATTATAATGGTCTTACCTGAAGGGAAAGCATGTAAATCACTAAAATTATATTTATATTCAGTAAATTTGGGATTCCATGTAGTTCCTCCATCCGTAGACATTATAATTGTACCTGAATCACCTACAGCAATTGCATTTTTATCATCTACAAAAATGATAGAATTAATATTATTCTTAACGTTGCTTTCAATTTTATCGATATTACTAAATCTAAATTCATCTTCTTTTGAAGTAAAAAATGAATGTAAATCATACTTTTTTAATGTTTCTAATTTGTTGCTAGTTATTAATTCGTGAACCTGATTGTAAACAAAGTAAGAAAGAGCAATAAGTAGAATAATAAAAAATGCAAATGCTGAAGCTGATACAATTTTATAAGATTTACTTCTTTCTACTGTTTTTTTGAAATAACTTGTATAAATCTTTGAAACCGATTTATCGAGTTCCTGAACTGCTTCATACATTTCTTCGCAGGTTGCATATCTGTTTAATGGATTTTTTTCCATAGCTTTAAGAATTACCTTATCAACTTCTTCAGGAATACCCGATAATACAGATGAAATTCTCTGAGGTGATTTCTTAAGATGACCTTCCATTACATCATATTCGCTTTCATAATCGAATGGTGGCCGGCCAACAATCATTTCATAAGCAGTACATCCGAGAGAATAAATATCACTGCGATTGGTTACATCACCTCCTTTAATTTGTTCAGGACTCATATAATAAACAGTACCAATTTTAGCACCTGGTCTGGTAAAATCTTTATCATCAAATAATGATTTTGAAATTCCAAAATCCATTATTTTCGCAATTCCCTCTCGATTTAAAATTATATTTGAAGGCTTTATATCACGATGTACAAAACCTTTTGAGTGTGCATAACCAAGACCAAGTAATATCTGTTTAGTGATATAAAGTACATCGTAAAGGTTAAAACGATCCTGCATTTGCAAAACATTTTCAAGACTTTCTCCTTCAACATATTCCATAACAATGCCAAGCAAATCATCATATTCTATAAAACCGTAGACTGTTACAATATTAGGGTGGGAAAGTTTTGCCTGATTCTTTGCTTCTCGTTTAAATCTTTCAATAAATCGTGCTTTATCGAATGTATCGGCATTAAGCATTTTAATTGCAACATATCTATCGAGTTTAGTGTCGTAAGCTTTATAGACAATTCCCATGCCCCCTTTCCCAAGGACAGAAACTATTCTATAATTGTCAATTAAAATGCCTATGAGATTTTCCATTGAAAAGTAAATTAGTTTATTAGCAATATAAAAAAATTCTGCATATGTATGATAATTAAAATGGATTATGTGTGAAGTGTAAAATATTAATCAAATAAAAAAACGTATTTCGCACATCTGTTATTTTCTTTTCTGTTTAAATAGGAGTTATAAAATTTAAATAGAATTTGCAGGAAGTATGAATTATATATCATTAAAATGAACTACTTCTTTAATAAATCATGAATCAAATTGAATTACTACTGATTTTTTAAGATGGCGTTTAATAAAACATGTTGAAGAAAAAAAATTCTTTAATGTTAGAAATCGAATTCAATATACCTTGGTTTAATAGATGCTATACTACTAAATATCTTTGCATCGTTTGCTAAATGTAAACCTTTTAAATCTTGCTTAGAAAAATTTTTATTTGCTATTAATTCGATTGTATCATTTTCTCCGCCCGAAATAAATTCAAATTTTATCCCGCTGTGAGTTACAAATAAAGGTTTATTTATAATCGTTACAGGTTCAGAAAATTGCAATATTAATTTTTTCCCTTCAATTAAATAGTTTTTCAATTTAACCTTAGTTATTGCTTCTGGATCCCATTGATAATCAAAAGTCCACAATGCATTAATGCTATCAGGTTCGGGAGAGTTATCTGCTTCATGAAGATTATTTTTAATCCAATCATAATCAAATGAATCGCGATGGCAATTATAAAAATAATATCGTGGTCCCCATATAAATTGTCTATTACGAGATGGATCATCATTATAAGTTACACGATAGATTGGTTTGTCTGCCATACTTTTTGAGAAAGTACAATTAATCAAGAAAAATTGTGCTTCATAATGATGCCTGCCCAGTTGAAAATTTTTAACTCCATCAAAAGAAGAATTAACAATAACAAATTTTTGGTTTTTATTATATGAGCCAGCATGCCACAAGGCTGCTGTTTCTTTTACCTCGAAGAATTTTGAATCTCTTACGAAACACCAGCCACGAGGACAAACAAAATCTACTGCACCTTCGAAGTAACAATTTGCATGATAGTACATTCCATCTTTATAATTCCACAAAGAAACAGTATCAGCACCTTTACTGATTACATTGCAATTATTAATAATCGTTCTGGTTCCAAATCCATAGATTGCAAATGCGTGAGGACCTATTTCCGGTTGAGAATTTTCAATAGTAAGGTTTTCTATAATAATATCATCGCCGTAAATATTTATCACACCCGGACCAATATCATCTTTATTTTTATTCCAATCTTCTCTTAATTGATTGTAAACAATTTTTGTTTTTTCTTTATTTTCACCTATTAATGAAATATAATCCTGGTCAATACGAATTTTTTCATTATAAATACCCCTCTTTATAAAAATTGTTACCCTTTTATAATTAAACATAGGTAGCGAAGCAATTGCCTCAGTTAGTGTTACAAAATCACCACTCCCATCTGATGCAACAACTATATCATAATTCTCCTGCGCGTTAATGTTCATTATCATAATAGTTAAAAAGAATAAAATCCTCAGTTTCATAATTTTCTCCTAAAATTTTGAATTATAATCTTTGATATAATTTAATAATGTTTTAATATTTTTTATAAATTCACTAACAGAAATAAATTTCTCACATGTGTTATTTGGATATGTAGATGTATCGAATTTATTCCCTACATAGCTGACAGAAAATAAATCAGAGTCAGCATCACCGGTTATAGTTTCGTCCAGATATGGATTTGAAATAAACACATCAGAAGTTAACCACCTAAATTTCTCATCAAGCTTAAGAATAATCTCCTGTACTTTTTCAACTGTAATTTTTGATGACCCCATGTTAAAAATTAAATCACTTTGCAATTGTAAAAAGTTTTCGATTAAATGAAATTGCTTGATTAAATCATCTGAAATCGGGTAGTGCAAATATTGATCATTATTCTTACTGACTTGCTTATTCAATGCTAGTTCATATTGTCTTTCAATATTTTTAAGATTGATTATCTTTTTGCAGGGATAATGAATAACAATATTATTATCGTGTGAATCGTAATAATAACTACCAAAATTAATATTTGTCCCTTTCCTATGAATAAAAATTGGTTTATTCGTATTAAGTTCAACAAATTTAGGGACAATGACCAGAGAATCTACATAATTTAGCACAACTGTTTTAAGCCATTGGAGTGAAGCAGGAATGGGTATTAGATATTTTTTATCCCCAGTCAATTCATAAAATTTAATTAGCATTTCAATATGTTTGGCAGTGTAAAGAGGATCTAAAGCAGCAGGTTCATATGACCTCCCCTGTGCGGGTTCAAGCTTGAAATTATATTGTAGAGACCATCCAGCCTGTGGAGATTTATATTGTGATAGAATATAGAAATCCATTTCTTTTCTAATTGGTTCAACAAATTTTTTTTCTTTAAAAATAGCATAACAGATTATCAAGAATTTCAAATTGTTCCAGATAACAAAATCGTTAAACGTATAATATTGGGTATAATCCTTTCTATTTTTCAACAATGGAAATCTTTGAGGCCAGGCTCCATTTGAATATTGACTTTTAATTATAAAATCAATTGCTCTATCGAGTGATTTTTTAATTTCTTTATCTTTTTTGATTAAATAAAATCTCAACAAAAATTTTGCTGCACCTGTAGTTACATTATCATCAAAAGTAGCATTTTCTGCATACTGATGAAATTCTTCCATACGCCAGGCATTTTTCCCAATAGTCGAATACCACTTTTTAGTAGATTTTTCTCCTGCAAAATCAATAAAATAATTCCATCCACCACATTTTAACTGTCCTTTAATTAATGCTCGAGCAGCTTTTCTTGCCAAATCATAATAATATTCTTCTCCTATTACTTCATATAAATCAAGTAATAAATTACCCATGTCAACTGTTCCCCCCTGAACCCATATCATCGATGGATAAGCTTCAAGTTCTCCCCAACGTCGCGAAAAATCTAATTTATAATTCCATACATAGCCACCATTCAACGAAACATTTTCATCCATATATTTTACTGAATTATATATGATCCGTTTTATTTTTTCAATTGTTGGAGAATCCTGACAGAAAGATATAATTGAATGGATTAATAATATCAGGAATGTTAATGAACTTTTCATTTATACATGGAATAAATTGGTAATAGGCTTTTTGATTAATAAATTTTATTAAGAATTAATTCAGCTGATGAAAAATCCCACTTTTTAGTAATTAACTTTAAATGCTTCATTCCATAAATAAAATTTTCAAGGAAGTGAGATTCTTCATCAATTTATTAAAGCAAGAACATAATTTCAATTTAATATTCTTACAGCATCTTTTGGTACAGATTCATCAGATAATATTTTTTTCATAATTAAATCAACTTCTCCTTTTAATTTAATTTCAGCAGTTTCATCCCCTTCTAATTTCAAAATTGTATTTAGATTTTTATCAGTTACAAAATTTTCTACAAGAATATCCCTACTTTGATAAATTTTTATAGCTGGATCTTTAGAATATATTTCTGCATTGATTAACTTAATTCCATCAGCATCATAAATTGAAACACCTCTTTGAGCTTTCATTTTTATATTTTTAAGTACAATATTTTTTATTTTCATTTCAGGTAGACCCTGAATTACAATAGCATCCTTAGCTCCTATACAATAAATATTTTCTAAAAAAATATTTCTAAATTGAGGAGTTCCTTCATTTATGGTGAATCCTTTTCGACTTTTTAATTTCTCTTCTACAGTAAGATCTTCGGTTGGAGCCTGACCACCATAATACATATTAAAGCTCAGGGCATCTGTAGGAATATCTTTCATAAATATATTATCTATATAAATATTTTCAACAACACCACCTCTACCCCTTGTACTCTTAAACCTCAGTCCAATATCTGTACCTATAAAATTGCAGTTGGTAACTTTAATATTTCTTACACCGCCAGACATTTCACTTCCAATAGTAAAGCCACCATGCCCATGGTAAACTATACAATCTGCAATTATCACATTTTCTGTAGGGATTCCTCTTTTTCTTCCAAATTCGTCTCTACCTGATTTCATGCAAATTGCATCATCACCAACATCAAATTTGCAATCATAAATTATCACATTTTTACACGATTCCACATCGATACCATCCCCATTTTGAGAATACCATGGATTTCTCACTGTTACATTACTTAAAATAATATTTTCACTCATAAGTGGATGAATATTCCATGCAGGTGAATTCTGAAAAGTTACACCTTCAAGTAAAATATTTTTACAATTAATAAAATTTACCATTACTGGGCGAAGATAATCTCTAACTTTTTGATAATCTTCTTTTGTTAATTTACCTTTTTGTTTTTTTAAATGATTAAGAATTTTCTCTCCATTCATTGCCTGTTCGGAGGGCCACCAGTTATTACCTGCTGAATCAACAACACCACCAGAAGCAACCAGTTCTTTCCATTGTGACGAAGTCAATTTTGATTTTTTAACATAGCGCCAGGCATCGCCACCACCATCAATCACGCCATAACCGGTTATTGCAATATTTGTTAAATTCTTTCCACTAATTGGGGATTGACATCTGTATTGTTCAGTTCCTTCATAAGTAGTTTCAACTAAAGGATAATGATCGAAATTTTTAGAAAATTGAATCAATGCACCTCTTTCAAGATAAAGATTAACATTACTTCTGAATTTTATTGTTCCTGTTAACCAGATTCCTTTGGGTACAATAATTCTTCCACCTCCATTTTTTTCACATTCAATCATAGCTTTTTCGAACGCATCAGTATTTAATGTAATTCCATCACCGAGTGCCCCAAAATCTGTAATTAAATAATCCTTATCCGGAAAAACAGGAGCTTTCAAAACAGGCATTTCAAAAGGTAAATTTTTATAATACTTTTTTATTTCATTTTCAATATAATTCTGAGCTAGCAATAAATTGCTGATTAAAAAAATAACAACTAAGTAAATAAATCTTTTCATAACATACCTTTAATTTTTTCCATAATGAGAAAGCTCGAGCATCCATTTAACTAAATTATCTGCAGCCTTTAAATTTTGAAAATCTTTAGGAAGTCTGCGATTGTCAATATATTCATTATAAAGCCAGGGGTCACCTACTGCAAATACGTATCCGTTCCCATATTTTTTTAGAATTACAACTGGTTTATTATCTTTTTTAAGCAAAACATATGGAGAATCGTCGAACATTATTGTGGATATTTCTTTCATATAAATTTTATCTACACCAGCAAATATTGGATTATGATGGAGATTAACAAATGCTCCCATATCATATTTTGTCCCTTCAACTCGATTCAAACTAACTTCCTCGAATTTGAAATTAAATCTCTCTGCCAATTTATTGAAATGCTCGAATTCACAATTACCTTTATCATTTGCAAATAACATCAATACTCCTCCTTTATTTACCCATTTTTCAATTACATTAATACTTTTTTCATCAATGTAATTTGGTGATTCAGTTTCTGAAGGAGTATCCGGATCAACGATTATGTATAAATCAGCATTCTTCAAGTTTTTTAAGGTAGGAGCTTTTCTCAATTCAGAAACTTTAGCCCCATATTTATTAAATAAATTACCCAAAACATAAAAGCCAGAATTAGTTGTATCATCAAGAATATAATGAAATCTTTCTTTAATACCCTCTTTGTTAGTTCTGTATTCGTTATTAAAATAATTATCAAGAATTACATGATATTTTTTTGAACGAGCATTTGCCTTTTCAATTTCCATTGCTGCAAGTATTAAAGGACCATAACCTTTAAAATCGTTTGTTCTTGGTCTTTCACTTACATAATACTCATATGAACCATCACGATAAGGATTACCACCCAATCCTGCACCTCTACAGGTTCCATATAAATTGTAATAACCATCTTTATCGAGTTTTACGAATTCTTTAATTGCTCCCTGAAAAGAGACCTTTGCTTCTTTAATAAATTTTTCTGGTAGATAGTCATTGTTGAAACCCTTTGCAAATGCATATATGTACATTAAAGTAGCAGATGCTTCAAGATAATTCCCCTGACGAGTCCCTTGATCTAAAACTTGATACCATACTTTAGATTTATTATCTCTTACTTTAAGAAGAGCTTCGCAAACTTTATTGAGAATTTCGATAATTTTTTTTCTATTGGGATGTTCTACAGGAATAAAATCCAAAACATCAACAAGAGCCATTACATACCATCCAATGGCTCTTCCCCAGAAATGAGGTGATTTTCCGGTTTCTGGATTTGCCCATTTTTGTTGTTTACTTTCATCCCATGCATGGTAAAGTAAACCAGTCTTTTCATCCAGTGTTTTTTCATAAATCAAAATTATTTGTTTAGTAATATCATCAAAATCTTCCGGGCGATTAAACACTTTTGCATACTCTGCGTAAAATGGTTGTCCCATATAAATTCCGTCGAGCCACATTTGATATGGATAAATTTTCTTATGCCAGAAGCCACCACTCTTTGTCCTTGGCATTCCATCGAGTTGTTTACGTAAAGTATCAACGGCAATTTTATATTTTTCTTCACCGGTAATCTGATATAAAAAAAGAACTGCGCCTGCAGGTTTAATGTTATCTATATTGTAATCAGACAGATTATAAGTATTAATTTTACCATTCTCATCAATATACTGATCGAGATTCCCTTTTATGAAATCAAAATATTTTTTTTCACCCGTGTAATAAAACATTTTACGTAACGTTTCGAGCATCAAACCCTGTTCATAATTCCATCTTTTGCTTGTCATAAATGAATCGTAAGTAACGTTGCCTGGATGACGTGCTAAGAACGATTCAGAGAATTTAACAGACCATAAATTCTTGCTGAATTTGCTTTTTGAATAGTCTTCTGAATGAATTAAAAAGAAAGAAATAAGAAGAAGCAATAAATTAATTTTTTGTCGCTTCATTTTTCACCTTTATTTTATAAAGAAAAATTTAATGATACTCTGTTTACATTGTTAAACACTTCTACATACGAATAAGAATAATTTATTTCTACAGACTTTCCTGCTACTTCTGTACTTAAACCAATACCTGCAGACCAGGAAGCAATATCTCTATTAGTTTGATAACCTACACGTAGTGAAATCATATTCATAAATTTATATTCCAGGCCAACATTCATTCTTTCAGAGTAATTATTGTAATGTGCAAAATCTACTGCTAATGTTAATTCATTATTTAAATTATTCTCGTCTACGAATTTCCAGAGATTAATTGCTGTGCCAAGTGTAAATAACAATGGAAGTTGTTCATCAATTTCTTCTCTTTTAATATTAGAAGAGAAGTTTCGGATTGCCATACCGAAACGGAAATCTTTATATCCAGTATTGTACATCACCCCGGCATCGAAAACTAACTTTGTTGCATTGTTCTTTTTTGATGTGCCATTTATAAAATAATTTTCTCCCAGGTTTTGTCCGGCAATTCTCACATTCCCACCAATCGAGAATTGAGTACTTATTTTCTTAGCATAGCTTAATCCTATTGAATATGCTCCCACATTACTTAATTTACCATTGTCGATATAACCATTGGGGTATAATGCTTGCTGAGATGGATCAATAAGACTTGTTCCAATTATTTCTCCATAATCAACTGTCAATATATGAAAACCAAGAACCCCATAATTATCTAAATTATATGTTGCGCTACCTGCAAGATATTTTATATCTGCTATCCATTGAGTATAATTTAGACTTACATCGATAGTGTTATTAGTATAGGATATTCCAGCAGGATTATAAAATATTGATTCAGAAGAATTGCCAACTGCATAAAAAGCCTCGCCCATTGCACTTGCTTTTGGCGATACACTAACCAGCAAAAAGTTCATGGTACTCTGAGCTAATTTATTCAATCCTACCTGGGCAAAAACTCCGCTCGCTGCAAAAAATAGAATAAATAAAGTCGCATAAAGTTTATTCAGTTTCATTATTCTTCTCCTCAGTTATTAACGTACAACTATAAATTTCTGATATGATACTTCGCCATTAGGCTTTTCGAATAAAGCAATGTAGACACCGCTACTTATTACCTGCTGACTTGATGTTAACATATCCCATGTTTCTGACCCAGACCTTGCTGGGTTGTCGTGAATTATAGTCTGAATTAAATCGCCATGTTCAGTATAGATTTTTATTTTACATACGGATGGTAAATTAAAAAATATGATTCCTCGCTGATCAGTAAATCCATAAGTTTTTAGTAATGGGTCATTAATGTTATATGGATTGGGAACTATTCTAATTTTAGACATATCATCATAAGCACGACGAGGTGGATTAATCCAATATATATTAGGTACAAGAACTCTTGAGCTATAAAGCATTTTTCCTCGAGTTGTTGGGTCGGCCATTAAATCATTTTCAGCTATTTTTGCCTTGGATTGAACATAATAATAATACTGAGCACCAAACAAAATAGTAGTATCTTTAAAGACATGTTCTACTGCTTTATCGGAGGCATCGGAATCATAAATAGATTCATAGAAAACAGTATCCTGATTAGAAACTCTTCTCATAATTCTATAGCCAGCAAAGTTCGGCATTTTTTCAGCTTCGGGGCATTTCCATCTAATTTCAACTCCATCTCCATAACCTGTAATAGTTAATTCTTCTGGTGGAGGGGGAGCCTTAGGAATTTTATATCCATGTTGAAAATTCCATTTAGCTCTATAAGCTGTAAGCATAACAGAATCAATACCTGAGCTTATCCATCTATCTTTTCTTTTATCCATTTCTGTTGCATCAGGTGGAAAAACAAATTCTTTTGGTAGCCAGCCTTTTTCGGAGTCTGGCATGTTCGGTGGATTTTCGAGTGTTTCTTTTAGCCATTTTCTACCTACTTCTATTGCTTTCTGTAGTGAAAGTCCAGCAATTCCTGAGGCATAAACGATTCTAATTTTCTGACCTGGTGCAAAATTTCTATAGGGTCCAAACACACTAACCATCATTGGATTTGGACCCTGTTTTGTTCCTCCTGGATAGTTAGAATAATCACTTATTCCCAATTCATCCGAATTACCACCATGATGAGTTCCTGGATGAACGTTGCCACTCATTGGAAAATAATCAGAAAATCCACCAGCAAGAGACCAGAAATTTTTATTACCAAATTGATCATTTTCTACGGTATAGGGAATATATGTTGCAGTTGCTGCATAAGTAATCTTTGGTTGAAGAAAATCATCCCTATCCTCAGATGAATTGAAAAATGGCTTTTCTGATGCGTGAAGTATCGTATAAAAATAAATACTGCTAAAAAGTAATCTACCATCCTGAGATGTTACAGGTGCTCCCATATCATCGCCTGGTTTATCAGGATCATCTGCACTATATTGATAAAAAACTCTTGCAGTATCACCTACCCTTCCACCATAATAATGATTCCAGACTCTTGTAAGCATTGGACTTTCATTAGAGGGAACTGATGGGTTTATACCAATTGAATAATAGCTGTTTGCCCCATTGCCTTCCATTTTAATATAAATCGAATCAAATGTAGTATTGGATTTGTTCTCAAAGGTAACATCAAAAATTATATAGTTGTCATTGTAATTCTGACTCCATGCCATAATTTTTCTATGCATTTCAATTCCATAAATATATTCATTTGCAACCTCTATAATCTGATCATAAGTGCCATCAGTAAATTTTGATGGATCGTATTCACCAAAATCCTGCAAATCAACACTTTGAAAGTTTGTAACCTGCTTTGGGTATTTGTAACGAATATAATTTGTTAGAGGTTTTGTGACTTTTCCGATTGATGTCCACTGAGTAGTTGGACCATAAATGGGGAGAGTATCATAAGTTCCAGTATATGGATTAAACCATGGGGTAGTAGTTCCGATTTGAAATCCTGAACCTGTATTAAGTTCTCTATATTGTCCTCTAAATCCAATAATGTAATAATCATTCGGGAAAAAGCCAGCTCTGTAATCAAAATTTCCTTTGTCGGCATTAGCAGTAACACCAATCCATACTCTTCCAACTTTCATCATAGCTGTTTTTAACTCTTCTGTGCCCTGGGCAAATATGTATAATGGGGCAACAAAGAAAATTAAGAGTAAAAAGTTTATTGTTAATTTTTTCATATTCATTATATCTCCATTCTATTAGCAATTTAAAAGTCGATTCTAAAGCCAACCCATATATCACGAGGTTGACCATAAAGCCAGAATGAATAGTTAGGATCATTAATGTAAGGTTTCTCATCAGAACGTAAATCACCAACTTTGTCGTTACCTGGTATATAGTAACCTGGTTGAGATTGTCTTAATTGATCAAACTCTGGCGAATCATACATTGGAAGGCGAAGAGATGCCAGGTATTTGTTCAAATCATTATTATCCTGAAATGCATATCTTCTGTTCAGTAAACTTACTTTCAGATTCAATACATTACTTATATCAACAAAGAATGTTGATCTAAAGCCAAAAAGGTCAAAGGCTTTAGTTAATTTTAAGTCAACCATATAATAATCAGGCCATTGCATGTTGTTGCTTATATGAAGTTTACTTAAAGGATTATAAGTAAAATAGTCTCCAGCACGCCATTCACCGAAAATTGTCATACTCCACCCACCAAAAATTCGATGTCCAAAGACTTTTGGTCCCCAATCATTTGGTGATCTAAATGTTATATTGGCATTTAATCTTGGTCTGGGTAAAGCTCTCGATTCCTGCCCCTGATAAAGTCCTTCTCTATCATTATTTATCGTTACATCTGAAATAATTTCTTTACCTGTTAAGCCCGTTTTACTTAATATATAATTAAAGTTAATCCAGAAATTAATCCAGGAATTATCACTTTTTGACAATGTAACTTCAAAACCCTGAATATCCTGATATTCGTTATTTGCTCTGCCTGTATAGTTCAAAGTTCCGCTTGAAGTTTGATAATTAACTTCGCCAGCCTGTCCTGTAATATCTTTATAATACCCGGAGACCTGTAATAAATAACTATCAAGGAAATTATAAGCCACACCTAATTCATAAGAGATAGTTCTTGGTGGTTCAAGATTAGGATTCGACATATCATATAAACCATTTTTATCGTAACGATAGCGGAAAAGATACATTGTGTAATAAGGAGGATTAGAACGGAAATGGCCATAATTAAAATAGAATTTAGAATTAACAGTAACAGGGAAGGAAACTCCGATACGTGGACTTACAGTAAAGAAATTTTTAACTGGTTGAAGAAAACTAGGATGTGTTTCGTTATATTTATGCCATATATCCCATATATAAGAGCCTCCCTTTTCCAGGTATCGATAAAGACTTGTATCAACCTTTTGAGGTCTAAAGACTTCTTCTGCAAAAGGATCGCCTGATGGCCAGAGACCACCTCCACCATTATAATAATCAAATCGAACACCCAAGTTTGCAATTAATCCTTCGTAACTTATCTGATCTTGAATATAAGCAGCTGCCTGACTTGGCCATCTATGATAGTTGAATTCATAAGTATTATATGCATTATTATTCCACTTTTCCCAGAAATTATGATTTATATCGATGTAATTATACTCAAAGCCACCTTTAAGAAAATGATGTTCATTTAGCTGAGAAGCCAGATCAAATTTAATCTGAAGCTGATTAATTTTTGTATTATCATATAAATCACCTTCTTTACCTCTAAATCTTCTTGCCATCCCTGGAGGGGCATCATAACTCGGGAATGTAAAATAATCTTTTGTATTTGGATTATAAACTTTATGAGTTGTAGCAAATTGCCATTTACCATAAGGAGATTCATCAACATAAATGGGTCCAAAGTTAGTAATAAAAGTTGTATCTCGATTGTCGCCCGTAGGTGAATGATTTTTAATGTGCAAGTACCCTATAGTTAATTCCCAGTAAGTTTTATTGCTGATAATTTTATTTAAAGTAATTCCATTCATTAAAATGGTTTGATTAAGAATTGGATAAAATGCTTGATCATACCAGTACTCAGGATTATTATAGACATAACGAATATTATCAAGAGGCATAAATCCACCTGCATTACCAGCATTTGGTGCATCACCCCATGGTGGCCGAATCGGGCTTAAACCAATTTGACGTTTCCACAAACCATTATAAGTTATACTTAAACTTTGTGCAGGTTGAGATTTAATGGTTGCAAAAGTAGTATATGATTTTTGACTTCTTAAAGTAAGTGGCATTACATAGTGTCTTTCACTGGAATTATTAGAAATATAGAAAGTAGCATCGCCTAAAAATTTACCTATCAAAGGGACAGGTCCACCAAAACCTCCATCAAAATTCCAGTCAGATCCATCTTCTTTCATTCTATGATTTGCAAATAATTTTTTTTGTTCATCTGATAATTCGTAGTAACCAATTTGTTGTTTGAGTTCAGGTGATAATTTAGCCAAACCTTCATAATCTGGTTCTGACATGTGCATCCAGGTAGCAAACAAATATAAGTCGTACGGTGTAACTTGTTTTTCTGGCGCTTTACCTTTATTGTAAATTGAAGCTTGATTAATCCAGCCTGTAAATTTTGGATTTTGTTCTTTCATAAATGGATTATTTGCCCATGCAGCATCGGTACCTATAAAAGCTACAGATGCATCAAGGTAAGCTCTGAGAGCGTCATTGCGTGGGTCATAAAAAGATGAACCAAATCTTCGCATATGTGAATTGTCTCTTGAAAAAGAAAAACTGCCATGATAACCATCTTTCGAACCACTTTTTGTCGTGATATTTATTAAACCTGATCTGAAATTACCGTATTCAGCATTATAACCACCTGATAATAAAGAAACCTGATCAATAGCACTCAAAGGAATTGATGTTTCTGCATTTCCAACGGCGGCGTTAACATAAGACAAACCATTAACCAGAGAACCTGTTTGATCTGCACTTCCTCCACGAATTGTTAAAAATCCATTCTCAGTAGAAACACCTGGAAGTTTCGATAAAAATGCATTGATTTCTCTTACACCCGAAGCATCCTGTAATTGCCCTGATGTAACAACCATTTGAGTATTAGAAACTTCTTTATGTAGCTCATCTCTTTTTGCAGTTACAACAACTTCCTGTCCCTGAATAACTGTTGGTTGCAGTTTTACATCAATATTTGTGACACGGTCTGCTGATACAATTACTCCAGATAAAATCTGGGATGTATAACCAATCATAGATACTTGAATGTCGTATGTTCCTACCGGGACATTTATTATAAAGAATTTACCATTTTCATCAGTTGCTGCACCTAGATATGTCCCTCTAACAATCACATTAGCACCAAAAAGTGGTTCATTTGTTTGTGCGTCTTTTACAGTTCCAATAATTCTACTTTTTGTTTGAGCAAATTCTAGGTGTGGAACTAATAGAGATGCTAATGTGATAATAGAAATAAATTTTAAAGTTAAGTTTTTTCTCATTTATCTTCTCCTCTAATCTTAAAATTATTTTTTAATTTTTCTCAAATCTAAACCAATCAAAATCGGTATATCCTGTGTTTTTGGCATTAAAATCTGCTAAAGAAAAAATACCGACTTTTGCACCAACCCATTTCCCCTGTTTTGCCTGAAAACTTTTACCGATTTTAATAAAGTTATTTCCATCGAAACTATAACTGAAATCACAAATAGCATTTTCGTTAATTTCAACTCTCATAAAAATCTTGTTGTTATTAATTTTTCTTTTTTCCACGATGATTTCAGAGTTATTTTTTTCTGCATTAATATTATTTGCTTGATAAATATTAAAACCTTTATCATTTTTTTCAATGCAAATATATGAGTAATCGATTCCAAAGATTATTAAACCAGCTCTCTCAAAATTTGAAGCGGGAGAAAATTCTAATTTTGTGGTAACTTTAAATTTTCTTGCAGGGAATTTTTGCATAAGAAGCTGGGATACATTCCATAAATTTTTTTTCGAGTCCGTAAATTTTTGTGAATAAAATCTTAACCAGCCTTTTCTTTCAATTAAGGAAATCCAATTAGGATTAAAATTGGATTGCCATTGCCATTGTAAACCTAATTTTGAAGAATCGAATTCATCAGTAGTTTGAGGTATACATATTTCAAAAGTATTTCCTGTATCAGGCTTTTTAAATTTCAGAACAGGTTCTCCAATTCCATTGCCATCATAATCGATTCCCAATATAGGCCAATCGTTTTTCCATACAACTGGTTGTAGATGAACTATTCTACCATAAGCATCGCAATCCTGGAAGTGAATGAACCACGATTCGCCAGTTTGAGTTTCTACCCATCCCCCCTGATGTGGTCCATTAATTTTTGTAGAGCCCTGTTCAAGAACAATTTTATCTCCATAAGGTCCATAAATATTTTTAGATCTCAGAACAACCTGCCAGCCAGGTTTAACACCTCCAGCAGGAGCAAATATGTAATAATAACCATTGCGTTTATAAAATTTTGGTCCTTCCATAGTTGGATGTTTAACTGAATCACAAAAGACCAGAACACCCTCATCGAGAATTTTTTCGCCATCCCAGCTCATTTTATTAACAGTTAAGCGGTGTTTTATACCAGATCGACTTCTTGCCCATGCATGGACTAAATATGCATTGCCATCATCATCCCAGAGTGGACATGGATCTATCCAGCCCTTAGCAGCTTTAATTAATTTTAATGGTGACCATGGACCTTTAGGGTCTTTTGCTTTTGTCATAAAAATCCCATAATCAGGGTCGCCATAATAAATATAAAATTCACCGTTATGGTATCTTATACTTGGAGCCCAGATACCATTACCATGTTGCGGTTTATTAAATTCTTTGATAGGATATTCAACTGCTGCATGAGAAATTATTTTCCAGTTCACCAGATCTTTTGAATGAAGAATTGGTAATCCCGGAAGGTGTGAAAAGCTCGATGCAGTCATATAGTAATCATCACCCACACGAATAACATCAGGATCTGAATAGTCTGCATGAATTATTGGATTAGTATACGTTCCATCTCCATTATCAGGAACCCAGATCATATCATTTTTTTTATCATTCTGCGAAAATAGTTTTAATGATATTGTTAAAAATATAATAGTGAATATTTTCACTTTCATAATCTTTTCCTTCAAAAAAATTTTTTATGCATTACTACACAATTTCTTATAAACATAGAATGATGAGAAATCAAATTTATATTATAATGTTATAAATAATGATTGAGAAATATTAAAGAACTACGTTTGAAAATATTATACTGACTATTTAATCAATATCATTTTTTTTGAACCAGAAAATTTATCAGCCTGAATTCTGTAAAAATAAACTCCTGAAGGCAAATCATTACCATCGAATTTTACCTTATATTTGCCTGGTCCCTTAATTTCATCAACTAATGTCATAATTTCTTTACCAATCACATCATATACTTTTAACTTTACATGACATTGAATTGGTAGCTGATAATCAATCACTGTATAAGGATTAAAAGGATTCGGATAGTTTTGATAAAGATTGAAATTCATTGGTAATGAATTTTCATTTTTTTTTATGTTTGTTACTACTACATTTTCGACCAAACTATTTAAATAAACTTCTAAAAATGTATAACCATCGGAATTAATATTATTTCTATCTTCTGGGTTATTTGGATCAAGACCATGTAGAATTTCCCATTCATCTGGAATACCATCGTGGTCAGAATCAACTGGTACATTGTATGTATTTAACTGAGGCCAGCCACCCACGTCTTCTTGGGAGTCAATAATACCTTTTCCGCCTCCGCCCCAGGATTTTCCATATTTTGCTGTGCCTGTTCTAACTTCTTCTATTATTCTTAAATCAACAGAATCTCTTTTGGGAAAAACTGCACCAGCGTATTTCAATACTAATTCATAAGCATCCTGTAGGGAATGTGTAGTTACATATTCAATAGAAAATGGTTCATCAACTTTAATCTGTTGTTTTATAGTTGATGAAATTCCCTGAACTCCAATTCCCCAGTTATCAGCAGTTGCATCAGGATAACCATCCACAAAGTTATCTGCAACATAAAATTTTCCATAACCAGTATTTGTACCGCTATCAGTTGTTGGATTTAATATTCTTTTTCTTACTCCAGAGCTTGTAGCTGGACCAGGCTTATAATAATTGAATCTAACATTTTGGTTCCCTTCTTCACCACCATATACACTATTACCGCCCCAGTTATAAATAACATTATTTACAAAATCTACTATTTCTTTATCTGGTTGTTTATGGTATCTGCTACCATTAAATCTTGGATTACGACTTGAATGATGAGCTATTAAATTATGGTGGAAAGTAGCACCCATTCCACCCCATATTCCACCGTAGCCATGAGCTCCTTTGCTATGATAAGAATTATATAACGATTCAGAGATAATACACCATTGCATTGTAAAATTTGTATTATCATAAAAACTTGCTGTTTCATCTATACTCCAGGAAATCGAACAATGATCAATAATAATATTTTTTCTATTTCTTCCACCTAAGGCATCGGCTTCAAGTTTATATAAATCACCCAATCTAACCCTTAAAAAGCGAATTATTACATTATCGGCATTGATTGTTACAGGATAATCAGCTATACAAATTCCATCACCAGGCGCAGTTTGACCTGCAATAGTCAAGTCACCATATTTTATTGTTAAAGATGATTTCAATCTTATGGTACCAGATACTCTAAAAACAATTGTTCTACGACCAGATTGATTTATTGCATATCTTAAACTTCCGGGTTGGGAATTATCTTCGAGTGTTGTTACTTCATATACTTTACCCCCACGTCCTCCAGAAGCATATCTACCATATCCTTCAGCACCAGGGAAAGCCAATTGTTGAGAAAACAACATTGTATTATAGGTTAATAATAGAGTAATAATTTTAAGTAGATTATTTTTAATCATTTAGTTTACCAACATTAATTGAATTGATCATTTTAATTTTCAGATACTATAGATTTATCACTATTGATGTAATTATCTCATCTCCAATTTTAAAGAGACTTTTTATAACATAATTCATATTGAAAAATAATTTCAGATTCAAGCTTAACTTAAACGATAAAATATATTTTTAAAAAAATTTATCTTCCCATCCATCCACCATCTACTGTAAGGATGGTTCCATGAACATAATTAGAAGCATCAGAGCATAAGAATACCATAGCACCCATTAAATCTTCAGGGGTTCCCCATCTTCCAGCAGGAATTCGATCTAAAATTGCTTTGTTACGAACTGGGTCTTCACGAAGTGGTCTTGTATTTTCTGTTGCAATATAACCTGGTGCTATTGCATTTACATTGACTCCTTTTGATGCCCATTCATTAGCAAATGCCATAGTTAGTTGTTTAACTCCGCCTTTTGAAGCAGCATAGCCAGGAACTAAAATTCCTCCCTGAAATGAAAGTAATGATGCAATAAACACAATTTTCCCATATCCTCTTGCGACCATATCTTTGCCAAATTCCCGAGTTAAAATAAATTGAGCCGTTAGATTTATTTCAATTACTTTATCCCACCAGTCATCAGGATGTTCAGCAATGGGTTTACGAAGGATTGTACCCGCATTATTAACCAAAATATCAATACGCGGGAAATCTTTTTTAACCTGGTTAATGAATTCGTAAGTTGATTCTCTTTTAGAAAAATCCGCAACATAATATTTAAATTTTCTTCCGGCAGCAGTTACTAATTTTTCTGTTTCAGCAAAATCATCAACATATGAAACACCGATTATATCTGCACCGGCTTCTGCCAATGCCTGTGCATATTTCTGACCAATCCCCTGATTAGAACCGGTTACTATTGCTACTCTACCGTCTAATCTAAATAAATCCAAAATCATAAAAACCTCCTGTAATTTATTTATTTTAAATCTGTCATTTTTATCCAATCCATATCATCGAAAACCTGATTTTCGCCCCCCATAGCCCATATAAATGAGTAACTTTGTGTACCACAACCTGCATGTAAAGACCAGCTTGTAGATAAAACTGCCTGTCGATCCCTGATTATCAAATGTCTTGTTTCGCTTGGTTCTCCTATTAAATGAACAACAAAAGCATCAGGTTGAAGATTAAAATACATATATACTTCAGATCTTCTTTGATGTGTATGTGCTGGCATTGTATTCCATACACTACCGTCTTCTAATTCGGTCAATCCCATTGCTATCTGACATGTAGGTAAAATATCAGGAATTATGTACTGGTGAATAGTTCTTTTGTTAGATGTTTCAATTGCACCGAGATGACGATGTAGTGCTTCGTCATATTTTATATGTTTTGATGGATATTCTTTATGAGCAGGATAACTAACAAAATAAAATTGTGCAGGATTTTCTGAATCGATACTTACAAATTCTACTTCTTTTGTACCTCTTCCAATATATAGGGCATCTTTATGATTCATTTCATATTCTTTACCGTCAAGAATAATCTCTCCTTTATCTCCAATGTTGATAACCCCAATTTCTCTTCTTTCACAAAAATATTCAGCTGCCATTTCCTTCTTGGTAGCTGTAAGTTTCAATACGCGTGTCTTTGGAACAGCACTTCCTGTAATCGAACGATCTATATCTGAATATACCATTGGAATTTCATCTTCCTGAAAAAGATTTTCTATCAAGAAGGATTTACGCAATTCATCGGTAGTCATCCTTTTAAATCCATTCTGGTCGGGTGAATATCTAACTTCCATAATTTACCTCTAATTTGTTGTCAAAATTTATTTGACACAGATGAGATTAATAATAAATTATTATTTTATAAACACATCTCATTTATGTCTTTATTTTAACATATTATAACCAGCTTTTAATTCTTTGGGCTACTTGTTTTCCAGTAAAACCAAATTTTTCTGCAAGTATTTTATATGGTGCAGATGCTCCAAATCTTTCCATCCCAATGCACAAAAGTTTTTGTCTGAATAAATCTCCCCATCCCTGCATAGCTGCAGCTTCTATAATCACAACGGGCACATCATCAGGGAAAATTGATTTTTTATATTCATCAGATTGCTTTTCAAATATTTCTTTTGAAGGTATGGATACTACTCTAACAGAAAGATTTTCTGATAGAATCTTTTTGGCTTCATAAGCGACTGGAACTTCTGAACCACTTGCAGCAATGATTAAATCCAATTTACCATTTTCTTTTGAAACAATATAAGCTCCTTTCAAAACATCTTCTGGTTTAAAGTCTTCATCCCTGAGAAAAGCCTCAATTTTTTGTCGTGTGAGAATTAAAGCAACAGGTCCTTCTTTATGTCTGAGTGCGTATGCCCATGCCATTGCTGTTTCAATTCCATCGGCAGGTCTAATAACAGTTACATTTGGAATTGCTCTTAGAACAGCCAGATGTTCTATAGGTTGATGTGTTGGTCCGTCTTCTCCAACAAAAATTGAATCATGAGTAAAAACATAAATTACTGGTATTTCCATCAATGCCGCTAATCTTATAGTTGGGCGCATATAATCCGAGAAGACAAAGAATGTTGCTCCAAAAGGTCTAAATCCACCGTAGAGAGCAATGCCGTTAATAATGGCTCCCATTGCATGTTCACGAATTCCAAAATGAAAATTTTTACCTTCAAATTTACCAGGTGCAATCGAAGCAAAATCTTTCATATATGTATTTGTTGAAGGGGCAAGATCAGCTGAACCTCCAACAAAATTTGGGATCAGATGAGCAATCTTTTGAATTACTTTGCTCGAAAGTGAACGGGTTGCATTTGGTTCTTTTGGAACTGCATCGAGTAATTCTTTTTCAAGATTATCGGGGATCCAATTATTCAAATACTTATCTAATAACTTAGCTTTCTCAGGATCATTATTTTTCCATTCATCAAATTTGTTATTCCACTCGTCATAAATTTTCTTTAATTGATTTTTTCTATTATTAAAAAGATTTTTTACTTCTTCTGGAACATAAAATTCTGAATCAAAATTCCAGCCTAAATTTTTCTTGGTTTCGATTAATTCTTCTTGACCAAGCGGTGCACCATGAACTTCAGCAGTATCAACTTTATTTGGGCTACCAAATCCAATGTGAGAGCGTGTAATAATTATCGAAGGTTTATCTTTTTCTTTCTGAGCTTCAATTATAGCATTTCGAATTTCATCATGATTATAAGCATCAGCTCTTAAAACCTGCCATCCATATGATTCAAATCTTTTTTGTATATCTTCCGAGAATGTAAGCTCGGTTTTACCTTCAATTGTGATATGATTATCATCATAGAAATAAATGATGTTACCTAATTTCAAATGACCTGCAATTGAAGCAGCTTCGTGTGAAATTCCTTCCATTAAATCGCCATCGCTAACTATTGCATAGATATAATTATTACCAAATAATTGATACTTTTCATCATTAAATCTTGCAGCGATCATTTTTGCAGCTATAGCCATACCTACGCCATTTCCGAAACCCTGTCCTAAAGGACCGGTTGTTGTTTCGATACCTGGTAAAAGACCATATTCCGGATGTCCGGGTGTTCTGCTCCCCCATTGTCTGAATGATTTTAAATCATCAATTGTTACATTGTATCCACTTAAATGTAATAAAGTATAAATAAGCATTGAACCATGACCGGCAGAAAGAACAAATCTATCGCGATTATACCATTTAGGATCCCCTGGATAATGAACAAGAAATTCAGACCAGAGAATCATTGCAACGTCGGCCATTCCCATTGGCATACCGGGGTGACCTGAATTTGCTTTTTGGACGCCTTCGGCAGAGATTATTCTAATTGTGTTTGCTGCTAATTTTTTTAATTCAACATCTGTCATCCTGATTTCTCCAATTACTTGTTAAAGTATTTCGCAAATCTAATAATTTTATACGTTATATGTAGTTGAAGATGTTGTTCCTCCTCTGCCTGTCCAATTTGTATGGAAAAATTCTCCACGTGGGCGATCAACCCTTTCATAAGTATGAGCACCAAAATAATCTCTTTGAGCCTGAAGTAAGTTGGCAGGCAATCTTTCATTTCTATAACCATCAAAGAAATTCAAAGCAGTAGATAAAGCAGGAATCCAGATTCCATTTGATATTGCAGTTGAGACAACGCGTCTCCAGGAGTCCTGTGAGGATTCAACTTTTTCTTTAAAGAAAGGATCTAATAAAAGATTGGATAATTCTGGATTATTATCAAAAGCATCTTTTATTTTACCTAAGAATACTGATCTGATAATACAACCACCACGCCACATCAGAGCTATTCCACCATAATTTAGATTCCAGCCATAATCTTTTGCCGCCTGACGCATAAGCATAAATCCCTGTGCATACGAGACTATTTTAGATGCATATAATGCTTTCCTTAAATCTTCTACAAATTGTTTTTTATCACTATCAAATTTTGGGGTTGGACCTTTAATTAATTTTGAAGCTAAAACTCTTTCATCTTTCAAAGCTGACAATGCACGTGCATAAACAGCTTCTCCAATTAATGTAAGTGGAATTCCAGTATCGAGCGATGCTATTACTGTCCATTTACCGGTTCCCTTTTGACCAGCTGTATCGAGAATTTTTTCTACTAAGGGAAGACCATCTTCATCTTTGTAAGCAAGTATATCGCGTGTTATTTCAATCAAATAGCTTTCCAGTTCACCTTCATTCCATTCTTTAAAGATATTATGCATTTCATCATAACTTAGACCGAGCAAATCTTTCATTATTTGATAAGTTTCGCAAATAAGTTGCATATCGCCGTATTCGATTCCATTATGGACCATTTTAACGAAATGACCTGCCCCATTTTCACCCACCCAATCGCAGCAGGGAGTTCCATCTGCAACTTTAGCAGCTATTGCTTGAAAGATAGGTTTAACATGTTCCCATGCTTGTGGAGAACCACCTGGCATAATCGAAGGACCTCTTAAAGCTCCTTCCTCGCCACCCGAAACTCCTGTACCAATATAAAACAATCCTTTTTCTTCAACATACTTTGTTCTTCGAATTGTATCTGGGAAATGCGAGTTGCCACCATCAATAATGATATCTCCTTTTTCAAGCAACGGTATTAAAAGTTCTATAAAATCATCCACAGGCTTACCTGCTTTAACCATCAGCATAACTTTACGAGGCTTTTTTAACGGTGCTACTAATTCTTCGAGCGAATGAGTTCCAATAATATTTTTCCCTTTGCCTCTACCATTGATAAAATTATCAACCTTTTCAACTGTTCGATTATAAACTGCTACTGTAAAACCATGACTTTCCATATTTAAAACTAAATTTTCGCCCATTACTGCAAGTCCTATCAATCCGATATCGGCTTTACTCATTTTATTCTCCCTTTTATTTAATTAATAAATTTTCCTTTGTAAGACCATAATCCCAATGCAGGATTAGATATATAAAAAATGTTTTCTCCATTTACTTCGTTAAATCCATCTTTTAATTTTTCTGGGTTATACTTTTTAATCATTGATTTTAAATCAGCATAATTAAAATTGACACTTTCAATTTCATCTTTTGATAGATAACCCGGACAATAAGTAATTGTAAACCTATTCTCTGAAGAACCATGTATAAGATGAGCAGCTGCGCTCAAATTTTTTTTAAGCTCTTCATTTTCTTCGACATATGTTAATATTTCCGGAGTAGTTTTATAACCGTATTTTCTTATAAGCCTATCAATTTCTTTATCTTCACCAAATTCTTTTAACCCAGGGGCAAGAATGATTAATTCTCCTCCGTCTGCTATTGCCATACGTGTACGATAGATACTTTTATTTCCAAGCCAGGTACTTTTAAATTCATGAGGATCGAGATAAACAACTACTTTTTTAATTGGTTCATCAAGCATTTCAAAGTTTACTTTTAATGATAAATCTGCTGCCAGCTTAAAGCATTCAAAATCATTACCAATATATAAACCTCTTATTACCAATTCATTCATTTCATTTTTACCTATTACTGTAAGGATATAGACAATGGGTAAATGTGATGCAAAATTTTCCGATGCATAATTCAAAACCTTTCTTACAGGATTATCTGCTCTGCCCAGAATTTTTTCTATTCCATAAACAGCTCCGAGGAAATGACTTTTATTTATTCCACCCTGACCACCTGTACCAACGAAAATATTTTTATTATAATTTGCCATACCAATTACTTCGTGTGGAACAACCTGTCCAATAGATAATATCAAATCAAAATTACCTTCAACAAGCAATTTATTTACCTGAGCAGGCCAGGAATAATTTACTTTACCTTCAGAAACCTGATAGATAAAATCTGATGGAACTTCGCCTAATGTTATTAGATCTTCTCTCCATCTATGAACACGGAATAAATGCTTAGGTATATCACCAAACATCATCTCAAGTTCATAATTATTCATTGGAGCGTGTGTACCTAAAGCTGGAAGAATATCAGTAAGTCTATCTTTATAGTATTCATAAGTATAACGAGTTAATTCACCTGCTCTGGAATGAAATCTGGTAAAATCGGGTGGAATAGCTAAAACTTTTTTTCGAATTCCTAACTCATCAAAAACAGAAAATAAGATTTCTTTAATTTCTATATCATTAAATGATTTTTCAGGAGAACCATTTGCATAATAAATCATAAACTCCTCAAATCTTAATCAGGACATTTACAAAAGATAATTTTTGGAAATGTCCACATCATATTTTTTAGAGATAGTTATAAAACATCCGTTTTTATCTTTGTATTCTTGCTGAGCCACCTTTAGCAAAAGCTTTGACATCATCGAGTGTAGCCATAGTTGTATCACCGGGATAAGTAGTTAACAATGCACCATGAGCCCAACCAAGTTTTACAGCTTCTTCAGGATCTTCGTCATTTAAAATTCCATAGAAGAACCCTGCAGCGAAACCATCACCACCACCAACTCTATCGTAAACATCTAATTCAGCAGTTGGAGCCTGATAAACTTTCCCATTAATCCAAGCCACTGCACTCCAGCTATGTCGATTAGTGGAATGAACTTCTCTAAGAGTAGTAGCAACAACTTTTACATTTGGGAATTTTTTGACAACATCATCAATCATTGCGATAAAAACGGATGGATCCAATTTTGATTTAGAAGTTACATCAGGGCCAGGGATTCCCAGTCCTTTTTGTAAATCTTCTTCGTTTCCTACAAGAACATCAACATGTTCAACAATTTTATTTATAACTTCAACGGCCTTTTTTTCTCCGCCCCAGATATTCCAGAGCTTTGCACGATAATTTAAATCGAAGCTTGTTATAACTCCAAAACTTTTTGCTATTTTCATCCCTTCAATAATCAATTGGCCTGTGGTTTCAGACAATGAAGCAAAGATTCCACCACTATGAAACCATCTGACACCTTGAGAAAAAATCGAATTCCAGTCAAAATCTCCTGGCTTTAATAAAGCTGCTGCTTCGTTACTACGATTATAAAATACAACAGGAGCTCTTGCACCAAATCCTCGATCACTATATACTGTTGCCATGTTGGGTCCATTAACACCATTATGTTCAAACTCTTTTGCGAAAAGTTTGACGCCCATAGCTCTTACACGTTCTACAATTAATTCTCCAATTGGATACTTAACAATGGCTGTAACTATACCAGTATTCCTTTTAAAGCAATCTGATAGATTAGCAGCTACATTATATTCACCACCACTAACATGAATTTTACATTCATTAGCTTTTCTGAAAGGTATAATACCAGGATCGAGGCGATGAACGAGAGCCCCAAGTGAGATTAAATCCAATGCTGCATCTTTTTTTACAGTTATACCGTATCTCATTTAGTTCTTCCTTAATATTTCTTCAAAAAAATTTTATATTGATATAGAATATTAAACCCTGTTATGACTTATTAATATAATTTACACTCCACCATAAGCATTAAATCCACCATCAACAGGAATTACAACTCCAGTTACAAATTTCGATATATCAGAGATGAGATAGAGAAGTGTTCCAATTAATTCATCAGGTTCTCCAAAACGACCCATTGGTGTATTAGCAATAATTTTCTTACCTCTCTCAGTAAGTTGATTTGTATCTTTATCAATAAGTAAAAATCGATTTTGTTCTGTTAAGAAAAAGCCTGGGGCAATTGCATTTACTCTTATATTTAATTTTGCTAAATGAACAGCTAACCATTCAGTTAAATTGTTTACTGCAGCTTTAGCAGCTGAATAAGCAACTACTCTTGTAATTGGACGATATGAACTCATCGAAGAAATATTAATAATTACGCCCCCACAACCAATCATATCCCTTGCAAAAATCATTGTTGGCAAAACTGTTCCTAAGAAGTTCAAATCAAAGACACTACGAAAACCATCGAGTTCTAAACCAAAAAAACTCTTTGAGAGATCATTTACATCATCACCTGTCAACATTTCTTTAGATGTTGTAGCAGTTGGATTATTCCCTCCGGCACAATTAACAAGAACGTCTATCAAACCAAATTTATCATTTATTTCTTTCTTAGCATTAAGTAATGCTTCCTTATCAAGAACATTAGCTGCAAGACCAATCGAAGAATCAGGAAATTTCTCGTTTAATTCTTTTGCAACATTTTCAGATTTTTCTTTTTTAGTACCAATTATAACAACTTTAGCACCAGCTTCTGCCAATCCTATTGCCATAGCTTTTCCTAAAACACCACTTCCTCCAGTAATAACACAAATTTTTCCTTTTATATCTTCCATAGAATATTTCATAATAACCTCACAAATTGTTAATTGTATTAATACTATTCATTACAATTTTAGCATTTTCGGTAAGCTTTTCAAATTTTTCATTTTGAATAGCTTCCTTATCGAGAAGAGCCGACCCTATTCCAACTGCGCAAGCACCTGCTTTTAACCACTCACCTGCATTTGTTAATGAAACACCTCCTGTTGGCATTAATTTAAGGTGTGGCATAGGAGCTAAAATTGCTTTGAAGAATTCCATCCCTACTACATCGGCAGGAAATACTTTTATTATATCAGCTCCATATTCATAAGCAGTTTGAATTTCAGTAGGACTGAAACAACCAGGCATAGCAGGTACATTATACTCATGGGCTTTATCGATTATTTCTTTTTTTAAGATTGGACTTACCACATACTTTGCGCCAGCTTTTATTGCTTCTTCTGCAATTTTTGAATTTAATACTGAACCAACACCTATAATTATATTTTTTTCTAACTCTTTACTAATCTTTTCAATTAGCTGAATTGCATTTGGAACAGTCATTGTAATTTCTGCTACAGTGATTCCTCCTGCAGCTATAGACTCAATAACCTTTTTTAGTTTTCCAGGTTCTTTTATTCTTAGAACAGCAACAACTTTTCTTTTTAATATTTCATCAAGAATATTTTCTTTGTTCATCATTTAAATGGCTCCAGGTGTTTTTTGAAATGATTTATAATAAATTCATAATGGATATCTTCATTTGCTTTCAAACAATTAATAATTCTATCTTTAAATAAGAATTCTCCTGATGAATTTTTCTCTGTTAAAACTTTACCAAATGTAACATGTAAAACCTGACGTACATCGTTAGAATTAAAAAGTTCAACCAGTTCTTCATCAGAATAATCTTTACCATTTTTAACCTTATTAATATCAGCTGAAACATGATAGCTTCGTTTTTCAGTTTCATAGAGACCTTTGCTAAAATCTAAAATTTCTCTAAACAAATCGGGTTGTTTAGCTGCAACAACTTTTAAAGCTTCGAGGTAGCTTGTGCCTGCAGTTTTAACATGTGTGAATGTATCCTTTAGAGAGCCAATAACCTTGTATGCAGAAAATTTATCGCTACCAGAATGAAGGCTAATTTTATAATTACCAAAATATTTTGTTATTGCAAGATGTTTTTCATATTCTTTTTTGAACAATTCTAAGTCCCCTTTATAATCAATCCCTTTTTCAAAATCCCCGATAAATCTTGGTGCAAGACTAACAAATTTTACACCAAGTCTACTTAGTTCATTTGTAAAGAAAAAGTGTTCAAAGGGGGAGGTTACAGATTCAGTCTCGTCAACAGAAACTTCAACTTCAAAATTTCCATCTTTAGCTTTAGAACTAAGATAGTCAAACATTTTTTTGATGTGAATTATTGCACGGCCATATTTTGCATAAGCTCTTAAAAACATTTCTTTAGTTACATCCAGTGTTAATTTATCTGAGATAACGATTTTATTATTTACATATCTTTTTTCTGCTTCTTCGAACGAATCATTCATTTCACTCCAGTTAAGAGATTTTACTTTTTCAATTAACTCGTTTTCAGAATATTTATCGGCATTATTATCAACGTGTTCACTTGGGTCGAAAGTGAACATAGTAAAATCCGCCTGAAGTAATAAATCAATATCCTGAAAAGTTTTCAGATGGTCTGCATCTGAACCAAAACCATCTTTGTAACCTTCCTGAAATACAGCCCATACAGCTGAATCCATTACTTCCTGTGGAGTTCGATTTGTTCTGGTTAATTCTCGAATAGATTGCTGCGCTAAAATTGGTTTGAAGCCACTATTTCTTAATGCCCTTATGTGTCCTGCATTTGCCAATCCCAATCGATCGCCACATCCAAATGAGTTGCATAATCCTAATGTTTTAGCAATTGTAAAGTCGAATAATTTTTGTAATTCTATTCTATTTTTTGTTGTCAGATTACATTTTTTCAAACAAACATCACTACCAGTATTTATAATATGCCCATCAAAATTTTTTGCATAAACATCATCTGAATAGACAATGAATAAAAACTTATCTAAGTTTTCTTTACCAATAAAAAAGTAAGTATTATCAATTTTGTTTACAGAAAATGGATACACCCTTACTTTTATTGAATTAATAATCTGAATATCAACCAGATTATTATTAATTATTGTCTGGTTATTAACTTCTTCAATTAATTTTTGCAGATCCATGTTAGTTCCTTTTATTAATTCCAAAAATCAAAATAATTTCTTGCATTATTGTAAGAAATATCTTTCACGATATTACCAACTAAATTAATGTCATCAGGAATTAAACCTTTTTCAATTTCTTCACCAAGAATATTGCAAAGTATTCTTCTGAAGTAATCGTGACGTGAGTACGATAAAAAGCTTCGGGAATCTGTAAGCATACCAACAAATCTACTTAATAGTCCCATATTTGATAAAGCATCAATTTGTTTTTCAATTCCACTTTTTTGATCCAGAAACCACCATGCGCTACCATACTGTAACTTACCCGGGATAGAACCATCCTGAAAATTGCCAATCATTGTTGCCATTAATTCATTATCTGCAGGATTGAGATTATAAAGAATTGTTTTTGTTAATTTATTTTGACTATCGAGGCGATCTAAAAATTTTGCCAGTGGTCTTGCAATTTCAAAATCGCCAATTGAATCCCAACCGGTATCGGGTCCTAAGGTTTTAAACATTCTCGAATTATTATTTCTCAAAGCACCAATATGTAATTGTTGAACCCAGCCTTTTTCATAATCCATTATACCAAACTCATACATCATAGCAGATTTGAATTTCAGAATTTCTATTTGTGTTAATTGCTTCTTTAACAAAATTTTATCAAATATAGAATTAATTTCTCTCTCAGTATAATCTTCGGCATAAGCAGTTTCAATCCCATGGTCAGAAAGTCTACAGCCATTTTCATGAAAATAATCATGGCGCTTTCTTAATGCAGAAATAAGGTCATCAAAATTTTTTATAGAAATATTAGTAGCATTTTCAAGTTTTTTGAGATATTTGTGAAACTCATCTATATTTTCGATGGACATTGCTTTATCCGGGCGAAAAGCTGGTATTACTTTAGTGCCAAAAGGTTTTTCCTTTAATTGCTTATGAAATTCAAGCGAGTCTACAGGATCATCCGTTGTACATATTACTTCAACATTCCATTGTCTGATTAGAGCTTGTGTCGAAAAATCATCTTGCTGTAGTAATTCATTACAACGATTCCAGATTTCTTCTGCTGTTTCTCCATTTAATAATTTATCAACAATACCAAATGGTTTTTTAAGTTCCATGTGTGTCCAGTGATATAATGGATTTTTAATAGTATAGGGGACGGTTTCTGCCCATTTAAAGAACTTTTCTTTATCGGAAGCATTACCAGTAATATATTTTTCATCAACACCATTAGTTCTCATTGCACGCCATTTATAATGATCTCCATACAACCAAACATGAGTAATATTGTTAAATTTTTTATTCTCGGCAATTTCATTAACAGGAAGATGACAATGATAATCAATGATAGGCATTTTAGATGCATAATCATGATATAAAATTTGAGCGGTTTTATTAAGTAATAAAAAATTTTCGTGAATGAAAATTTTATCCATGATATTTTCCCTTAACTAATTATAAAAATTTTACAAAATTTTTATAAAAAATTATAATTCAACTCTTTTCATCTGTGGTGCAAGCAAATTGAAAATTATCCAGGCACCTAAATAAGCACTTCCACAAATGATGAACATTATATAATAACCAGTTTCAATACTACCCATTGCTTTGAAGTGGTCTAATATAGTACCAGCTAAACGAGCTATTAATATTCCTCCTACAGCACCAGCCATACCACCAATACCAGTTACAGAAGCCACTGCTTTTTTAGGGAACATATCTGATGTTGTAGTAAATATATTAGCAGACCAGGCTTGATGTGAAGCTGCTGCAAGACCTATAATAAGAACAGCATACCAATAACTATAACTACCTAATGCTTGAGCAAAAATCACAGGGATTACAAGTAGTGCAAAAATAAGCATTACACTTCGACGAGCTTTGTATACAGGCCATCCCTTTCCAATAAAAAATCCGGATAGCCATCCACCAATAATACTTCCAACTGTTGTTAGTGTATAAACTACGGCTATAGGCAAAGCCACATCTGTTTTTGTCATTCCATATTGTTTATTAAGGAAGGATGGTAACCAGAAAAGATAAAACCACCAAACAGGATCCGTCATAAATTTTCCAATTACAAATGCCCATGTTTGTCTATAAGATAATAATTTAAACCAGCTAACTTTTTCTGTGTTATCATTATTGATTTTTTCGTCTTTATCACTATTAATATATTCAAATTCGGATTTGCTTAATTTTTTATGTTTGGATGGTACTTCATACATAGCAAACCAGAAAATCAGCCACAAAAATCCTATAGCTCCAGTTATAATAAAAGCTTCCTGCCAGCCCCAGGCAGCTGCAATAAAAGGGACTGAAAGTGGTGCTATAATTGCACCTATATTAGTACCTGAATTAAAAATACCTGTAGCTAAAGCTCTTTCCTTCTTAGGGAACCATTCTGCAACTGTTTTAACTGCAGCAGGAAAATTTCCTGCTTCGCTTAATCCCAATAGGCCACGTGCAGCAATAAAACCCAAAGTACTTCTGGCAAATGCATGGCCAGTTGCAGCAAGACTCCAGACAGTAAGGGATAATGCATAACCAATTTTTGTCCCAACTTTATCAATAAACCAACCAACTACTAACATTCCAAGTGCATAACAAACTTGAAAAGCCACTACTACATTTGCATAATCGGTTTCAGTCCAATTAAATTGAGGATCAAGATAATCATCTTTCAGAAGACTTATAACCTGTCTATCCAGATAATTTACTGTGGTAGCAAAAAATACTAAAGCCAGAATTACCCATCTGTATTTTCCAATTTTCAAATTGGATTGATTTTTTACTGAATTTTCTGAAGTCATCATGAAGACCTCTTAAGTTAATTATTAAATAATAAATTCTATCGTATACTTTATCGATTACTAAATTATATAAAAAATTATTTTAAACCAATTAAATTATTTTTTTCTTAAAATTTTTTGATAATAAATCTGGATGGGTAAAAGTTGCGGAGAGAGTGGGATTCGAACCCACGGTCCGCTTGAGACGGACACACGCTCTCCAGGCGTGCCAGTTAAACCACTCCTGCATCTCTCCATAAAATTTATTCATAAAAATAACAACGCAAATATAGAAATATTTGACTTTTTACTAAATAATTTTCCCGAAATTTAAAATAATTTTTTAATTTCATAACACTCAACTATGTAAATGTTTATTAATTTTTCTAATTTTGATTTGTTATGTAAAACATCTTAGAATTTAGAATATAAATCTACTTTTTCTTATTGTAAAACTGGATTAATTCATAAGCATAAAGCATATTTAAGTTAACGAAAAAAAATTTGATTTATCAAGGAGAGGTGGCAGAGTGGTTGAATGCGGCGGTCTCGAAAACCGTTTGGTGCAATTTTGCGCCACGGGGGTTCGAATCCCCCCCTCTCCGCTGTTAGCTTTTTAATTAAGTAAATATCCTTTATGAAAAAAATTTTTCCATTCATAATTTGTGCATTGTTTAACTTCTACAATAATATTCTTCCTCAAAACCTGAATCACCATTGGACAATAATTAATAACCATACTTTTATCGATACTTCAAATATTTTATTAAATAATGATGAAATTTATGTATGGGTAATGGAAAAACATCCTACTCCGATAAAAATTGAAATGGTTGATAAAGAAATTTCTAAAACAAAAACTTATTATCTAATAAATAGAACTCTAAAAAAATATAGTATTCTTCAAATAATTTATTATGATAAAAATGATAATGTTATTAAAAGCTTTTTATATAATTATGAGTGGGATAAACCAGAATTAAAGTATAGCACCCCAATATTAGAAAATTCTATGATTGTAAACATTTTTTTGAGATGTAATGAAATAATGGATGAAAAAAATAAATCACAATAATTTCTCTCCAATATAATTTATGCCACCTATCAAATTCATCTGTTCACTTATTTTTTCTCTCCTGTATAATAAATATTTACTTGTTTTACAGGATTTCGTTTTTTTGGATTTGGTAGTATATCAGCAAACATAGCAGCTTCTAATCTATTTAATCTGGAAGGTTCTTTTTTATAGTAAAACATTGATGCGGCATAAGCACCATAAATACTATTTCCCATTTCTGCAATGTTCAGATAAATTTCAATAATTCTTTTTTTGGACCAGAAGCATTCGATTAAAATAGTGTAATAAGCTTCGAGTACTTTTCTAAAAAATACTTTAGAAGGAAACAAAAATAAATTTTTCGCTACCTGCATTGTTATGGTACTTGACCCACGATTCCTTTTTTTACGTTCGTTTTCTTTTATAGCTTTTTCAATTTGTTCAAAATCAAATCCAAAATGTTCAAAAAATCTTTGATCTTCCCGATGCAACCACAGCTAAGGGTAAATATAATGATATATTGTTAATTGAAATGGGTATATATTTTATATCATCATAAAAAATTGACTTTATTTGTTCTGAATTATTTGAATAAATAAACGCACTTGTTGCAGGATATATAAATTTAAAGACCAGTAGAAAAAAAAATATAAAACCATTAAACAGCAAAAAGCTTTTTAATAATATTTTTAGAATTTTCATAATAATCATTTCTTAATGAACTAAAAATATTATTTTTTGTTTGAAAGTGTAATATTTTACATTATTAAACTAACTAATAAACAAAAGAGGTATTTATGATTTCAACAAAAATGGAAGCAGCATTAAATGAACAATTAAATGCAGAATTATTTTCATCCTACTTATATCTATCAATGGCTGCATACTTTGAAGCCAATAACTGGCATGGATTTGCACACTGGATGAAAAAACAATCGGAAGAAGAACATGAACATGCTATGAAGTTTTTTGAATATATTAATGAAGTTGGGAAAAAAGTTCAACTTCAAAAAATAGAGAAACCCAAGACAGATTGGAAATCCCCTTTAGAAGCATTTGAAGAAGCCTTAAGTCACGAAGAGTATATAACAAAAAGAATTAACAATCTTGTTGATTTAGCAGCAGATGAAAATGATTATGCAACTAATAATTTTTTACAATGGTTTGTCAAAGAACAAGTTGAAGAAGTTTCCTCAGTACAAAAAATTGTTGCAACCTTAAAATTAATCGTCGAACATTCTGGCAGTTTATATATGCTTGATCGTGAACTTGGGAAACGAGAATAATTTTTCTATACAAATTTTTTAATTTTATTTTATTTTATTATGTTTGCATTCAAAAATTAAATGGAATAGTGATGGCACGTAGATGTCAATTAACAGGTGTTGGTCCAGTTAGTGGTCACAATATATCTCATGCACATAATAAAACTAAAAGAAGATTTCTACCAAATCTTCAGAAAAAACGAATCTGGGTTAAAGAACTCAATAGATTTGTGACTGTTAAATTAACGGCCAGCGCATTAAGAACACTTGCTAAAAACGGAACTGGTGAATTAGCCAAACTCATTATTCAAAAGAAAATTAAAGTTAGATAACAATAAGAAACCCCTGTCTGGGGTTTCTTACTTTTTACTTATTTCTTCTTATTGTTTTTCTATTTTCATTATAATTCGAACTACTATTAAATTGATTTCTTAAATTTTTCGAGCCAAGGCTTCTATCATTCCTTCCCTCATCAGAACTTCTTTTTTCAATTTTATTATTAAATATCGCTGAATTATTTTCTTTACCACGATGATCAAATGCACTTTCATCTAAATTTCTTTTTCTCTTTAAAAAGCTTTCATCTCTATAATCAAACTTTTCTGGTTTATTATTTTTTCTGTCTTCACGTTCTGAATAAATATACTTATTTCTCTCAAAAGAAATTTCTCGATCAGAACGTTTTAATTCAAATTCTCTTTCCCTCTCAATGTTTTTATAATCACGTTCCGAAAGTTTATATGTGTAAACTCTCTTACCATCTTTATATCTTAATCTTTCAATTTTGTCGTAATTATCGAGATTATGTACAGGAAATTCTTTTAATCTAATTCTTGTTTTTCTTTCCACAACCACAGGATCAATTCCAGCATTTATAATCCTGCCATCCTTATAATAATAATGGACTTTATATTTGGACCTATTAAAAATCAACGGAACCCTATTCGATTCGATTACATAGTGATGAACATTATGATTATAAAAATGATTATATCTCACAAAATTCCAGTAATGATGGTGAGAATGCCATTTAATTGTAAAATGAATTCCAATATTTATGTTAAATTGAGCGTAAGGAGAAAGTGGTGCCCAACCTATGTAAACATCATCATATCTCCACTCAACCCAGGCTGGCCCCCAAACATCATCTGGAATCCAAATCCACCCATAATAATAATCATAATACCATCTACCATAATGATAAACAGCCCAGCCAAAAGGTTCAAATGAATCCCAGTACCATCCATATTTCGTCCAACACCATCTACCAATTAAATAAGGTCTCCATCCAGCATGAATTTTAATTGGCCTCCATACTACCAATCCCCTATCAATTTCAATCCATTCGCCATATGGTTTTAATGATATATAAAAAATTTCGTATGAATATTTTTTTGCTACTGGATGAGCATTATTAGAACTACTAACAACCAAGAAAAAAACAGACAGATATAAAATTATACTTTTCATAGAAGCCTCCAGAATTTATAAAATGCATGTCAATAAACATACCATACTTTACATTGAAACTTAGATGAAAAATTGCATGTTTTATTAATAATAAAGTTTATTAAAAAAGACATTAATTTTATTTTTGAATACAATAAATTTTAGGAGTTAGTGATGCACGATTTCTTTTTGAATAAAAGACCTCATAATGGAATGAGGTATGGAGAATATATGGATTCTCTGAAAAATAAAGTTGAATATATTGATAAAGATAATTTAACTGAATTAGATGGGTATTCAGCTAATCTTTATAAATTGAATTATCAACGTTCTACAAGAATAGATAAAATTTACATTGTAGATGAAGAATTAAAATCATTAATAGAAAAATTAACTACACCACAAATTTGGCTTGTATTATCAGAACACTGGTGTGGAGATTCAGCACAAATACTTCCATATATCTCAAAATTTGCTGAATGCAATAACTTAATTGATTTAAGAATTCTCGAAAGGGACAAGAATCTTGATATAATGGATCTTTATTTAACAAATGGGACCAGAAGTATTCCAAAATTAATTGCTTTTAATTATGAAGGAAACGAATTATTTCAATGGGGACCTCGACCTAAAGAAGCTCAGAATTTGATAAACAAAGCTAAAGAAGAAGGAAAATCAAAAAATGAATTTTTAGAACTTCTTCATACGTGGTACTCTATGGATAAAGGGAAATCAATTGAAAAAGAATTTATTGAGATTTTTGTTAATCTTCTTAATCATTATAATCAAAAGGGAAAATAATTTTTGTTGTTGCATCTACTTCTTTACCAGCATTTTTGGCGGGATTAAATTTAGTTCTCATTAAGGCAGATTCTACAGCTTCGTCGCATCCATATCCAATACCTTGAATAATTTTTGTATCCCGAACTATGCCAAATTGATCAATAAATGCTTCTATAATAATATCGCCCTTTAACTTCAATCTTTTTGCAATAAATGGTATTTCAAGATGATCGTTAATACTTCTTAAACCACCTGCTGGATAAGGACATTCTTCGTAATCACAAATTATTTCCGTTTTTTTATGTATTAAGCTTTCAGATTTTTCCTTTGAATGAATTTCATCTTTGGAGTTATTATTAATTAATTTCTTTTCAGCAAAATTACTTTTTTGATTTGATGATTCACTGTTTAACACCAGAGCCTTTTCAAAAATTTTAAATTCGATTTTAATTGTTACTCTTGCAGGAACTACTTTCCCATTTTTTTGACCTGGTATAAATTTAGTTTTTTTAACTGCTTCCTGAGCTGCTTCGTTGCAACCCAACCCCAAGCCTTTAATTACTTCTGTATTAATAACATCTCCTTTTACATCAATTAAAGCAATTAAAATAACTTCTCCTTCCAAACCATACATTAATGCATGTTCAGGATAAATTAAATTTTCTTGAATTGCTTTCATTCCCCCAAGAGGTACTGGACAAATATCAACATCACAAATTAATTCTTGCAATTTCTTTTTTAGCATTTCCCGTTGTCTATTCCTTGCAAGGTATGCTTCAGGAGGAGCTACAAATAAAGAATCATAATCAATTTTTTTTAATGATACAAGTTTACCTTCTTCATAAATGCTTATTTCTTTCAAAGCTCCATTTTCATAATAAATTCTGTGGGTACCATTTTTTATACCATCTTTTACAGAATATTCTTCTTTTAATAAACCATTTTCATGAAATTCACGTACTATCCCATTAAGTTTACCTTTGCTATATTCTTTAATAGCTTTTAGATTACCATTAGGATAATACCAGTATGATGTACCATCGAGAATATCATTGACATATGATAATTCATTATAAAGATTGCCATCGGGGTAATAACTTTTAACAATCCCGTTTTGTGAATAAATATTTAGAAATAATAAATAAAAAATAAAAGTAAGTTTTTTCATAATCTTAAAAAATTATCATACCAATATAATTAAATAGAAGAACTTGATATAAGAAAAACAAATCTGGGTTTTTGATATTTCTTAAGATTTCTATAATTTTGCGAGCCAAGCGAGAGTGGCGGAATTGGCAGACGCGCTAGACTTAGGATCTAGTACCCAAAAGGTGTGGGGGTTCGAGTCCCCCCTCTCGCACAGTTTCAATAAAAAAATATGAGGTATAATTGGAATATAAAGTAAATCAAATCGAAGATTCAATTCAGGAAATTGAAGTAAATCTGACCTACGAGGAAATTCTTCCTGATATTGAAAAAGCATATGAAGAAGAAAGGGAAAAAATTACTATCGATGGTTTTCGTAAAGGGAAAGCCCCTCTTTCTTTAATTAAAAAATTATATGGTAAACTTATTGAACACGAAGCTACAGAAAAGATCGCAAATAAGAAATTCTGGGAAATTGTTGACAAAGAGAAGATTACTCCCATTAATACACCAGTCCTTTCAGACATAAATTACATAAAAGGGGATAAATTAACATTTAAGATTAAATATGAAATAAATCCCAAAATTGATATCAAAAACTATAAAAATCTTGAAATTGAAAAACCAATATTTAATGTAAAAGACGAGGAGATCGAAAAAGAAATTGAATATTTATTAAATTCAAATGCTATATACGAACCTGCAGAAAAAATTGATAATAATTATTATCGCATAACTGTTAATCTCCAGAGAGTTGGTCAAGCGGGTATACCGATAATTGGACAAAGAACAGAAAACATCCTTATTGATTTAACAGATGAAAGAGTAAACAAACAAATAATAGACAATTCATTTGGGAAAAAAGTTGGCGATAAATTCCCGTTTCATTTTGTAGATGAACATTATCACGGAGAAAATCTTCATCGAGAAGAATACCACTACGAAGCAGAAATAACCAAAATTGAGAGGAAGATAATTCCAGAAGCTAATGAAGAAACAGTTAAAAAAATTACTAATGGAAAAGCAATCAATCTTGATGAATGGAAAAATTTAATCAGAAATAATTTTATTGAATATTACAATTATCAGTCAGATGAAATTTTTACAAATAACCTTTTAAATGAAATTGTAAAAAATAACGATTTTTCACCTCCTCCAAGTTTTGTAGAAAATATGCATAAAAGATTAGTAGAATATGAAAAAGAAAAAGCAAGAAGATTAAAACAAGTTATGGATGAAAAATTAATCGATGAATATCTTAAACCAAAAGCTCTGTGGAATGCAAAATGGCAAATTATTCTTGAGAATATTGCAAATGCTGAAAATATTACTGTAGACGACACTGATTTAGAAAAATTAGCTAAGGAAGAATCTGAAAGCACAGGAATTAGTGTAGAAAAATTGATTAAATATTACAAGGATACCAATAGACAATACAGCATACTTGAAGAAAAAGTCATTAACTTCTTAAAACAAAATACAAAAGTTAAAGAAGTTGACGCAGAAAAATATTTAAGAGACAAAAAGGAAAATGGAAATGAAGCAGATTAATATTGATTCATTTATCAATCCCAAAAAATTTGAAATATATAATCAATTAGTTCCTTATGTGATTGAACAAACAGGTCGTGGTGAACGTGGTATGGACATATTCTCACGTTTACTACGTGAAAGAATAATTTTTCTTGGAACAGCAATTGATGACCACATTGCAAGCCTGGTAATTGCTCAGTTACTTTTTCTTGAAGCCGAGGATCCGGATAAAGATATTTATCTTTATATCAATTCACCTGGTGGTAGTGTTTCGGCAGGACTTGCAATATATGACACAATGAGATACATAAAATCAAAAGTTTCTACAATTTGTGTTGGTTTAGCTGCGAGTATGGCTGCAGTTTTATTAGCAGGTGGCGAAGTAGGAAAACGCTCTGCTCTACCCCATTCAAAAATATTAATCCATCAACCATGGGTTGGTGGCCTGCAAGGCCAAACAACTGATATTGAAATTCATGCAAGAGAAATGATCAAAACACGCGATACAATCTATACGATCTTATCGGAACATACTGGTAAACCATACGAACAAATAGCCAAAGATTGCGATCGTGATTATTTCCTCTCTGCTGAAGAAGCTAAAGAATATAACTTGATTGATAATATCCTAACTCATCGTTCAGCACCTTCTAATGAAAAAGATAAAAAATCAACATAATTTATGATTCAATTAAATATTTGCACAAAAAAATTTTTAATAACTTAATTAGGGGGTAGATGCCCCCTTTTTTGTTTATAAAATTAAATTTATTATGTAAAAATTTTTCCGAGGCAATTATGAAAAGAATAAGTTTAATAATTCTTACTTTTATTATTTGTACACAATTAACTTACTCACAAAATAAAATTCTAACTGTTGAAGATGTCGTCATTAACTCTTATACTAAATTATTACAATCAAATCTTGAACAACTTAACTGGATTCCTTCTACAAACAATTATACTTATATTGAAAAACAGAATGAAAATATTGCTCTTCTAAAATTTAACGTTAAATCGGACAAAGCTGATACAATCCTGACACTAAGTCAATTAAATAATTTCCTTAAAGTACAAAATTTTAATGAAGTATCTCATTTCCCAATAATAAATTGGATTGATAAAAATTCTTTCTATTTCTGGATAGAAAATAATCTCTTCACATACAACACTTTATCAAAAAGTTTTACATTAACCAATTCTTTAGAGGAAAATTCAGAAAATAAAACTATTGCACCGAATTCAAAATATGTAGCTTATACAAAAGCAAACAATCTTTTTGTTTCTCTCAAACCTTCTCAAACAATTCAAATAACTTTTGAAAGCGACACAAATGTAATATGTGGTCAGGCGGTTCACAGAAATGAATTTGGAATTGAAAGTGGAATTTTCTGGTCACCTAAATCATCCTATATTGCATTTTATAGAATGGACCAAAGGATGGTCACTGATTATCCAATAATTGATATTTCACATACACCGGCTAAAACAAAAAATATCAAATATCCAATGGCTGGTCAGGTAAGTCATCATGTTACAGTAGGAATTTACAACATTAAAACTGGAAAAACTATTTATCTTAAAACAGGTGAACCATTAGATCAATATTTAACTTGCTTAACCTGGTCGCCAGATGAAAAATACTTTTACATTACACATTTAAATAGAGAGCAGAATCATCTTCAATTAAAAAAGTATGATGTGAATTCGGGTGAACCAATTAAAGTACTCTTTGAGGAAAAAAATGAAAAATACGTTGAACCTGAAAATCCACTAATTTTTCTTCCAGGCTCATTCGATAAATTCCTTTGTTTTTCTGAGAGAGATGGTTATAAACATCTATACTTATATGATACAGATGGAAAATTAATTAAACAACTGACGCATGGTAATTGGGAAATAACGAACTTTATTGGTTTTGATAATAGTGGAAAAAATATTTTAATTGTTACAACTAAAGAAAGTCCTATTGAAAGACATGTTTACAGAGTAAATCTGGAAACCAGTAAATTAGAAAAAATAACAACTGCTGCAGGTGTACATAATGTGATTGCAAATTATAATCACGAATATTTCTTAGATTCTTACTCCAACATTAACACACCCAAAATAATTAACCTAATAAATAAAAAAGGTCACACAATTAAAAATTTATTGAATTCTGAAAATCCATATAAAGAATATAAAATTGGTGAAACAAGAATTTTCAGTATTAAAAATGAAGATGGAATTGATTTATACTGCAGGATGATATTACCCCCTGATTTTACACCATCTAAGAAATATCCCGTAATTGTTTATGTGTACGGGGGTCCTCATGCCCAAGAAGTATTAAATTCTTTTGGTCATGGAAGATATTTTACATGGTTTTATATGATGGCTCAAAAAGGCTTTATAATTTTTACATTAGATAATCAAGGTTCAGCAAATAGAGGTTTAGAATTTGAACAGGCAACATTTAGAAGGCTTGGCACTATAGAAATCAAAGACCAATTAGCGGGAATAAAATATTTAAAATCTCTGTCATATATAGACACTTCAAGAATTGGAGTATTTGGTTGGAGTTATGGTGGATTTATGGCAACATCATTAATGGTAAGAACAAATGGTATATTTAAGGTGGGAGTTGGAGGAGGTGCTGTTATCGATTGGAATTATTATGAGGTAATGTATACAGAAAGATACATGGATACACCTCAGAATAATCTCGAAGGATATCAAGAAGCATCTTTATTAAACTATGTACAGAATTTAAATTGTAAACTCCTTTTGGTACATGGTACATCTGACCCAGTTGTGGTATGGCAGCATACACTTGCCTTTGTAAAAAAAGCTGCCGAACTAAATAAACCCCTTGATTATTTCCCCTATATTGGCCATGAACATGGTATACGAGGTAAAGAAGCACTTCATCTTTACACTAAAATAACTAATTATTTTATCGATAATTTATGAGGTAGAAATTAACATTATTCCTAATTATGATTTTTTAACTATATATTTAATTTTATTATCTTTGAATAAATTTTGAAATTTTTTAACAATATTTTATGTATAATGAAATCAATGAATTTATAATTAAACTTTATGAATTAGCTGAGTTTGCGAGACGAAGAGATAAGCTCTTTCTCAATGAAGTATGCAATTTTTTAGTAAGAGAATTTAATCTTGAGACTGCTGCTATTTTCAAGCTGAATGAAAACAAATCTCTGAAATTAATTGGTAAACCAAATAACATTAGTAAAGAATTTCTAAAAAGCAACAATTTAGCATGCAATCAGTGTAATGTAATTAATGAGGATATTCAATATACTGTTAATTCAAAACCTGAATGCTCTATTAAAATTTTCGCTGGAAATTTTCCCGAAGCCTGTATTTTAATAAATGCTACAGAAACCATAAAATTAATTATTAAAATAGCATACAGAACAGAACTTGAAAAACATAAAAAAAATATAATCGAGAATTCACTTCATCTTATTGGTTTCTTTATTCAATACTGGTTCAATCGCCAACCAGATTCGATAAATTATTTTCCGAATCTTGTTTTACATATTACTCAAGAATTAAAAACTACAGCCAATTCAATCCTTAATTCATATAATAGCATATCAAAAAACACTGAGATTTTACCTCCAGAACAATTGAACTTGATTAAAAAAAATATCCAGTATTTATTATTACATATAAATGACTTAAGTGAGCTTTCAAAATATGAATCAGGTAATTTGTCAGTTAATATCAAACAGATACAACTAAAAAATTTAATTGATGAAATTGTCAGTCTTTTTAAAAGCCGATTATCAAAAAATATTACCTATGAAGTTGAAATTCCTGAATCATTACAATTAATTGAAAAGGACGAACAGAAATTAAAATATGTTTTAAGTACTCTTATATATGTTGCAACAATATTAACAGTAAAAGGAAGAATCCAAATTAAGGTATCATCAACTAATAACAAATTAGAATTTACTATTTCGAATGAAGGGAAAAACTTCGATGACGATATACTTAAGAATTTTTTTGAACCTTACAAACTTCAGAATTTAGAAGAATTTAAAAATTCCAATTTGACTGCTTTAAGCTTAACATTAGTTAAAAATTATGTTAATTTTCTCGGTGGAAATATCACTGTAAAAAATAATAAACAAAAAGGAATATCATTTAACTTCACAATCAATGAGGTTAAGATGTCAGATATTGAATCTACAATTTCTAAACTTCCTCAGTCATCAACAAAAAATCAAGTCCTTGTAATCGAAGATGACTATGCAACATCAAAACTTCTAAATAATTATCTAATAAAATGGGGTTATGTCCCATTAATTGTTAGTACTGAGGAACAAGTATTTAATGTCATTAATTCTGAGCAATTACTAGCAATAATACTTGATATTGAAATTCAGAGCGCAAATGGTTTAGAGTTATTAAAGAAAATACATGAAAATCCAAATACAAAAAATGTCCCTGTGATTGTTTGTTCAATTGAACTAGAGCAACAAAAAGCATTTCTGATGGGTGCTGTTGAATATTTTGTGAAACCAATTAATTATAACTACCTGGTAGAAGTACTCACAAATTATAAATTAAGAAAAAATTCAACAATATTATGTGTTGATGATGATGTTCCTACTCTCAATTTAGTTAAACAGGCAATCGAAAGTGTTGGTTTTAATGCCTTAACAGAAAATATATCTGCTAATGTAATGAATTTGATTAAAGATAGAGATATTGACCTTGCTATTATTGATCTGGATATGCCACCACCAAATGGATTTGAACTTATTAAAATGATTAAGTCGGAAAAGCGTTTTGCTCATTTGCCAATTATTATTTATACAGGGAAAGAAAATTACAGAGAGGATCTTGATAAAATAGAAGGTTTATTTGATGAACTCTTAGAAAAACGATCTACAAACATTGAAGACCTTGCAGATATAATTAATGTAATGATAAATAGATATGAAGTACCTCCACCTGCACAGGAAGTTTTAACAAAAAAAGGAGTCAAAAAAATATTATTAGCTGAAGACTATAAACATTCACAAATAATTGTTACAAGATTATTAAAGAAAAATAATTTTGAAGATATTGTTGTAGTTGAAAATGGTGAAGATGCAATTAAAATGGCTCAAAAAGAAAAATTTGATTTAATTCTGATGGATATGCAGATGCCGATAATGAATGGATTTGAAGCTACGGAAAAAATACGTCAGTTACCAGGGTATAAAGATGTTCCAATAATTGCTCTTACCGCATTTGCTATGAAAGGTGATAAGGAAAAATGCCTTGAAGTTGGTGCTACAGATTACATTCCCAAACCAATCGATAGTAAAGAATTTATCGAGAAAATTAAATATTATACAAATACTTAAAATAAAATTATAAATTAAATAATACTAATTATCGTTTAGTTCTTTATCCTTTTTCAAAACATCATTTTCTAATTTCTTTTTATACTCAATTAATTTACTTGTAAGATTCTCATTATAAGTGGCAAGAATTTGAATTGCAAGCAATGCAGCATTTTTAGAACCATCAATAGTAACAGTAGCCACAGGAACTCCTGACGGCATTTGAACAATTGATAAGAGTGAATCTAATCCATTTAATGCCCCACTTTTTAATGGAACACCAATAACTGGCAAATGTGTATATGCAGCAACAACTCCAGGTAAATGCGCTGCTAATCCGGCACCGGCAATTACAACCTTAATACCTCGTTCAGGAAGATTAGAAACATATTCCCTTACATGATTTGGAACACGATGGGCAGATAATATTCTCATTTCATACGGGATATTAAATTCATCAAAAACTTCTGTAGTTTTTTTCATAATAGGAAGGTCTGAATCACTTCCCATAATTATACTTACTAAAGGTTGTCTATTCATTATTCAAAATCCTTTCAATAATTTTATACAAAATTAAAAATAAAAAGGCAAAGCTCATAATTAATTCTGCCTCCAAGTTAAGGAGTTTTATCTATATTAACTATTTACGTCTTATTGTCCCTACACCTGATATGTTAGTTTTAGTTTTTTTTGGATTACCATAATAATTTATAGAACCAACACCTGATACATTAGCCCTAAGAAAATCATAAGCGCATACTTCTGCACATCCTACCCCACTTACAGAAACTAACACATCCAAAGCCTTTAAGTCTTCTGCATCTAAGTTTCCAGCTCCTGAAATATCAGCAGTCAAATTATCGCATTCTCCTTCAAGTTTTATAGAACCTGCACCACTCACTGAAACTACAAAATCGTCAGTATTTATATCATTAATTTTTACATTGTTGGCTCCCGAACTTATTAATTCAGTTATTTCATTTGCTGATATATCGATAACAATTTCTTTTCTTGGAGATAAATTTTTTGTGTTATAAATTTTTAACCATTCACCTTCAATATGTGTTTTAATATATGGTAATAAATTTTCCTCAGCAGTGATTTTTAATGAAATATCTTTGTCATACCTAATGTTTAACCTATAAGCTCCACTGACATCTAACTTTGTAAAATATGTTATTTTTCTTGTTTCTGTTCTTAATTTTCCATTACCCCTTATTCCCCAGAATACACAACTGCACGCACTAATTGTTAATCCTAATAATAATATTAAAAATGTCATTCTCCTTTTCATAATACCTCCAGGTCTTTAGTAATTTAGACGATAGAAAAACGATAATGTTAGTGATTTTAAAATAATTTTTAGGACTTCATTTGATTATAGTAAATACTTATTACTTTTTTTATTTTCTGATGTGAAATAAAAATTTTTCATAAAATGACCAATGAAGAATTAAATAACCTGCAATCCGAAGTTTATGACCATTTATGGAATGGCAGATATAGATTAGCTCTTTCCTTAGCAGAAAAATTATACCAATACAGACCTGATGATAGCGAAGCAACAATAAGCCTTGCCTGGGCATATTTAGAAAATGGAGACCCTTCTAAGGCACTTGAATATGCAAATTTGGCTGTCGAAATGAAAGGTGAAACAGCCCATACAAGATTTTTTAGAGCTTATTTGTTATCCCGCTTGAGTATTTTCGAAGGAGCAATTGCAGATATAGAAAAATCTATCAATAAAGAAAAAGAATTATTAAGCTGGACTTATTTAACTCTTGCTCGTTCATATGCAGGATTGAAAAAATTTGATGAAGCTATTAATATTTTAAAATATTGCTCACTTTTAAACTCTAATTTAACTCAATCATTTGATAAACTTCACCATTTAATTGAAAAAGCAAAGAACTTTAAAGATATTAAATTAACATCGCAATACATAAAAGATTTATTAAATGCTGCTAATGATGCTATTAAATATAAAGAATACTGGTTTTCGTTGTTTGCTGCTACAAAACTATTATCTCACAATATACCAGATAAAATAAGAGAAGAAGCAGAGCTCTTAGAACTTGAATCCATGTTCTATTTATTCCAGTACCGCCCCGCCCTAAAAAAAGCTGAATTACTAAAAAATAAGTTTAGCAAAAATCAAAAATTCAATTTCATTTACAATTCATTAAAAAAATATCTGGTTGAAAACGAAGAAGAGCAATTACATAAAGAAGATAAAATAAAAACAAAAGTAGATTTAAAATTCGTAACCCCTGATTTATCAAAAGTTGAAGAACAAAAAGATGAATTTAAATTCAATTACATATTTTATCCAAACGATTATGTAGAAATTATTTCATTAAAAATTTTCGATTCAGACAAAGAATTAAAAGACGGGGTACGCCATTATTATAACCAACTGGATAAAAATGTAAATTGGATTGGTGCAGAAATAATATTTAACAATCCATTTTATCAGAAAGAAAATCGGTCATACGATTGTAGCCTCGTTTGGTATATAAACGATTTTGAGGTGGGCAAAAACGAATTCAAGTTAAACATACCAAAAGACTGGGATTCAATAATATTTACTCAAAATATGGGTTCAGATAAAGGTGAATTCTGGAAAAAAGGTCAGTCAAAAGTTGAAGTATATATTAATAATTTTAAAGTTGGTGAAAAATATTTCTCAATAAGCAACCATCGATTAAGTGATGAAGAAATTCTTCCACCGCTAAAACCAAAAACTAAAGAAACTCAATATCAGGAAAGTGCAACTATTATCCCCCCTTCAGATAAAAGTTTAGATGAACTTTTAGAAGAGTTAGATACTTTTATTGGGTTAAATAATATTAAACAAGCTATAAGAGATTTTATTTCATATTTAGAATTTATTAATGAACGAAAAAAGTATGGACTTAAAGCTGAAGAAAAAATAGCAATTAATGCGCTATTTCTTGGAAATCCAGGGTCTGGAAAAACAACAATTGCACGACTTTTAGGAAATATTTTCAAAGCTATGGGAATACTTCCTTCAGGACATGTAATCGAAGTTGACAGGGCAGGTCTAGTAGGACAATACATCGGTGAAACAGCACAAAAAACTGAAAAGATTATTAATGATGCAATAGGTGGTATTTTATTTATAGACGAAGCATACACACTTGTGAAAAAAGGAGGTTCAACTCAAGACTTTGGTCAGGAAGCAATTGATATTTTACTTAAAAGAATGGAAGATCGTAAAGGTGAATTTGTAGTTATTGTTGCAGGTTACACAGACGAAATGAATTCATTTTTAAATTCAAATCCTGGTTTAAAATCAAGATTTACCCATTCTTTCATTTTCGAAGATTATACACCTGATGAATTACTTGAAATCTTAAAACTTTATCTCAAAAAAGAGGAATATACAATTACAGAAGACGCCTTAGAATTTCTCAGAAAAGAATTTACAAATCTTTACAGAAATAGAGACAAAACATTTGGTAATGCAAGATTAGTAAGAAAAATTTTTGAAGAAGCTAAAATTAATCTAAGTAAAAGAGTAATTACCTTACCCGAATTAGAAAGAACAAAAGAAAAACTTAATACTATCACTTATAATGATGTTATAAATATTTTAAGAAAAGAAAAAGGAAAAGATTTCAAAATACCTATAAATGAAGAAGCACTTAAAGAAGCTCTAGATGAATTAAACAATCTTGTAGGTTTAAACTCTGTTAAAAAAGAAATTAATGATCTTGTAAAACTTGCAAAATTTTTTGCGGAGCAAGGTGAGGATTTAAGAGATAAAATCGCAAATCATTATCTATTCCTGGGTAACCCCGGAACTGGTAAAACAACGGTGGCAAGAATTTTCAGTAACATATTTTCTGCATTAGGTGTTCTATCAAAAGGACACCTCGTTGAAACAGATCGACAGGGACTTGTTGCTGGTTATGTAGGACAAACTGCAGAAAAAACATCCAATCTCATTGATAAAGCAATTGGCGGAACATTGTTTATTGATGAAGCTTATTCACTAATAAAACCAGAATCCCAGGGTTCTGATTTTGGTAAAGAAGCAATCGATATATTATTAAAAAGAATGGAAGACGACAGAGGTAAATTTATTGTAATTGCTGCTGGTTATACAGAAGAAATGAAAAAATTTATAGCATCTAATCCAGGCCTTGAATCACGATTCACGAAATCAATCCTCTTTGAAGACTACACCCCTGATGATATGATGGAAATTATAAAAAGATATCTTGCTAAAGACAAAAAGAAAACTACTAAAGAGGCAGAAAGTCTTCTTATGAAATATTTTAATGATATTTATAAAAACCGTGATAAAAAATTCGGAAATGCAAGAATTGTAAGAAACATCTATGATTTACTGAAACAAAAACTCATGCTCCGTATTGCTGACCTGCCACCAGACAAAAGAACTGAAGATGTTCTTAACACTTTTATACTACAGGATGTAATTGAAGCTACTGGGAAAAGTAATATTGCTTCAGAATATCAAGTAAAGGGAGATCCATTAAAATTACAAGAATATATGGATGAGCTTAATTCACTTGTTGGTTTAGAAAAAGTAAAAGAAAAAATTTATCAATTAATTAGCGGATCTAAAATTATACAGTTAAAAAGAGAACGTGGATTACATGTCATTGAAAAAAATCTTCATTCAATTTTTATTGGTAATGATGGAACTGGAAGATCAACTGTTGCTAAAATACTCGGCAAAATTTTAAAGGAATTAGGTATATTAGAAAAAGGACATTTAATAAAAGTAACTCGTACTGACCTTGTAATTAATTATCAGGATAGGACCGCAAGCAATACAGAGCAAATAATTAGAGAAGCATTTGGAGGAATTTTATTTATAGACGAAGCATATGATTTAGTCCAAAGTGACGAAGATTTTGGTTGGGAAGCTATGGATACAATTTTGAAAAGAATTAACCAATATAAAAACAAATTTATTGTTATACTATCTGATATTACATCCAAAATGAATAAATTTATTACTTCCTTCCCAGATATAATAAAACACTTTTCAAATATCTTAGAATTTGATGATTATACACCACGTCAACTTCTTTCCATATCATATTTAATTGCTAATAATCATGGTTACGTACTTGATGAAGGTGCCCTCCAGATGTTACTCGAAATATTTACTCAACTTTATGAAAAGAGAGACGAAAATTTTAGAAATGCATTTACTGCAAAAAATATTCTTTATTCAGCTATCAGTAAACAAGAACAAAGAATTTCCATGATAATTAATCCAACTGATGAAGATCTAAAGACAATAACACTTGAGGATGTAATAGCAGTAGATATTTGACTATGCTTACATTGAAAAATCTGACAAAAAATTTTGATTCCTTAATTGCTGTAGATAATATAAATCTTCATATTACAAAGGGAGAATTATTTGGATTTCTTGGTCCAAACGGAGCGGGAAAAACTACTACAATTAAAATGATTGTCGGACTATTATTACCTTCCTCAGGTAATATTTTTCTTGATGGGATTGATGTCTGGAAAAATCCCACAGAAGCAAAAATGAAAATTGGCTATATTCCCGATCAACCCTATCTATATGATAAACTTACAGGCAGAGAATATTTATATTTTAGCGGAGGACTTTATAATTTACCAAAACATATTATCAAAGAAAAAATTGATGAACTTTCAGATATACTAAATATAGGCAACTGGATTGATAAAAGAACAGAAGAATATTCCCAGGGAATGAAACAAAGAATTACAATTGCTTCTGCTTTTTTGCATAACCCAGAATTGATTGTTATCGACGAACCTATGATTGGTTTAGATCCAAAAACCTCTTACATAGTAAAAAAATTTTTTGTTGAACAGGTTAAAAATGGAAAAACTATATTTATGTCGACTCACAGTTTAAATATCGTTGAAGAAATTTGTACGTCCGTAGGCATAATAAATAAAGGCAAAATTATTTTTACAGATACAATCAATTCTCTTAACAATCTTATTAAAGAAAAAAACAATAACTTCGAAGAACTATTCATAGAATTGACCAAAGAATAATGAATCAATTCATTCATCTAATGAAATATAAATTGATCATCTTTTTAAGATTTGATAGAAAACTAACACTGGAAGAAATTATTAAAAACTTCGGTAGTTCATTATTCTACATTGGCTTTAGTATAGGTACATTTTTATTCACAAAATATCTTATTTGGTTTTTGTTAACGCATATAAAAATTGGTTTATTTTTATTACATGAATTTATATCAATAATAATGTTTATATTCTTCATATCTGTGAATATAGGTAACATTTTAGTTTCATATTCAACACTTTATAAATCTAATGAACTTGGCTTTTTAATAACTCGACCTATAAAACCAGAGAAAATATTTATTGTAAAATTCTTTGATAATTTTTTCTACAGCTCTTCAACATTAATATTAATACTAATCTCAGTTCTATTAGGTTATGCTGTATATTTCAAAATGAATATTAACTCTATAATATTATTTTTATTTTTTAATTTCATTCC
>FWPU01001265.1_pt1 | contig 77266 bp, 74 predicted proteins | sample 2228361 | NCBI WGS metagenome assembly FWPU01 (sample SAMEA103939777, study PRJEB20133) | metagenome | reverse complement strand
AAACGTCGGCCTCCATGGATTGGGAGAAGTTCTTCAGCCTGACCGTCGACGGCGCCACCCGGGGCAGCGTCTACGCCCTCATCGCCCTCGGCTTCTCCATGGTGTACGGCATCCTCAAGCTCCTCAACTTCGCCCACGGAGACGTGTTCATGGTGGGCGCCTTCATCGGCTGGGGCGTCATCGGCGTCCTCGGCGGCGCCGCCGACCCGGCCGTGCCGGCCTGGAGCGCCGTCGTGCTCATGGTGGTGGCGGCCATGGCCGGCTGCGCCGTGCTGGGGGTGGCCCTGGAGCGGTTCGCCTACCGGCCGCTCCGGGAGTCGCCCCGGATCGTGCCCCTCATCTCCGCCTTGGGCGCCTCCTTCTTCCTCCAGAACACCGTCCTCCTCCTGTTCGGCGCCGACTTCAAGCAGTACGGCACCATCGACTTGGCCGGGGGGGCCCTGTACCTGGAGGGAATCCACTGGGGCGCCTTCCGCATCTCCCTCCTCAGGATCGTGGTCATCGCCACCGCCTTGGCCATGATGGTGGGCCTCTCCCTCCTCGTCTACCGCACCCAGCTCGGCAAGGCCATGCGGGCCACCGCCTACGACCGGGAGGCGGCGGCCATGATGGGTATCGACATCGACCGGGTGATCATGGCCGCCTTCTTCATCGGCGCCGCCCTGGCCGGAGCGGGAGGGGTGTTGGTGGGCCTGTTCACGGGCAGCGTCAACCACTTCATGGGCTTCAACTACGGGCTCAAGGCGTTCACCGCCGCCGTCGTGGGCGGCATCGGCTCCATCCCCGGGGCCATGCTGGGCGGCCTCGCCATCGGCTTCGCCGAGGCCTACGCCGCCTACATCGACACCAGCCTGCGCTGGCGCGACCTCATCGTCTTCTCCATCCTCGTCCTGGTGATGATCTTCCGACCCACCGGCCTCCTCGGCCGCCCCGAGATCCAGAAGGTGTGAGGTGAGCGGAGCCGAGCAGGAGAGGGGAGCCCCCCGGATCGGAGCCGACGAGTGGGTGGCGAGGGTGGCCGAGCGGGTGGAGCGGGGCCCGACTGCCCGCGCCCGGGAGGCCTGGAGCCGGATCCCGGCCGGCCTCAAGCTGGCCGGCCTCGTTCTCCCCGCCGCCCTCGTCCCGGTCTTCACCAGCGACGACTTCCTCCTCCAGGTGGCCGTGGACACGGTCGTGTTCATGCTCCTGGCGGTGGGCCTCAACGTGGCCGTGGGCTTCGCCGGCCTCCTCGATCTCGGCTACGTGGCCTTCTTCGGCTTCGGCGCCTACACCTACGCCATGTTCGCCTCCGACCATACGGGGCTCCACTTCCAGGCCCCTGTGGTGGTACTCATCGCGGCGGTGGCCGGGACCGCCCTCGGCTTTCTGGTCGGTCTTCCCTCCTGGCGGTTGGTAGGGGACTACCTGGCCATCGTCACCCTCTTCTTCCTCCAGATCTTCGCCACCATCCTCGTCAACGGCGACAAGATTCGGCTCCCCTTCCTGGAGGAGGAGATCGCCCGCCTGGATGGGGGCCTGACCCGGGGGCCGAACGGCATCTCCGACCTCGACCCCATGAGCTGGCTCGGCTGGAGGCTGGACACCCTGACCGAGTACTTCTACCTGGCCCTGGTCGCCCTCGCCTTGGCCCTCGTCGCCCTCCACTTCCTCCACGACTCCCGCATCGGCCGGGCCTGGCGGGCCCTGCGCGAGGAGCCCCTGGCGGCGGAGCTCATGGGCATGCCGGTCAACTGGCTCAAGCTCCTCGCCTTCGCCGCCGGAGCCGCCATCGCCGCCGTCACCGGCACCATCTTCGCCGCCGAGCAGGGGGCGGTGTTTCCCTCCAGCGTGGACGTGACCGTACTCATCACCCTGTACGCCATGGTCATCCTGGGAGGAGCCGGCAACCTGTTCGGGGTGGCCGTGGGGGCGGTGGTGATCAGCCTGGCGCTGGAGGCCCTCCGCACTCCCTCCAACGCGAGCTGGGTCTTCTACCTCGCCTTGGCGGCAACCCTACCGGCCCTGATCAGGCCGTGGCGGTGGCGGCTGGCCGTCCTCCTGGTGGCGGCCACAGTGGGGCTCGGCTTCGCCGTGCGACAGGTGGCCGAGGCGGTGTGGCCGGCGGGGACGGCGGGACGGCCGGTGGGGGAGGCCTCCATCGACCACTGGGTGAGCTCGTGGGTGCTCCTCCAGCACAACCCTACGCCGGAGGTGCCCACCGCCCTCGGCAAGGTCGCCTTCGTGGTCCTCATCGCCAGCGTCCTCGCCCTGACCGTTGTCCGCGGCCGCCGGCGGCTGGCCGCCCTCGTCCCCGTCCTCTACCTGGCCGCCTGCGTGTGGGAGAACGTGCTCGTACCCCAATCGGCGGTGACGCGCTACATCATCTTGGGAGGCCTGCTCGTGGCCATGATGGCAGCCCGGCCCCAGGGGCTGCTGGGGACGCGACGGGTGGAGATCGTCTGAGCCGGTGACAGCCCTTCTCGAGCTGCGGGCGGTGACCAAGGCCTTCGGCGGGCTGCGGGTGCTCGACCACCTCGACCTGACGGTGGGAGAGGGGGAGATCGTCAGCCTCATCGGGCCCAACGGGGCCGGGAAGACCACCGTCTTCAACCTCATCACCGGCGTCTACCGGCCGGACGAGGGGGATATCCTCCTGGACGGTCGCAGCATCGTCGGCCTCCCTCCCCACCGCATCACCCGCCTAGGGGTGGCGCGCACCTTCCAGACCCTGCGCCTGTTCCTCAACATGACCGTCAAGGAGAACGTCATGGCCGCCGCCTACGGCCACACCAAGGCCGGCCTGTGGCGCTCCATCCTCCGTACCCCGGGCCAGCGCCGCGAGGAGCGGGAGATCGAGCGGTCGGCCGAGGAGAAGCTCGCCTTCTTCGGCCAGCGCCTGGTCGGCTACCGCTTCCACCAGCCCGCCTACAGCCTCTCCTACGCCAACCGCCGGCGGCTGGAGATCGCCCGGGCCATGGGCGCCAAGCCGCGCCTCCTGCTCCTGGACGAGCCGGCGGCGGGCATGAACCCGGTGGAGACGCAGGAGATCACCCAGCTCATCGGCAAGCTGCGCGACGAGGCCGGCTACACCATCCTCGTCATCGAGCACGACATGCACGTGGTCGAGGGCATCTCCGACCGGGTGGTGGCCCTCGACCACGGGGTCAAGATCGCCGAGGGCTCCTTCGACGAGGTGGCCACCCACCCGCGGGTGATCGAGGCCTACCTGGGCGTGCAGGCGGAGGCGGGAAGGCCATGACCGGGGCCGAGGATGGGCGCCCCCTGCTGGAGCTGCGAGGCGTCAACACCTACTACGGGCCCATCCACATCCTCCAGGACGTCTCCCTGCGAGTGGGGAGGGGCGAGCTCGTGTGCCTGCTCGGCGGCAACGCCTCCGGCAAGTCGACCACCCTCAAGACCATCCTCGGCATCGTCAAGCCCCGCTCGGGCCGGGTGGTGCTCGACGGGGAGGACGTGACCGATCGGCCCACCAGCTACCGCATCCGTCGGGGCATAGCCATCGTCCCCGAGAACCGGCGCCTGTTCGCGCCCATGACCGTGCTGGAGAACCTCCAGATGGGCGCCTACCTGCGGGGAGGCGGAAGCAAGGAGGACTACGAGCGGGTCTACTCCCTGTTTCCCATCCTGTACGAGCGGCGCCACCAGCTGGCGGGGACCCTGTCGGGCGGCGAGCAGCAGATGGTGGCCATGGCCCGGGCGCTCATGTCCCGGCCGAAGCTCATGCTCATGGACGAGCCCTCCATGGGCCTCGCCCCCGTGCTCGTGGAGCGCTCGTTCGAGATCATCAGGCAGGTCCACGAGGCGGGGGTGGCGGTGCTGGTGGTGGAGCAGAACGCCAATGTCAGCCTGTCCATCGCCGACCGGGGCTACGTCCTCTCCACCGGCCGCCTGGTGCTGGAGGGCGAGGCGTCCGAGCTGATCCAAAACGACGAGCTGCGAAAGGCCTACCTTGGCCGCTAGGGAGGAGGGCCGCCTGGGGGCTGCCGTCCGCGGCGAGTTCCCCATCTTCGAGCACACCACCTACCTCAACTCCTGCTCCCAGGGAGCCCTGTCCCGACGGGTGCGCCGCGCCTACGAGGAGTATCTGGACGGCTGGGACGCGCACGGGGCGGCCTGGGAGCACTGGGTGGAGCGGACCGAGGCGGCCCGGGCCGCCTTCGCCCGCCTCCTGCGGGCGCAGCCGGGCGAGGTGGCGGTGACCACCTCCGTGTCCCAGGCGGTCAGCGCCGTCGTCAGCGCCCTTCCCTTCGAGCGCCGCCGGCGCACGAGGATCGTCATCTCCGAGTACGAGTTCCCCACGGTGGGCCAGATCGCCCATGCCCAGGAGCTGCGGGGAGCCGAGGTGGTACACGTGCGGCCGCAGGCGGACGGGTCCATTCCCCCCGAGCGGTTCGCCGAGGCCATCGACGAGCGAACGGCGCTCGTCTGCTGCACCACCGTCTCCTACCGAAGCGGCCACCGCCACGACGTGGCCGAGATCGCCCGTCTTGCCCACGAGCGGGGCGCGTACCTCTTGGCCGATAGCTACCAGGCGGTGGGGGCGCTCGACCTCGATGCCGGCGCTCTCGGCGCCGACTTCATCACCGGGGGCACGGTCAAGTACCTGCTCGGCTCGGCCGGCCTCGGCTTCCTGTACGTGCGGCGGGCGCTCATCGCCGAGCTCGTGCCCACCCAGACCGGCTGGTTCGCCGACGAGGACATCTTCCGCATGGACATCTCCGACTACTCTCCGGCCGGCGACGCCCGCCGGTTCGAGTCGGGCACGCCTCCCGTGCCCAACATCTACGCCGGCCTGGCCGGGATGAGCATCGTCGAGGAGGCGGGCACGGCCGCCATCGCCAGACACGTAGCCGCTCTCGCCTCCCGCCTCATCGACGGGCTGGACGAGCTCGGCGCCCAGGTGGTCACTCCCCGCTCTCCCCACCATCGCGGTCCCCTCGTCTGCGTGCGGTCGAGCGACGCCGACGCCCTCGTCCGGGAGCTGGCAGAGGAGCGAATCTCCTGCTCGTGCCGGGACGGCAATCTGCGGGTGTCCTTCCACCTCTACAACGTGGACGAGGACGTGGACCGCCTCCTCGCCGCCCTTGCCCGCCGGCGGCAGTTGCTGGCCTGAGGGCGGCGGCGGGGGTTTAGAGTTACGCCATGCTGCTTCGCCAGGTGGAGTACGCCCGGCCGGCCACCGTGGAGGAGGCGCTCAGGCTCCTGTCTACGTACGAGGGGGCGCGACCCCTGGCCGGCGGCCAGAGCCTGATCAACGTCATGAAGACGCGGGTGGCCTCCCCCGACGTCCTCGTCGACCTCAACGCCATCCCCGAGCTGCGGGGGATCGCCCGCCGGGCGGACGGGAGCCTGGACATCGGAGCCATGGTCACCTACGACGAGCTCATCCGCTCCCCGGAAGCCCAGGCCGTCCGGCCTATCCTGGGCCGAGTGGCGGCCACCATCGCCGACGTGCAGGTGCGAAACCGGGGCACGGTGGGGGGCAACGTGTGCTCCAACGACCCCACCAACCACCTGCCGCCGCTCCTCGCCGCCCTCGGCGCCACCTTCACCATCCGCGGCCTGGAGAGCGAGCGCACGGTGGAGGCGGAGCAGTTCTTCCAGGGGGTGTACGCCACCGCCGTGGAGCCGGGCGAGCTCCTCGTCCGGGTCACGGTGCCCGCCCGCCGCCCCGGCCAGGGGGACGGCTGGGCCTCCCTCACCCTGGGCAAGGAGGGCACCGGCATCGTCAACGTGGCCGCCACCGTGGAGGACGGGCGGGCCCGCATCGCCGTCGGCTGCGTGGCAGCGGTGCCGGTGGTGGTGGAGTGCAGGGCAGGAGAGGAGGCGGCCCGGCGGGCGGTGGAGGAGGCGGGGCTCGATCCCCCCTCCGACGTCCACGCCTCCGCCGACTACCGCCGCCACCTGGCCCAGGTGCTGGCGGCGCGGGCGGTGGCTCAGGCCAGGGCCGAGGGAGGGAGGTGAGGAGATGGCGGCGCCGGCGCGGGAGCTGACGGTGGCCGTGACCGTCAACGGGCAGCGGTACGAGCGGGAGGTGGAGGCGCGCAAGCTCCTCGTCCACTTCCTCCGCGACGACCTCGACCTCACCGGTACCCACGTGGGCTGCGACACAGGGAACTGCGGCGCCTGTACGGTGCTCCTCGACGGCCGCACGGTGAAGGCGTGCATGCTCCTGGCCGTCCAGGTGGACGGAGCCTCCATCACCACCGTGGAGGGGCTGGCCGAGGACGGCCAGCTGACGCCGCTCCAGCGCGCCTTCTCCCGCTACCACGCTCTCCAATGCGGCTACTGCACGCCGGGCATGCTCATGAGCGCCACCTCCCTCCTCCGCCACCACCCGTCCCCCTCGGAGGAGGACATCCGCCGGGCCATCCAGGGCAACATCTGCCGGTGCACGGGGTACGTGAACATCGTCCGGGCCATCAAGGCCGTGGCAGAGGGGGAGGTGGCATGACCGAGGTCGCCGCGCCCGACAGGGTCGAGCTCCAGGTGGGGTACGTGGGCACCTCCATCCCCCGCAAGGAGGACGAGCGGCTCGTCCAGGGCCAGGGCCTGTTCGCCGACGACATCAAGCGGCACGGCATGGGCTACGTCCACTTCGTCCGCTCGCCCTACGCCCATGCCCGCATCGTGTCCGTGGACGTGTCCCGGGCGGAGGCCGTGGAGGGGGTGTACGGCACCCTGACCCCGGACGAGGTGGCCGCCCAGACGGAGCCCTTCTTCCAGCTCACCACGCCGCCCGGCAACCAGATCAAGGACTACGCCTTGGCGGTAGGCAAGGTGCGCTACGTGGGCGAGCCGGTGGCGGCGGTGGTGGCGGCCACCCGGGAGCTGGCCCGCGACGCCGCCGAGCTGGTGGAGGTCGAGTACGAGCCCCTGCCCGTGCTGGTGGACGGCCGTCGAGCCCAGGACGCCGATGCTCCCATCCTCCACGAGGAGGCGGGAAGCAACGTGGTCTGGTCGGGAGTGTTCGACTGGGGCGACATCGACGGGGCCCTGCGGGCGGCCGACAAGGTCATCCGCATCAAGGAGCTCCACTTCGACCGCTTCTCCTCCACCCCCCTCGAGTGCTCGGCGGCCCTGGTCGAGTACGAGCGGGGCACCGGCCAGTGGACCCTCTACTGCAACCACCAGATGCCGGGGGTGGGAGCCATCTGGATGGCCCCCGCCCTGCGCACGGGCATCGACAAGCTCCGGTTCGTCACCCACGACATCGGCGGCGGCTTCGGCAACAAGATCACCCTCCACCCCCAGCTCACCGCCTGCTGTCTTCTGGCCCGCAAGCTCAACCGTCCCATCCAGTGGACCGAGTGGCGCACCGACCAGCACATGGCCAACACCCACGGCAACGAGCGCTGGTTCCAGGACATCGAGGTGGCGGTCATGGACGACGGCACCATGCTCGGCTTCAAGGTCAAGGCCATCGACGACTGCGGCGCCTTCCCCCGCTACGAGCCCCTGGGCTGCATCATCTGGGCCCAGGTCACCCCCGGCCTGTACCGGTGGCGGAACATCCGGGTCGACTTCACCCAGGTGGTGACCAACAAGTCGCCGGTGGCCCCCAACCGGGGCTACTCGCGGATGCAGCAGCTGTGGCTGACGGAGCGCATCTGCGACATCGTCGCCCACGAGCTCGGCCTCGATCCGGTGGAGGTGCGCAAGCGCAACTACATCAAGGCCGAGGAGATGCCCTACACGACGCCCAACGGCTGCGTCTACGACTCGGGCGACTACGCCCGCTGCCTCGACCTGGCCTTGGAGCTCATCGACTACGAGCGGGCCCGGGCCCGGCGGGGAGAGCGGGACGGCAAGCTGGTCGGCATCGGCATCGGCTCCACCTTGGACTCGGGAACGAACAACTTCGGCCAATCCACCCTCATCAACCCCGAGCTCCAGTTCTCCGGCAACAACGAGGTGGCCACGGTGAAGCTGGACACCTTCGGCGAGATCGTCGTCACCCTCGGCACCGTCCCCCAGGGCCAGGGGCACGAGACCACCGCCTCCCAGCTCGTGGCCGACATCCTCGGCGTCAGCCCCGACCAGGTCAACGTCCGTCCCGGGCACGACACCTGGTGGAACTCCCACGCCGGCTTCTCCGGCACCTACGCCAGCCAGTTCGCCGTCACCGGTCTCATGGCGGTGAAGGGGGCAACGGAGAAGCTGGCCCACGAGATCCGGCGAGTGGCGGCGGCCGTGCTGGGGGCCGACTCCCCCGACGACATCGTTCTCGAGGGAGGAACGGCCAAGCGCAAGGACAACCCCGAGGCGGCCCTCCCGTTTATGGCCATCGGGGCCATCGTCAACGCCAACAACGCCATCCTGCCGCTGGAGGTACGGGACGTGACCCTCAACTGCCGCCACGTCTACGTTCCCCCCTTCCAGCTCCCCGACAAGGAGCGCAAGTACGGCAACCTCACGCTTACCTACGCCACCCAGATCCACGCCTGCGTGGTGGAGATCGACAAGGACACGGGGGAGGTGGACATCGTTGACTACGCCGCCGTGGACGACTGCGGGGTGCGCATCCACCCCCAGATCGTCGAGGGTCAGGTGCACGGGGCGACGGCGCACGCCATCGGCGCCGCCCTGCACGAGACCTTCGCCTACGACGAGGACGGCCAGCTCCTCACCGCCAACTTCTACGAGTACCACGTGCCCCACGCCTTGGACATGCCCGACATCAAGACCGCCTCCATCGAGAGCCCGTCGCCCTTCAACGACCTCGGCACCAAGGGCATGGGGGAGGGAGGCGGGGCCGCCATCCACGCCGTCTGCGCCGCCATCCAGGACGCCTTGCGGGCGGCGGGGCGGCCGGCGGTGGTGTACGACAGCCACAACCCGGCCGAGCGGGTGTGGCGGATGATCCAAAACCCGGAGGAGAGTCGATCGCTGGTGGAGGTGACGGAGCCGTGAGGGTGGAAGGGGTGAAGGAGCTGGATGCGCCCAGGGAGCTCGTCTGGGAGGTACTCATGGACCCGGCCCGCATGGCCAAGCTCCTGCCGGGCGTGGAGGGCTTCCAGGTCCGGGACGACCGGCACTGGGAGGCCCAGGTCAAGGTGCCCCTGGGCATGGGCGGGCTCAAGCTCAAGTTCAGCTTCGAGCAGGTGGAGGAACGCCCCATCGAGTACGCCAAGCTGAGCGCCAAGGGCCAGGGGGTGGGCGCCATCGTGTCCATGGAGACCCAGTTCCACCTCACCCCGGACGGCGACCGCACCTCCATGCGCTGGGAGGCGGACGTGCGGGTGGCCGGCCCCATCGGCTCCATGGGCCAGCGCGTCTTCCAGCCCATCGTCAACCAGCAGGTGACCAACGTGCTGAACGCGCTCGACGCCCAGGTCCAAGAGGCCAAGGCCGCGGGCTAGCGCCTACGCTGCATGGCCGTCCCTTTCCGCATCGGGGTCATGCAGCTGACCATGGAGCCGCTGGAGGAGATCCTCGAGCATGCCCGGGCCATGGACGAGGCCGGCTTCGACACCATCTGGCTGGCCGAGGCCTACCCCTGGTGGCGCAAGCACTCCATGGAGGCCCGCTCCTCCACGGCCCTGTCCGCCGTCGTGGCTCGGGAGACGGAGCGGCTGGCGGTGGGATGGGGGATCATCTCCCCCTTCACCCGCCACCCCATCCAGATCGCCATGGAAGCCCGGGTGACCCAGGAGGCGGCCGGGCCGGGGCGGTTCTACCTCGGCCTGGGAGTGTCCAAGATCTTCATGCGCCACGCCGGGCTCGGCGACGAGGCACGGCCGGTGGCGGCCATGAAGGAGGCAGCCGGCATCGTCCGCGGCCTCCTGCGGGGCGAGGCCCTCGACTTCCAGGGCAAGGTGTTCCAGGCTCGCGTGCCCCCGCTCAAGGACGACGCCGCCGCCCCCCGCTGGCAGGTACCGCTCTACTTCGCCGGCACGGGGCCGATGATGCTCAGGGCCGCCGCCCAGGTGGCGGACGGGCTCCTCACCGCCTCCATCACCACCCCCGCCTTCGTCCGCTATGTGCGCCGGCAGGTGGCCGAGGCGGGGCGCGATCCCGACAGCCTGGACATCGGCTGCACCATCGTCGCCTCCATCGCCGACGACCGCGACCGGGGCAGGGACGGCGCCCGCGAGATCGCCGCCATGTACCTGGCCAACAAGGTGCAGAACATCCAGGCCGCCGCCGACACCCTCCTTGCCTGCGCCGGTCTGAGTCAGGAGGAGATCCGGCCCATCGCCGAGGCCATGGAGCGGGGGGGTCGCCTGGCCGCCAAGGAGCAGGTGACCGACGAGATCCTGGACAAGTGTCGGCCCATCGCCGGCACCCCCGAGGACTGCATCGCCGCCATCCGCGAGTACCGACAGGCCGGCTGCACGCACGTCATGCTCGAGCTGTGGGGGGACGACCGGCTGGGCCAGCTACGCCTGTTCGGGGAGCGGGTGCTGCCCCACGTTCGCTAGCACCGGGCGCGGGGGGGCGTACACGCCCGCCGTCAGGATGGCGAAGAGGAGGGCGAAGTGGCCGGCGAGGTCGGTGACGGCGGCCAAGGCCAGGAGAACGCCATCCCCGGTGGCCGCCGCCGCTCCGGCCAGGGCCAGGGTGGCGAACAAGCCCACGCCTACGGCCAGGACGAGGAAGACCAGCCCCAGCGGCCCCCGCATGAGCATGCGGGCGGCGAAGGCGGCGGCAGCGGCGCGTACCTGAGCGGTGGAGACGTACAGGCCGACCAAGGCCAGGTTGACGACCACCAGCCCCAGCTCCACCCCCTCCACGGATAGGCGCGAGAGCTCCTCACCGGTGGCGGCGCGCAGAACCAGGAAGAGGGTCGCCCCGCCCAGGGCCCCGTAGCCGAGCACGAGCAGGGGGGCAAGCCACGTCCGCCAGAAGGGGATTCCCCACGACGTCTTCATGACGAAGCCGTCGTAGACCATGACCACCACAGCGCAGACGCTGGCGGCATAGCCAAAGGCCTCGGTGGCGGCGCTCCCTTCCGCCCCGATCAGGAACGGCACCAGGTAGACGAAGGCCAGCACCGAGAAGGCGCTCATGGCGACGACGCCGCGCGAGATCCAGGACGTGCGCCAGCGGACGACGGCTCGCCAGAAGCGGAGGGGCTTGCCCAGGAAGAGAAGGTGGGCGGTGGTCTTGAGCACCGCCACGGCCAACAGGCCGGCCAGAGCTCCCTCGGGAAAGTCGAGGGCGAAGGAGAAGAGGAACAGGCCGGCGCCCACGCTGCCGAAGAAGAAGGCGGCGGTAATGAGCCACCGCCACTCTTCTTGAGCCGTGTAGCCGACGCGGAACTGACTACGCGGAAGCGGCAGCGACGGCGCGCTCGTCACGGCCTTCTCCCTCCCTTCCGTCCACGTACACCACCGCCTCGCCGCTCGGCACCTCCCCGCCTCGCTCCCGGATGAGCCGGCTCGCTCTGCTCTCCGGGTCGTCCAGGTCTCCGAATACCCTGGCCTCGGTGGGACAGGTGACGACGCAGGCGGGAAGCAGGCCCTCGTCCACCCGGTGGGCGCACAGGGTGCACTTCACCACCGTGCCCTCGGTGAAGTCTCGCCACTTGCGCTCCTCGAACGGCGTCCACTGGCCGTGGTAGCCCGACCGCAGGGCCCCCTTGCGCAGGTAGAACCGCTCGTTGTAGGGGCAGGCCATCATGCAGTAGCGGCAGCCGATGCACTTGCTGTCGTCCACGAGGACGATGCCGTCCTCCCGCTGGTAGCTCGCTCCGGTGGGGCAGACGCTCACGCAGGGGGCATCGGCGCAGTGGCGGCAGAGGGCGGGGATGTAGGTCGTGCGCACGTCCGGGTAGACGCCCGTCTCCTCCGTGTACACGCGGGTGTAGTAGACGTCGTCAGGCGTCCCGTGCTCGATCTTGCAGGCCACCGTGCAGGCGTTGCAGCCGATGCAGCGGGCGAGATCGATGACCATCCCCCACCGGGTCATGCCGCCACCTCCTCGGCCAGCTTGCGCACCCGCACCCGCACGCACGCCTCCAGCGCCCCCGTGAAGAGGTCGGTGTACTCGAGCTCGGCGGGCAGGAGGGCGTTGAACGGCGTTCCCCGCCGGCCGGGAACGTTGCGGGTGAGGGCGTTGGCGACGCCGATGGTGTCGGGGTGGATGCCCTCAGTGAGGGCCGCCTGCCCCTGCACGCACCCGAACCGGGACTCGATCTCGATCGGGTCGCCGTCCTCGATCCCCAGGCGGCGGGCGGTGGCCGGGTTGATGAGCACCCCCCGCAGCGCCGCCACCCCCCGGGTGAGCCGGTCGATGACGGGGATGGACATGTTCTCGGCGAAGTTCGTCTCCGCCGACTTGAAGGTGATGGCGTACAGGGGATATTCGGGGTCGTTGCCGTGAATAGGGCCGTCCTTCCAGGAGGGAAGGGGCACGTAGTCGGAGGTGTCCCAGGCGTAGCCGGTGCCCTGGAAGTTCCGGCGCAGCTCGTCGCCGGCGGCCTTGATCACCTCGTAGTAGAAGGGAATGCGAAGGCCGTCCCAGGGAAGGTAGGTCTCGGCGGCGGGCCGCTTCACCACCCGGTGGCCGTGCTCCTTGAACCACTGGAGATCGTATTCGTCGCCGTAGACAGCCCTTAGCCAGCGGTCCATGATCTCCTCGTTTCCGTACTTGCGATCGGGTTGGAGCATGAGGTCGTCGCGGACGGTCAGCCCCAGGAGCTGATTGAGGAAGCCGTTCCAGACGTCCAGGAAGCCGCACCGATCGGCGATGTCGATGAGGATGTCGGTGGCGTCGCGGGTGTTGTGGAGGGGCGGGATGACCGCTTGGCGCAGGGCCAACCCCTTCACCACCGGCGGCTCGCACATGACCGCCACCGTCGACTCCAGGTAGGTGTGGTCGGGGAGGATGAGGTCGGCGTACTCGGTCGTCTCGTTCACCACCACGTCGATGGAGATGACGTAGTCGAAGGAGGCCACCGCCCGCCGCACCTTGTCGGTGGCGGGCATGTTCCAGACCGGGTTGGAGTGGTAAGTGAGGAGCACCTCCGGCCGGAAGTCGAGCCGGTACTTGTCGGGGTTCAGGACCGCGTCCAGGGCGATGTGGCCGGCGTCCATGCCCAGGGGGAACCACTCCAGCATCTGGAGGGAGTCGGCGGGGAACTTGAACGGCACCGGCGGGTGGAGGATGTGGGGGTTGGGCTTGAGCATGCCGTGCTCGCCCGGCTCGATGAAGAAGCCGCGCAGATCGAGGGGCACGCCCAGGTGGCCGCCGGGCACGTCGATGTTGCCGAGCAGGGTGTTGATCATCTTCAGGGCCATGGAGTCTTGGCCACCGTGCTTGTGGGCGATGGCCCCTCGGTAGTAGTTGACCGCCGCCGGCCGATAGGGGTAGACCTTCCCCTCCAGCTCGATGGTGGCGCCGATCTGGGCCGCCTCTCCCAGCTCGCGGGCGATGCGCCTGATGGTCGGCGCCGGCACGGTACAGATCTCCTCCATGCGCTCGGGCGGATGCTCGGCCAGGATGTCCAGGAAGAGCTGGAAGCCGGGGGCGCACTCGACCCCGCCGACCGTGTAGCGACCCTCCAGGGCGAGGTCGGCGAGCTCGGGGTCGTCCCACTCCCGCACCCTTCCTGCCGCCGGATCGAACACCTGGGCCTTGCCGGCAGGGCTGAGGGCGTAGCGGCCGTCGGGGCCGATGAGGTAGGGGGCGTTGGTCCTGCGCTTGAGGAACTCGCGGTCGTACAGGCCGTGCTCGAGGACGAGGCTGTGCATGAGGCCGAGGGCGAAGGCACGGTCGGTGCCGGGACGGATGGGAATCCACTCGTCGGCCTTGGCAGCGGCGGCCGACATGCGCGGCTCCACCGCCACCACCCTCATGCCGCGCATGCGGGCGTCGGCCATGCGCTTGGCCGACCCGGCCAGGTGCAGGTGGCTGGAGAAGCCGTCCCCCGAGCCCACCTGGAGCCAGTAGTTGCAGTACTCGTAGTCGTTGATGGCGGCGAAGGCGGTGTCGGTGATGCCGTTGATGGGGTGGTAGGCGGCGCCGCAGTACTGGCCTACGGTACTGAAGAAGTGGGGCGAGCCGAAGGCGGCCGGCCAGGCCCAGTTGAAGATGCGCTGGAAGTCGCCGCTGGCCACGAGCAGCTTGCGCGGGTCTTCCTCCCGGATGGGCTTGAGCTTGGCCTCGACGATGTCCATGGCCTCGTCCCAGGAGATCTCCTTCCAGCCCGGATCGATGCCCGGCCCCTTGCGGGGGTTGGTGCGCACCACCGGCGCCTTCACCCGGCGGGGGTCGTAGAGACGGAGCATGCCCACGTTCCCCTTGGGGCAGAGCTTGCCCATGTTGTCGGGGTTGGTGGGGTCACCCTCGATCTTGGTCACGACCCCGTCCTCGACCTTGACCAGGATCCCGCAGCCGTGCAGGCACATCTTGCAGACGCTCCTCACCCAGCGCGCTGATCTCGGCTCGTCGAGCGTCTTCGGCACGATCGCCTCCTCGCGGTGGTGTTTGATCAGATGTCAGAGGATGGCGCCGGCCGGACGCCGTCTACCTGATCAACATTGCTCAGCCGGCCGCCAGCCGGCGGAAGTCGTCGGGGATGCGGCCGAGCTTCTCGGCGCCCGCCTTCGTGATCAGGAAGTTGTCCTCCAGACGGAGACCCCCGCCCTGGGGCCAGTAGCAGCCGGGCTCGAGGGCCAGCACCATGCCCTCCTCCACCACCCCGCCCCCGGCTTGGTGGGCGTAGGGGGGCTCGTGGGCGCGGGCGCCCACCCCGTGGCAGACCGGGTGGGAGGGCTGGCCGGGATAGCCGAGGTCGGCGATGCCCTGGCGGATGAGGCGGTCGAGCTCGGCCAGGCTCGCCCCCGGCCGCAAGTAGGCGATGGCCGCCTGGTAGACGGCGAGCAGCCCCTCGAGCAGCCGCTCGTACTCGGCGGTGAGCCGGCCCGGGCACAGGTTCTTCGTCCAGTCGCACCAGTATCCGTCGGCGCACGCCCACACCTCGAGCAAGGTCGGCTCGTGCTCCTGCACCGGCCGGTCGCCGGTGGCGGTGAAGGTACGGATGCCGGGGCCCGACCAGACGAGGGAGAAGCCGAGGGCCAGCTCCACCTTGCCCTGGAAGCCGGTGCCGGCGGCGTGGACGTACCCGTTCCAGAGCGCCCCCACCTCCGACTCCTTCATCCCCGGCCGCAGGCGCTCGGCCACGTGCTCGGTAGCCTGAGCGGCGATCTCGTTGGCCAGGCGCATGCGCTCCACCTCCTGGGGCGTCTTGATCGCCCGGGCGGCGGCGAGGAGGGGCGTGGCGTCCTCGACAGCGGTGCCGAAGGCGTGGAAGAAGTCGTGGGCGAAGGTGGTGGGCTCCCCCACCATGCGGTCGGCGGCCTGGGTGGCGAGCGACAGCTCCAGACCGAGGCGCCCGTAGCCGCGCTCCCGGCACACGGCGGCGGCGATCTCGGTGGAGCGGGCCTGCGGCGGCCGGGGATCGCGCTCGTCGTAGCCCCTGAACAGGCGGAGGTCTCCCGTCCAGGCGGTACGGGCAGCGTCGTCGGCCGAGGCCTCCAGGCAGACCAAGGTGGGCTCCCCCTCTTGCGGGAAGACGGCTAGGTCGTAGCCCTTCATGGGCCAGAAGTTGGTCAGGTAGAGGACGTTGTCGGGGGCGCGCACGACGAGGGCGTCCAGGTCGCGCTCGGCCATGAGGGCGCGGACGCGGTCGAGCTTGGCGGTGTCGGGGGGCCAGGCCACGCCGGCACCTTACTTACCCGCCGCCCCGTCCGAGGCTGGAGCAGCCCCCTGGACGACGGACGACAGACGTCAGGGCGAGCATCGCCCGGGGCCGGCGCGTGGCCCCTCGTCTACCTACCCTCCCTCCCGCGACGGGGCAGGCGACCTTTCCGGCTCACCAGCGAACCCGCGGCGGCGGAGGCTCCCCGTGCGCCTCCTGCCAGGAGACGACGGGGTTCCGCAGCACCCCGATCTTCTCGATCTCCGCCTCCATGACGTCGCCCGGCCTGAGATACAGGGAGGCGGCATCGGGCGAGAACCCGGCCACCCCCGACACCGTGCCCGTGGAGAGGACGTCGCCGGCCGAGTAGCAGAGCGGCGAGTAGTGGGCGATGATCTCGGGGATGGTGACCGACATGCGGCTCGAGTGGGAGACCTGCCGCGGCTGGCCGTTCACCCGCAGCTCCATGCGCAGGTCGTGGGGGTCGCCGATCTCGTCCGGGGTGACGATCCACGGCCCGAGCGGGCAGAAGGTGTCGATGGCCTTGCAGAAGGAGAACACCCCCGACCGCATCTCCCGGCGCTGGATATCGCGGGCGGTGATGTCGTTGAAGATGAGGTAGCCGCCGATGTAGCTCTCGGCCTCCTCGGGCCCGAACCAGCGTCCGCTCTTGCCGATCACCACCGCCAGCTCCAGCTCGTAGTCGAGCTCCTCGGTCAGGTGCTCCGGGTAGACGACGGGGTCGTCCTGGCCGATGAGGGCATCCACGTTCTGGAAGAAGACGATCCAGGGAGCGATCTCGTGCGTCCACCCCACCCGCTTGGACTCCTCCTCGTGCTCGCGGAAGTTGCCGGCGGTGTGGAAGAACTTCTTGGGCGTGATGGGCGGGCGCAGGCGGGTGCCGGCCACGGGCACCGCCTCGCCGGTCTCGTCGGCGCCGCCCCGCTCGAAGTAGGTCCGCATGTCGGGCACGTCCAGCACCCGGATCTCGTCGCCCACCACGTGCCCCACCCGCGGCTCGTCGCCGAAGGTGACCAGCTTCACGCCGCCCCTCCCAGTAGGCGGGCGGCGGTCAAGGCGTAGACCGTACTCATCTTCACCAACCCTTCGATGTCGAGGTTCTCGCCGAGCTCAGGGTCGGGGAGCCCGCTCGACGTGCCGTAGTTGACGGTAGCGATGCCGTACCGGGTGAGGACGCTGGCATCCGAGAACCAGCCCACCGTGTCCCGCTTCGGCCGCTCCCCGAACACTTGGGCGTGGCTCTCGTCGATGGCCGTGACCAAGGGGTGGCTGTCGTCGATCTCCGCCCCGGGAGCGGTCACGTACACCTCCGACTCGAGGCCGGCATCGGGGAAGCGGCGCCGCAGGTCGCGGACGAGGGCCCGGAGGCGGCCCACGGCCTCGGCCATGGGCATGGTGGGAGGGACCCGCACGTCCAGGAAAAGGTCGCAGCGGGGGGGCGTCCGGCTCACCCGCCAGGGGAAGCCGCCGGCCACGCACCCCACGTTGACGACACCCCGCCGCCCCCCGTAGGCAGCCTCCTCCTCCCAGGCCGGGATCCAGGCGAGGACGGCGTCCAGGACCCGTCCCATGCGGACGATGGCGTTCTCAGCCAGACGCCCCTCGCTGAAGGCGGTGTGGACGAACGGCCCCCGGGTGGACAGGCGCATCCACACGGTGCCGTAGTGGCCGAGGACGACCTTCTGCTCGGTGGGCTCCCCCAGGATGCACATGTCGGCCACGCCTCCGTGGCTGACCAGGTAGCGGGAGCCGGCGGCGTACCCTCGGTACTCCCGGCCCCGGTACTCCTCGCCCCACTGGGTCTTCTCGATCTCCCCGCACACGGCGGCCACGACGAGGTCGCCGCGCAGCCGCACGCCGGCGTCCCGGAGCGCCCGCACCGCCTCCACGTAGCAGGCGAGAGCTCCCTTCATGTTGGAGATGCCGAGGCCGTAGATCCGGCCTTGGCGGACGAACCCCTGGGGCTGGAAGCCGGGGATGCCGGCCAGCCACGGCTCGGCTCCCGAGTAGGAGGTGTCCATGTGGCCGTTGAGCATGAGGCTGGGCCCGCCGCCCGAGCCCTCGAGCAGCCCGACCACGTTGGGACGACCCTCCTCCACCTCCTGCCACTGCACCTGCATGCCGGCCTCGGCCAGGAGGGAGCGCATACGCTCCCCCATCGCCTGCTCCTGCCCGGTGGGGCTGGGGGTGGAGACGAGGGCCAGCGCCGTCTCCACCAGACGCTCCCGACTGACCCGGTCGGCGATGGCCTCCACAGGAAGGACATATCACACCCCGGCAGCCGCGGTTAGAGTTGCCGCCGATGCGGGAGGGCATCTGGACCGGGGAGGTGAACGCGGCGGTACTGGGAAGCCCCCCGCCCGGCCCGGTCGGCTTCTACGACACTACCCTGCGCGACGGCGAGCAGACGGTGGGGGTGGTATTCACCCCCGAGCAGAAGCTGGCCATCGCCCGCGCCCTCGACGACTTGGGCGTGGAGCGGATCGAGGCCGGCTTCCCCCGAGTGTCCGAGGACGACCGACGGGCCATCGAGCTCATCCGCGAGGCGGGCCTGCGGGCGGAGGTGTGGGGGTTCGCTCGGGCCGTCCGCGCCGACGTGGACGCCATCGCCGAGCTGGGCCTGCAAGCCACGGTGGTGGAGTCTCCCATCTCGGATCGCAAGTTGGATGCCCTGGGCGTGTCCCGCTCCGAGATGCTCCGACGTATCGCCGCCGCCGTCGCGCACGGTGCCGATCGGGGCATGACAGTGGCCTACTTCGGCGTGGACGGAACGCGGGCCGACCCCGGGTTCTTCGCCGACGCCTACCGGGCGGCAGTGGAGGCGGGAGCTCGGGAGGCGGTGGTCGTGGACACCTTGGGCGTGGCCGTCCCCGAGGCGGTGGCGCACCTGATCTCCCGCACCGCCGAGCTCCTGGGCCCCCACGTGCCCATCCACTTCCACGGCCACGACGACTTCGGCTTGGCCACCGCCAACGCCCTCGCTGCCGCTCGCGCCGGCGCCCGCTGGATCCACGGCACCATCAACGGCATGGGCGAGCGGGCGGGGAACGCCGACATCTGCGAGGTGGCTCTGGCCCTGACCGTCCTCTATGGGGTCGATACCTCCCTCCGCTTGGAGCAGGCCCGGGCTGTCTCCTCGCTCGTGCGCGAGGCGGCCGGCTACGCGCTGGAGCCGTGGAAGGCGGTGGTGGGAGAGAACCTATTCGTGCGGGAGTCGGGAGCCGTGGCCAGCCAGTTCCACGACCCTCCCGCCATCGAGCCGTACACCGCCGGTCTGGTCGGGGCCGAGCGGCGTATCGTGCTGGGCAAGAAGAGCGGGCTCGACTCCATCCGCATCAAGCTCGACGAGCTCGGCCTCCATGTCTCCAAAGACCGGCAGGGGGCGCTCCTGAACGCCGTCAAAGAGCTCGGCGCCGCCAAGCGGGGACTCGTCACCGACGAGGAGTTCCGGGCGCTCGTCACCGACGTAGAGGCGTCGGCGCTCCCCTGACGCGGGCATTTGACATTTCATCAACTTCGCCCGAGAATGCCGCCGTGACCCTCTCCCTGCGGCCGTCCTCGCCGCGCCGGCGCCACCCGACCATGGCCGAGGCGGCCCTGGCCGAGCTGCAAGAGGCCATCGTCTCCGGCGAGCTTGGAGCCGGCGCCCCTCTCCGCCTGGAGGAGCTGGCAGAGCGGCTGGGCATGAGCATCTCCCCCGTCCGGGAGGCGGTGCGCCAGCTGGAGGGGCTGGGATTGGCCGTGCACGTACCCCACCGGGGAGCGCGGGTGGCCGAGCTCGCCATCGACGACCTCCGCGACACCTACGAGGCCCGCCTGGCCTTGGAGCCGCTGGCCGTGCGCCGCGCCGCCGAGCGGTTCGCGGCCGAGGACGAGGAGCGGGCCCGAGCCTGCCTCCAGACCTACGCCTGGGCTCGGGAGCAGGGCCGGGATCGGGAGGCGAGAGCTGCCCACGCCGGCTTCCACTTCGCCCTCTACGAGGCCTCGGGCTCGGCCTGGCTGGTGCGCCTGATCCGGCCGGCCTGGGAGAACGCGGAGCGCTACCGAGCGCTGTCCCTGAAGAGCCGCGGCTTCCCCGAGCGCCAGCACGAGCACGAGCGCTTGCTCGCCGCCTGCGCCCGCCACGACCCCGACGCCGCCGCCGCCGAGCTTCGCCGCCACCTGGCCCTGACCGCCAACCTCGTCGCCCGCCAGATGGGCGCCGGCGACCTCTTCCCCGAGGCGTGACCGACTACGCCGACCTCCGCGTCGACCCCAGCCTCGTCCTCCTGCGCGGCCTGGTGGAGGCAGACAGCGCCTTCGCTCCCGCCCCGCCGCCGCCGGCGACGGTCGATCCGGAGGCGTTCAAGGCGGCCATGCGCGTGCTGGCAAGCGGCGTGGTCATGGTCACCGCCCGCAAGGGAGAGCGCCTGTGGGGCCTGACCATCAGCGCCTGCTGCTCCATCTCGGCCAACCCGCCCCAGGTCCTGATCTCCCTCGCCCACTCCGCGAGCTGCCTGCCGGCGATCCTGGACACGCGCCGCTTCGGTCTTTCCATCCTCCGCGCCGACCAGAAGGGGCTGGCCGAGCTCGGCGCCGTGCCCGGGGGACCCAAGTACGTGGACGCCTTCTGCCGGGAGCGCAAGCCGGGCATGAGCACGACCATGATCGCCGGCGCTCTTGCCCACCTCGACTGCGCCGTGCGCACGACCTTCGACGTGGCCGACCACACCCTCATCATCGGCGCTGTCGAGCAGGCAGTGACCGAGGCCGAGCTGGAGGCCTCCGGTCCCCTCCTCTACTTCAACCGCACCTTCCACCGGCTGGGGGAGCCGCTGCGGTGAGAGAAGCCTACGACATCGTCTTCGTGGGCAGCGGCATCAACTCCCTGGCCGCCGCCGCCCTCCTGGCCAAGGCGGGCAAGCGCTGCCTCGTCCTCGAGCGCAACGACTGGCTGGGCGGAGCCATCAAGACCGCTGAGATCACCCGTCCCGGCTTCCTGCACGAGGTCTTCTCCTCCTGGCATCCCCTGTTCACCTCCTCCGCCGCCTACGCCGAGCTCAAGGACGACCTCCACGCCCGCGGCCTGGAGTACCTCAACACCGACCTGCCCACGGGGTCCCTCTTCCCCGACGGGTCGAGCGTCTTCCTCACCACCTCCCACGAGCGGAACGTGGAGGAGCTCGAGCGGCAGGCGCCCGGCGACGGCGAGGCCTGGGACCGAGCCGTCCAGGCCTTCATGCCCACCGCCGATCTCGCCTTCGGCCTGCTCACCACCGAGCTTTGGTCGCCGGCAGGTCTCAGGCTCGGGCTCAAGGCCTACCGGCGGCTCGGCCGCCGCGGTCTTATCGCCTTCGCCGGCAACCTCCTCGCCACCGCTCGCGACTGGCTGAGCGACACCTTCGCCTCCCAGCACGCCCACGGCCTCCTCGCCCCCTGGGTGCTCCACACGGGCCTCGGCCCCGACGCCGCCTGCTCCGGGTTCATGACCCAGGTCATCGCCGTGGCCGTGGAGACCGGCGGCATGCCCGTGCCCAAGGGCGGCGGCGTCCGCCTGGTAGAGGCCCTGGCCGGCATCGTCCGCGACGCGGGCGGAGACCTGGAGACGGGGCAGGAGGTGGCAGGCATCCTCGTCGGCGGCGGCCGGGCGCGGGGGGTGCGGCTGGCCGGAGGAGGCACGGTGGCCGCCCGGGAGGCGGTGGTGGCCTGCGTCACCCCCACCCAGCTCTACGGCCGGCTCCTGGACGGGGTCGCCCTCCCCGACCGGGCCCGGGCGGCGGCCCGGCGGTTCCGGTTCGGCCGGGCCGGCATGCAGATCCACTTCGCCCTCCGGGAGCGGCCGCGGTGGCGGGGGGACGAGCGCCTGGGCGGCACCGCCATTCTCCACCTCACCTCGGGGCTGGACGGGGTGTCCCGGGCCGTCAACGAGGCCGAGCGGGGCCTGCTCCCGGCCGAGGCCACCATCGTCGTCGGCCAGCCCTGCGCCGTCGATCCGTCCCGGGCGCCGGAGGGAGGCTGGATCCTGTGGATCCAGCTCCAGGAGCTACCCCGGCGGCCCAAGGGGGACGCCGCCGGCGAGATCGAGGTGGGCGACGGGACCTGGACCGAGGAGCTGCGGGAGCGGTATGCCGACCGCATCCAGGCCCGCCTGGCCCGCCACATGGACAACCTCGACTCGGCCCTGCTCGAGCGGGTGACCCTGTCGCCGGCGGACATCGAGCGGGCCAACGTCAACCTGGTGGGAGGAGACATCTACGCCGGCGCCCTCTCCCTCGACCAGAGCTTCCTCTTCCGGCCCAGCCCCGCTCTCCCCGGCCACCGCACTCCCGTCCGGGGCTTGTACCAGATCGGGGCGAGTACCCATCCCGGCCCCGGTCTGGGGGCCGGCTCGGGCACTCTGGTGGCAAGGGACATTCTGGCCGCCGGGGCGGGAGGACGGCTGCGACGGCTGGCCGCGGAGACGCGGACACGACTCTTGCCGGCACCGACAGAGCGACCAAGGAGGCAAGCATGAAGTTCTCCATCTACTCGGAGATCCAGTACTGGGGCGGCAAGTCGTACAAGCGCGCCTACGAGGAGGTCATCGACCAGGTAGTGCACGCCGACCGCCTGGGCTACGACTGCTACACCATCATCGAGCACCCCTTCTTCCCCAAGTTCTCCATCTCCACCAACCCCTTCGCCCTGTTCGCCGTCTGCGCCGAGCGCACCCGCCGCATCCACTTCCGGTGCATGGGCCATGTGCTCCCCTACCACAACCCCACCTGGCTGGCGTCCCAGATCTCCTTCATGGACACCCTGTTCGACGGCCGCTACCAGGTGGGCCTTCTCCGCGGGCACGGTTGGCACCCGCCCAAGGGAGGGGTGCCGACGGTGGAGACCCGCGACCGGTACGAGGAGGCCTTGGACATCATCATCCAGGCCCTGGAGAACGGGCGCGTCACCCACCAGGGCAAGTACTTCACCATCGACGACGCCGAGATCCTGCCTCCCCCCGAGCGTCCCATCCGCGTCTTCCTGGGCGGTACCAGCGACCGCACCTACGTGCTGGCCGGGGAGAAAGGATGGGGAGTGGCGGTGCCGCCGCTCCTCCCCTACGCCGCCCTCAAGGAGCAGCTCGACCTCTACCGCCAGACGTGCGCCGACCACGGCCACCAGCCCTACATCGTCTGGATCCACGCCTGCTACTTGGACGAGGACCGGGACACGGCCCTGCGCGAGGCGGAGGCGGGCATCCGCGGCTTCCTGGCCGGCAACGCCTCGCCCCTTACCGGCGGCGCCCGCCTCGCCCCCAAGGAGGAGCTGGAGGCCGCCGGCTACGGCTTCTACGCCTCCGGCATCTTGGAGAAGCTGGCCGAGACCCCGTACAAGGAGCTCGTGGACAACGACGTCGTCTGGGTAGGGACGCCCGAGGACGTCATCGAGCGCATCGAGCAGACCATGGAGGTCTGCCAGGGCCTGGCCGAGATCTCCATCACCGTCAACCCCGGCGGCTTCGCCCACTGGCAGGCCATCAAGGCCCAGGAGCTCTTCGCCGACCGGGTGATCCCGCACTTCCTGGCCAAGGAAAGGCAGGCGGAGGCAGCTCTTGCCTAGGAAGCCCCGCTTCGGCATCTGCCAGCTCACCACCCTCCCGGCCACGTTCGAGGAGGATCTGGCCGCCTACCGGCAGGCGGGGGCAGACGCCGTGGGCGTGTGCGAGATCAAGCTCATCCCCGGTCGGGAGCGGGAGCAGCTGGCCGCCTTGCGGGAGAGCGGCATGGCGGCAGGGGCCTGCATCCCGGCCGTGCCCTCCATCCTGCCCCTGCCGCCCATGCCCGGGCCGGAGGAGCCGGAGCAGCGGGTGGAGGCTCTCTGCGCCGGCCTGCGCCGGCTCGCCCCCTTCCAGCCCGCCGCCGTCGTCTGTCTCACCGGCCCCGCCGGCGAGCGCTCCTTCGAGGAGGCCCGGCGGCTGGTGGTGGAGGGACTGGGGCAGGTGGCCGACGAGGCCGAGCAGCTGGGCCTGAGGGTGGGCCTGGAACCGATCAGCCCCTACGCCCGTAGCGAGCTTACGGTGATCACCACCCTGGCAGAGGCGGCCTCCTTCGCCGATGAGGTGGGCTCCCCCGCCCTCGGTCTCACCTTCGACACCTGGAACCTGTGGGACTCGCCCGGGGTGGAGGAGGACATCGCTCGTCACGGGCACCGTATCGTGGCCGTGCACGTGGCCGACTGGCGGCAACCCACCCGCAGCTGGTGCGACCGGGCCCTGCCCGGTCAGGGGATCGCCGATCTGGGCACCCTCTTGCGGGCGTTGGACGCCGCCGGCTGGGAGGGATCCTACGATCTCGAGATCTTCTCCGACGACGGCACCTTCGGGCGGCGGTACGAGGACTCCCTGTGGACCCTCCCGGCCGAGGAGCTCGCCCGGCGCGGCCGCGCCTCCTTCCTGTCCGTGTGGGAGCAGGCCTTCGCAGGAGAGGAGGCATGAGCAGCAAGCCCGGGGACGGGACGCGGTGGTGTAATAGGCACCTTCAACGAGAGGAGGAAAGGGCATGACTCGATCGAGAACGTGGAGCGTGGCCGCGGCGCTGGCGCTGGCGGCGGCAGCCCTAGCCGCGGTGGGGGCGACCTCCGCCTCCGGCGGCCAGGCGGCCAAGAAGCCCATCGTCATCGGCGCCGCCGTCGACCTGACGAGCAACATGAAGCCCTTCGACGCTCCCGCCCTGGCGGCGGCCAAGATCCGGGCGGCCGAGATCAACGCCCGGGGCGGGGTAGCGGGTAGGAAGATCCAGATCAAGGTCTGCGACCACCAGCTCAAGAACCAGAAGGCCTGCGCCGCCCAGCTCATCGGCCAGGGGGCCGAGGTCGGCATCGTCACCTGCGACGTCGAGTTCGCCGCCCCGGCGGTGCAGGAGTTCATCAACAGGGGCATGCTGGCCGTCTCCCCCTGCATCTCCACCGACGAGATGGGGCCCAAGCGGTTCGGCAAGAAGGGTCGGCTGGCCTTCACCCTCGGCTCCGCCGCCCAGGACGAGGGGGCGGCCATGGCCGAGTACGCCTACGCCCGCGGCTGGCGGCGGGCGGTCGTGGTCAAGGACAACCTCATCGTCTACTTCCGCGACGTGTCCGACTCCTTCGCCCAGCGGTTCCAGGAGCTGGGCGGCCAGATCGTCCAGCGCGAGGCCTTCACCTCGTTCGACAAGACCATCACCAACGTCATCAGCAGGGTGGCCCCCACCAAGGCGGACGTCATCGCCTTCGTCACCGCCTTCGGCGAGCTGCCCCAGTTCGTGGCCGGAGTGCGAGCCCTGGGCAACAACACTCCCATCATCAACTCCTGGGGCGGCGATGGGACCTACTGGAACCCGGACAACCCCAAGGTCACGAACTACTACTACGTCACCTACGCGTCGGTGTTCGGCGACGATCCCGACCCGGCCGTGCGCAGGATCCTGGCCAAGATGAAGGCCGCCGGCCAGGCTCCGGCCACGGGCGGCTTTATCCTCGGCGCCGCCACCATCGACGCCATCGCCGCCGCCATCCAGCGCAACAACGGCTCCACCAAGGGGGCGCTCCTTGCCTCCACCTTCGAGAAGTTCCGCAAGCTTCAGACCGTGTCGGGGCTGATCACGTACTCGCCTCGCTGGCACGCCGTCCTCGGCCGGGCCTTCCGAGTCATGGTCATCAACAACAACCAGGCTCGGTACCTGCGCCTGTGGGTGACCAAGAAGCCCGCCCGGATCGGCTGACCGAGCCGATTGAGGAAGGCGCGCGCGTCTGAGACGAACGGGTGGCCCGGAGGATGCCTCCGGGCCACCGCCGTCTCCCGCTCCTTCCAGGGCATCCACGCCCTGCGCGACGTCACCCTCGAGTTGCATCGGCACGAGGTCGTCGGCCTCATCGGCCCCAACGGGGCCGGCAAGACCACCCTCGTCAACATCGTCACCGGCTTCGATCTCCCCACCTCGGGCCGCATCGAGCTGGAAGGCCGGGACATCACCGCCTGGACCCCTCACCGGCGGGGCCGGGCCGGGCTTGCCCGCACCTTCCAGCACAGCCACTCCTTCCGCAGCCTGACCGTGCGCGAGAACGTGGAGGTGGCCGCCCTCGGCTGCGGCGCCTCGCCCCGACAGGCGAGCCGGCGGGCGGACGAGCTTCTCCACCTCCTCGGCCTGGACCGCCTCGCCTCTCTCCCCGCCGGCGCCCTCGCCCACGGCGACGAGCGCCGGTTGGGCGTGGCCCGGGCTCTCGCCACCCGGCCCCGCTTCGTCCTCATGGACGAGCCGGCGGCCGGCCTACCCGAGGCGGAGGTGCCCGACCTCGCCGCCGTGGTGCGCTCCGTGCGCGACGACCACGGAGCGGGCGTGCTCCTCATCGACCACAACATGGCCCTGATCATGGACGTCTGCGATCGCATTCACGTGCTCGACCAAGGCCGCACCCTGGCCGAAGGGAGCCCCGACGAGATCCGGGCCAACCTGGACGTGGCCGCCGCCTACCTGGGGGAGAGCGCCCTGCACGAAGAGGCAGCCCATGGCTAGCCCCCGCCCGCCTGTGCTCGAGGTGGAGAACCTGGAGGTGCGGTACGGGGCGGTGCCGGCGGTGCGGGAGGTGAGCCTCCAGGTGGGCGAGGGGGAGATCGTGGGGCTCATCGGCCCCAACGGAGCCGGCAAGTCCACCACCCTGCACGCGGTGGTAGGGCTGGTGCGGGCCCACCGCGGCGACGTACGCCTGGCCGGGCGCTCCCTGCGCGGCCGGCCGCCGGAGGCGGTGGCCCGGGCCGGCATCGCCCTCGTTCCCGAGGGCCGGCGCATCTACGGCCACATGACCGTGGAGGAGAACCTGCGCCTGGGCCTCACCGCCCGTCGCTTCCGGAACGGGATCGACCGGGATCTGGAGTGGATCTACAGCCTGTTCCCCGTGGTCAGGGAGTACCGCTCCCGCCCCGCCGGCGCCCTGTCCGGCGGCCAGCAGCAGCAGCTGGCCATCGCCCGCGCCCTCGTGGCCGGGCCCCAGGTGCTCCTTCTGGACGAGCCGTCGCTGGGGCTGGCGCCGACCCTGGTCGACACCGTGTTCGAGGCCTTGGCCGCCATCCGGGCCCGGGGAGTGACCGTCCTCCTCGTCGAGCAGCGGGCCCAGCGCACCGTGGCCTTCGCCGACCGCACCTACGTCATGGCCAACGGCCGGATCCGCATGGTCCTGTCGCCCGCCGATGCGGCCGACAGCGACCGGCTGGTGGCCGCTTACTTCGGCTCCTGACCCCGGTGGCCTTCATCGACGCCCAAGACATCCAGAAGCTGGTGGACGCCCTGGCTCTGGGCTCCCTGTACGCCCTCATGGCGGTGGGCATCGGGCTTGTGTTCGGCGTCCTCCGCCTCATCAACTTCGCCTACGGCCAGCTGATCATGGCCGGCGCCTACGCCCTCTACCTGGCCAGCCGGGAGGGAGCGTCCACGCTCGAGGCCATCCTCGTCTGCTTCGCCGTGGTCATCGGCCTCTCCTTGGCCATGGAGGTGGTGGCCTTCCGGCGGCTGCGCCAGGCCAGCCCGGCCACCATGCTGGTAGCCACCTTCGCCATCAGCTTCCTCCTCCAGAACATCGCCGTCCTCTGGTTCGGCACCCTGGGCAACATCGACCCCGTCCTCCAGGAGCTGCGGCGGCCGTTCTCCATCGGCGACGTGCACGTGGCCAAGATCACCGTGGTCACCGTGGCTGTGGGGGCGGTCACCCTGGCCGGCCTCGCCCTCCTCCTCAACCGCACCGGCATTGGGCTCCAGCTCCGGGCCGCCGCCGCCGACTTCTCCACCGCCCGCCTCCTGGGCGTCCGCGGTAACGCCGTCATCACCGCCGCGGTGGTGGTGTCGGGAGCCCTGGCGGCCACGGTCAGCGTCCTCCTGCCGGTGGCTCAGTCGCCGCTGATCACGCCCGACTATGCCCTGCGGGACACCATCTTCGTGCTGGTGGCGGTGGTGGTGGGAGGCATCGATCGCCTCCTGTCGGCCACCCTGGGCGGGTTTGCCGTCGGCTTCGCCACCGGCATGTTGGGGGGGTTCCTGCCCACCCGGGGAGAGTGGCCGTTCACGAGCAGCGTCTACATCGACTCCGCCCTGTACGCGGCCGTCATCCTCGTCCTCCTGTTCCGACCGGCGGGGATCTTCGCCCGCCCCGGCCAAGGGGCGGTGGAGCGGGTATGAGGCGACCGGAGGCGCTCCTCCAGCTGGCCGGGCCCACCGCCCTGGTCGTCCTCGTGGGGGTGGTGGGCAGCTTCATGGACCGGGCCCGGGAGATCGAGTTCCGCAACGCCCTGGTGGCTACCGCGGTGGTGGTGGCCCTGTACGTGTTCGTGGGCAACTCGGGCGTTCTCTCCTTCGGGCAGGTGGCATTCGTGGCCGTGGGCGCCTTCGCCGCCGGCGAGATGACGGTACCGCCCGACTCCAAGGCGGTCATCCCCAACGCCTTCTCCCTCATCAGGGACCACACCATCGGCAATGCCGAGTCCCTGCTTCTGGCCGCCGGCCTGGGCGGCATCTATGCCTTCCTCGTGGGCATCCCGCTCATGCGCCTGTCCGGTCTCGCCGCCGGCATCGCCACCTTCGCCGTGCTGGGGGTGACCTTCAACATCCTGCGGAACTGGGAGAAGATCGGCCCCGGCCCCCAGACCCTCTCCACCGTGCCCGAGACCACCGACCTCCTCCAGGGCACGGCGGGGGCGGTGGCCGTGGTGGTGGTGGCCTTTCTCTACCAGCAAAGCCGCCTCGGCCGCCAGCTACGGGCGACCCGGGAGGACCCGGCGGCAGCGGCGGCGGCGGGTATCGACATCCACCGCCAGCGGCTGTGGGCGTTCGTCCTCTCGGGCGCCCTGTCCGGGTTTGCCGGCGGCCTCCTCGTCCACGCCCGGGGCACCCTGGAGACCCGCGACGTCTACCTCGACCTCACCTTCCTCAGCCTGGCCATGCTGGTGGTGGGCGGCATGGCCAGCCTGCTCGGGGCGGTGGTGGGAGCCCTCCTCATCAGCGGCCTCGACTCCTTCCTCCTCAACGCCGAGAACGGGGAGATCCCGGGCCTGAGCGCGCCGGCAGGGACCCGGCTGGTGGTGGTGGGGGCGTTCATGGCCCTCGTGCTCGTGTTCCGACCCTCGGGGCTCACCGGCGGCCGCGAGCTGGGGATTCCCCGGAGGCTGAAGGAGCGACTGGAGGCGGCAAGACAAGGCCGGCCCCTGGAGCAGCCCTCCAGCCGAAGCTGAGGCCCAGGCGGCGTCTCAGGGGAGGCAGGCCTCAAGAGCGGCCAGCACCCGCTCTGCCACCTCCTCGCTGGCATTGGCGCCCATGAGCCCGATGCGGAGCAGGGGCGGGGCACCGGGCAGGCCGCCGCCCACCTCGATGCCGTGCTCGGCCAGCAACCGAGACCGAAGCCGCTGGCCGTCGACCCCATCCGGGACGCGGACGGCGGTGAGCTGGGGAAGGCGGACGTCCTCCTCGGCCACGATCTCCAGGCCCAGCCCAGCCAGGCCGTCCTGAAGCACTCGGCCGGCCCGGTCGTGGCGCTGCCAGCGAGCCTCCAACCCTTCCTCCAACACCAGCCGCAGGGCCTCGTGGAGGGAGTAGATGGAGGGAGCAGGGGCGGTGTGGTGGTACACGGGCGGCCGCTCCACCCAGTAGCGGGCGAGGAGCTCGAAGTCGAGGGCAAAGGGGAGAGCGCTCTTGCGGCCCCGGATACGGTCGACAGCCCGCGGCGACAGGGCCACCGGGGCCATGCCGGTGACCCCGCCCAAGCACTTCTGGGTGCAGGAGTAGCAGTAGTCGGCACCCCACCCCTCGGCGTCCACCTCGATGCCGCCCAGAGAGGTGACGCAGTCGACGACGAGGAGGCTGTCCGAGTCACGCAGGGAGGCGGCCAGCTCGGCCACCGGCTGGCGGACGCCGGTGGACGTCTCGGCGTGTACCACCGCCACCGCCCGCGCCTCGGGATGGGCCCTGTGGGCGTCGACGACCGCCTCCACGGGAACGGCCGCGCCCAGGGGGGCCGGCACCTCGACCACGACCGCCCCCAGGCGGCGGGCGATCTCCGCCAGCCGAGCTCCGAAGTAGCCGGCGGTAGCGACGATGACGGTGTCTCCCGGCTCGAGCAGGGCGCGCAAGCCCGCTTCCATGGCCAGGGTGCCGGTGGAGGAGAGGGGCAGGACGAGCCCGTCCCGGCGCCGCCACACCTGGGCCAGCATGTCCACCACCTGGTCGAGGATACGGACGAAGTCGGGGTCGAGGTAGCCGAGGATGGGCCTGGTCATAGCCTCCTGCACCCGGGGATCGACGTTGGTAGGGCCGGGGCCGCACAGGAGCCGGTGGGGCGGACGGGCGGGGGGAGGCACGGTCACGGCAGCGACTCCCCGCCCCGGTAGATGCGCATGGGAGCAGACGTGAGGCGAACACCGCCTTCCCCGGTCACGAGCCAGGTGTCCTGCATGTACAGGCAGGCCTGCTCATCGGCGGTGATGGCGTGGGGGTGCATGGACACGACCATGTTCTCCCGGAGCTCCACCTCGTTCCCCTCGCCGATGCGCGGGTGCTCGATCATGGTCATGCCGATGGAGTGCCCGGTCACGTGGCCCAAGGTGAATCCTCGCTCGCGGAAGCCCTTGCTGACGGCCCGGTGCAGGTCATGGGCGGTGGCCCCCGGGCGCATGGCCCTGGCGGCCGCCTCGGCGTACTCGAGGTAGGCCTCGAGAGCGGCCAGGGTGTGCCGGGATGGGGCTCCGGCGCAGGTGGGACGGGAGAACTCCACCCAGTGGCCGCCGGGGCCGGCGATCTCCAGGCCGTAGACGATGAGGTCGTCCCGCTCGATGCGCCGGTCCGGGGAGGGGAAGACGAACTCGGGCCGGGCGCTGCCGTGGGGGCCGGAGATGATCATGTCCATGGTCGTCCGGTAGCAGCCGAGAGCGGTGAACACCCGCTCGGCCTCGGCCATGAGCTCGGCCTCGGTCTTGCCGGGAGCATAGGCGGCGATGACGGCGGAGACGCCGGCCTCGTTGATGCGCACGCTCTCCCGGACCGAGGCCAGCTCCTCGTCGCTCTTTACCGCTCGGGCGAGATCGAAGCCCTGGTCCCAGCCCACCAGCTCCGCCGGCCCGTCCACGAGGGCGGCGTAGTCGCGCACGGCCATGACGAAGTCGAGCCCGTACACCCCGATCCTGCGGTAGCCCCGGTCGCGGGCCACCCCCTTGAGCCACTCCCCCGGGTGGTCGGCGAACACCCGCTCCTCGATCCAGGTCTCGCCGTGGTCTCCCACCCAACGCGCCTCCCGGGGAAAGACGATGGCGGGGTCGCCGTCGACGGGAAGGAGGACGTAGGCGTAGCGGTGGAGGATGCGGAAGCCGGAGAGATAGCGCACCGCCCCCTCGTAGCCCGTGTACTCGTTGCCGCAGACGAGCACCGCGTCCAGAGCGTCTGCGGCCAGGGCCGCCCGCACGGCCGAGTAGCGCCGCTCGATCTCCTGCCGGCTCTCTCTCACCTCTCCCTCCTCCGTCGCTCCTCGATCCCCTTGACGAGAGCGGTCAACGCCTGATTGAGGGGCGCCTCCACCCCGTAGCGCCGGCCGAAGCTGACGATGGCCCCGTTGAGGAAATCGATCTCCGTGTCCCGGCCCGCCTCCACGTCTTGGAGCATGCTCGGCTTGTGGTCGTAGGCCACGTCCCTGCGGGCGGCGTAGTCGAACAGCTCCTCGGGACTCATATCGAGGATGATCCCCTGGGCTTCTGCCACCTTCCGTCCTTCCGCCATCACCGCCCAGGCGAGCTCGCGGGTGGGGGGAAACTCGGCGATCTGCCCGTGGGTGAAGCCGGTGAGGGCGCCGAGGGCGTTGGAGGCGGCGTTGAAGATGAGCTTGCGCCACTGGGCGCCGCGGGCGTCCTTGAGGGCGTGGGTGGGCATGCCGGCGCGGGTGCAAAGCTCGGCCAGGGCGCGCACCTTGTCCATGGGAGCGGGGCTGGGCTCGAAGGGGCCAATGTGGGTGTCCCCCCTCGTGTCCCAGCCCACGTGGCCGGGCTCGATGACGTGGCCGGCAGGGAAGGTGGTGCCGCGGATGACCTGGCGCACGTACTCGGCGATGATCTCCTCGTTTCCGGCCCCGTTCTGCACCGAGCAGACGGCGCCGTCCTGGAAGGCGTGGGCGGTGGCCTCGATGGCCGACCGGGTGTGCATGCTCTTCACCGCCACGATGCCGAAGGCCAGGGGGGGAAGCTCGGCCGGATCAGCCGTGGCCCGCACCCGGCCGACAACCTCGCCCGCCCCCGACAGGCGAAGCCCGCGCTCGTTGATGGCCTGCACGTGCTCCTGCCAGGGGTCGTAGGCCCACACCTCCACCCCGTCGAGCTGGGCCAGGTTGGCGGCGAACAGGGAGCCGATGGCTCCGCAGCCGACGATGCCGATCCTCGTCACAGTCTTGCGGCAGTGCCTGGCACCGTGTAGGCGCTCTCGCGGGCCTTGACGAGCCGGTATAGGGCTCGATGCAGGGGCACCGGCACCCCCAGCCGGTCGGCCTCCCGCACGAGGGCGCCGGTGATGAAGTCCACCTCCGTGGGCCGGCGGGAGCGCACGTCGTCGAGCATGGAGGGAACGTGGGCGTACTTCCCGGCCGCCGCCTCCGTCTCTCCCCTGCGCACCGCCAGCACGTTCATCTCCCAGGGATCTTCGTGCAGGCCGATACCGGCCGCCGCCGCTACCCTCTTCCCCTCCTCCATGAGGTCGCGTACCAAGTGGCCGAGGTCGTCGGGCTCGGCCACGGCCGCGAACTGGCCCACGTGAGGCAGGTCGGTGAGGGCCGACACGGTGTTCACGGTGGCGTTGAAGATGAGCTTGGACCACTGAGCGGGGCGCAGGTCGGGGAAAGAGCGGGCACGGAGGCCTCCCGCCCGGAGCAAGGCCTCGACTTCCTGCACGTGCTCGTAGCTGGTGGTGCCGGCGTAGGGGCCCATCCAGGTCTCCGTGTCGAGCTCGTACTCCACGTGGGTGTCCGAGTGACGGACGCCGCTCATGAACGTGACGGCGGAGATGAGCGGCCAGGGGCCGTGCGCCCGCACCACCTCCTCGGCCCCCAGGCCGTTCTGGACGGTCATCACCGTGGCCGTCGGGAAGCGGCCGGCCAGGCGCTGCGCCGCCTGGTCGAGATCGGTGGCCTTGGTGGCCACGATAACGAAGTCGGCGTCGGGCAGCCCGGCGGGATCGGCGGCGGCGGCGACACGGGCGCGAAGCTCGCTCTTGCCGGAGATGCGCAGACCCTCCCGGGTCAGGGCCCGGGCCTGCTCAGCCCGGCGGGTGAGTACCGACACCTGCGCCACCCGGGCCAGATGGCCGGCGTAGAGGCTGCCGATGACGCCCGCCCCCACCACGCACACACGCTCGATCGCCACCGCCCAAACCTAACCGGTTAGGTTCGCCTTGGTGGCGGCCATCGGCTTCTCCCTCGCCTCGGCGGCGCTGTTCGGCGCCCTGTCGGTGACCCTGGGCCTGGCCATGCGCCGGAGCCCCGACGCCGAGGCGGGCGCTCTCGTCACCGCCCTCGTCGCCCTCGCCTGCTGCGGGGCGCTGGCCCTGGCCGCCGGCGGCTGGACGGGCGAGGCCTGGCCCTTCCTCCTCGCCGGCCTGGTCGCCCCCGGCGGCTCCCAGCTCCTGTACGTGCGGGCCGTGCGGGAGGCGGGCGCGTCCCGGACGGCGGTGGTGGTGGGGGCGGCGCCCCTGGTCTCGGTCACCATCGCCCTCACCGCCCTGCGGGAGCCGCTCCGCCCCGGCCTGCTGGTGGGAGCCGTCCTCATCGTGGCCGGCGGCCTCGCCCTGGCCGGGGAGCGCGACCGGCCGGAGCGCTTCCGCGCCGCCGGCCTCGCCCTCGCTTTGGGCTCGGCCGCCCTTTTTGCCACCCGCGACAACATCGTCCGCTGGCTGGCCGAGGACTCCCAGGTACCGCCCCAGGTGGCTGCCTCGACCACCCTCGTCTCCGGCTCCATCCTCATCGCCTCGTATGTGGCCGCGGCCGCCGGGGCGTCTCTTCCCCGCCGCCTCCGGGCCGCTTTCCGCCCGTTCGCGCTCAGCGGAGTGGTGTGGGGCCTCTCCTACGCCGCCCTGTTCGAGGCCTTCTACCGGGGCCGCGTCACCGTGGTCAGTCCCCTGGTGGCCACCGAGGCGCTGTTCGGAGTCCTCATCGCCGCCCTCGTCCTGGGACGGAGCGAGCTCATCGGCCGCCACGTGGTGGCCGGCGCCCTTCTCGTCGTCGCCGGCGGCGTCCTCATCGGCGCCTTCCGGTAGCCGCCGGCCCTCTCGGGCGCCGCTCATGCTCGGCTGGGAACAGGCTTGTGCGGTGCCCGGTACCCCCCTACAATCGGCCCGTGGCCGGCGCCGCCCCCGAGCCCTTCACCCTCGCCGCCCCGCCCCCTACCCTGCTCCGACCTCCCGCCACCATCGTCCCCCTGCGCGGGTTGCCGGTGGTGGCGTGCGTCTTCTCCCTGCTCATCGTCGCCACCGCCGAGGACTCGGTGTGGGCGCTCAACCTCTTCCACGTGGCCGGGGGCGGGCTGTGGACGGCTATCGACCTGTTCATGGGCTTGGTCATCGGGCCCATCCTGGGCCGGATGTCGGCGCCGGCACGGGCCGAGCTCGCCACCCGGCTCATGCCGGCCATGATGCTGATCATGCCCACGCTGGCTGTAACCACCCTCGTGTCGGGGTGGCAGCTCGCCGATGGATACGGATACCTGGACAGCGGCTTCGCTCACCACGGCTGGCTGGTGGCCTCTTTCGTGGTCGTCGCCGTCATGGCCTCCGTCGCTCTGGGCGTGAACGAGCCGGCCAACGTGGCCGTTCTCTTCGAGCTGCGGCGGCCGCAGCCGCGAGGCGAGGTGGTGGAGCGCCTCATGCGCCGGTTCGCCTACAGCGCCGGGGTCACCGGCCTCATGCAGGTGGCCACCATCGTCATCATGACCTACCTGCGGGCTCCCCTGTGACCCCGTCCCAGCGGACAGCCGGGCAGCGTCTCCCTCCGGTGGCGGCGGCAGCAGCGGCCGCCATCGCCCTCGTCTTCGCCGGCGGCATCTACATGGTCTCCTATCTTCCCGATCAGCCGTCGCTGGCGCCCGCCATCGGGCTTGTCGCCGCCGCCGCCTTCCTCCTCGCCACCGCTCTCGCCGCTCTCTCCCGCCGAGCCGGCTTTGCCTGGCGGCTGTTCCTGCGGGTGGGGACGCGGGGACTCCTCGCCTACGGCGTCATCGCCGCCATGCTCGAGTACATCCTCGTCCGCAACGGCACTCGGGGAAGCTCGCTGGCGCTGATCACCCTCATGCTGGCCGTGTTCGCCGTGGCCGTGGCGGTGGCGGTGGCCTTTAGCGTCGCCCGGCACGAGGAGCTCGCCTGAGGAGAGTCAGAGAGCGCCCTCCGCCGGGAGGGAGCCGGAGCCTGCGGTGCCGCTCCTGCGGCCGCGCGAGCAAAGCCCCCCTGGGCCCCCCACTTGGGTCCCCCTGAGGTCGGATCAGCGAGTGCCCACGCGCAGACCGAGGCGGCGGGCTAGGGAGACGACCAAGCGAGCTCCCAGGGGGTGCTCTCGGCCGGCCTCGTCGGCGTCCTCGATGGCCAAGAGAGCAGCCCGTACCAGCGAGCCGGCCAGGACCTTGACTGCCCGCGGCGGCAGCCTGGCCACCCGACGGTGGACAAGGGGAAGCCGAGCCCACTCGTCCTCAGCCCCCAGCACCAAGGAGGCGAGGGCCTGGCCGGCCAGCCACCCCGGCCCCACGCCGTTGCCGGTGAACCCGACGGCGTAGTGGATGCGGGTACCCGGGAGGGTGCCGATCACCGGTAGATGATCGGCGGAGACGTCGATGGGACCGCCCCAGGCCCGCTCGATGCCGACTCCTGCCAGGGCTGGAAGGAGGGCCCTCAGTCCAGCCTCGGCCCGAGCCGCCGCCGCCCGGGAGCGGGTGACCCGCCGGCCGACGCGGATCCCGATGGGTCCGGAGCCGGACCCCATCAGCACCCGGCCGTCCGGCAGGGTGCGGAAGTAGTGGAGGAACATGCGCCCGTCCACTACCGCCTCCCCTCCCGTCCAGCCCATCTCGGCCACGAGGTCGGGTACGGGATCGGTGAGGACGACGGCGCTGCCGAAGGGGGTGACGAGGCCGCGGACTGGCCGCCAGCCGCACGCCCAGGCACCGGTGGCGACGACGATCTCGGCGGCTTGGAGGCGCGCGCGGGAGGTAACGAGGAAGCCTGGGTGGACGGCCCGCACCCGAGTCCGCTCGTGGACGTCGGCCCCGGCGGCAAGAGCGGCGCGGCGCAAGGCAGTGAGGAGACGGGCCGGGTGCACGGTGGCCGCCTTCGGGAAGAGGACGCCGCGGCGGAAGACGGGAGAGGAGATGCGGCCGGCCACCTCCTCGCCGGTGAGAGGTACGGCCTCCTCGGGCACCCCAAGCTCCCGGGCCGCCGCCAGGGCCCGGTCACAGGCAGCGTCCTGGGCCGGGCAGGCAGACACGAGCAGCATGCCTCCTTCCCGAAGCCATACGTCCTCGCCCAGGGACCGCACCGCCTCGATGGCGCCCTCCGAGGCCCGGGCGACGGTCATCGTGCCCTCCGCCCCCAGCCGGTCGACGAGGAGGGGAAGGGCCGTCCAGTAAGTCTCCAGGAAGCCCGCATTGCGGCCGCTCGGGCCCTCCCCGCACCGACCGGCCTCGAGCACCCTCACCCGCAGGGAAGGATGTCGCCGGCGGAGGGCGAGCGCCGTCCACAGTCCTGTGTAGCCGCCGCCGACGATGGCCACATCGGCCTCGGCCTCGCCCTCCAGGGGAGGGAGCTCGCGGTCGAGAGGCGCCTCCTCCAGCCACCAGGGCCGGTCGGCGGGAGCTACCGACGGCGCTCGAGCTCCCCCCATGCCTCGGTGAGGACGCGGCCGAGGATGTCCACGATCTCGTCGAACTCGGCCTGCCCGGCCACGAGCGGCGGCGAGATCTGGATTACCGGGTCGCCGCGGTCGTCGGCCCGGCAGATGAGGCCGCACTCGTACAGCCGCTGGGAGAGGAAGCCGCGCAGGAGCCACTCGCACTCCTCGTCGTCGAAGGTCTGGCGGGTGTCCTTGTCCTTCACCAGCTCCAGGGCGTAGAAGTAGCCGGCCCCGCGCAGGTCGCCGGCGATGGGGAGGTCGAGGAGCTGGGCCAGGGTATCCCGGAACCGGTCCTCGTGGGCCCGCACGTGCTCCAAGATCCGCTCCCGCTTCATGATCTCCAGGTTCTTCAAGGCGAGGGCGCACATCACCGGGTGGCCGCCGAAGGTGATGCCGTGGGCGAACATGGACCGCTCCTCCAGAAAGGGCTCCATCAGCCGATCCGAGGCCACCACCCCCCCGATGGCGGCGTAGGAGGAGGAGAGGCCTTTGGCCACCGTAACGAGATCGGGCCGGATGTCGTACCGCTCGCAGGCGAACCAGTAGCCCAGCCGGCCGAAGGCGGTGATCACCTCGTCCGCCGACAGGAGGATGCCGTAGCGGTCGCAGATCTCCCGCACCCCCTGCCAGTAGCCGGCGGGAGCGACGAAGCTGCCGCCGGCGTTCTGCACCGGCTCCATGTGCACCATGGCCACCGTCTCCGGGCCCATGGCCAGGATGGCCTGCTCGAGATCGTCCAGGAGGAAGCGGGTGAACTCCTCCTCCGTCTCCTCGGGGGGACGGTGGAAGCGGTTGGTGGTGCGCACGTGCCGCACCTCGGGCACCAGCGGCTCGAACGGCGCCCGGATGCCGGGCACCCCGTTCAGGGACAGGGCGCCGAAGGTGGTGCCGTGGTAGGCGATGTGGCGAGCCACCGCCTTCCACCGGCGCTCTCCCCGCAGGGCATGGTACTGGCGGGCCAGCTTCCAGGCCGAGTCCACCGCCTCCGAGCCGCCGTTGCAGAAGAACACCCGGTTGAGGTCGCCGGGGGCGAGCGAGGCCACCTCCGCCGCCAGCTCCACCGCCCGCGGGTGGGCGTAGGACCAGTTGGTGTAGAAGGGGAGCTCGCGCATCTGGTCGAGCGCCGCCCGGCCCATCTCCTCCCCGAAGGAGTAGCCGATGTTGACCGAGAAGAGGCCGGCCAGGGCATCCAGGTACCTTCGGCCGTGTACGTCCCACAAGTAGCAGCCCTCGCCGCGGACGATGATGGGCACCTCGGCCGTGCGGTAGCCGCCCATGCGGGTGAAGTGCAGCCACAGGTGGTGACGGGCGGCCTGCTGGAGAGCGTCCGGGTCGAGAGTGGGCTCGAGAACGGTCATGGCGCTCCTTTCCGGCGACGGAGGTTGACGAGGACGTGGACGAGCATGACCGAGACGGCGATGAGGAAGATGGCCGTCCCGATGACGTTCACCTGCGGCGGCGCTCCCACCCGAGCGGCTCCCCACACGAACAGAGGGAAGGTGACGGTGGTGCCGGCATTGAAGTTGGTGATGACGAAGTCGTCCACAGACAGGGCGAAGGTGAGAAGGAAGGCGGCCAGAACTCCGGGGGCGATGAGGGGCAGGGTCACCCGGCGGAAGGTGGTCCACTCATCGGCGCCGAGATCCATGGCCGCCTCCTCCAGATGCCGGTCGAAGCCGACGAGCCGGGCCTTGACGGTGACCACCACGTAGCTGATGTTGAACATGACGTGGGCGATGAGGACGGTGGCGAACCCCAGGGGCACGCTCATGGTCAAGAACAGGGTGAGGAGAGAGGCCCCCAGCACGATCTCGGGCGTGGCCATGGGCAAGAACACGAGCAAGTTGGCCGGCGAGCGGCCGCGGAAGCCGTAGCGGACGAGAGCGAGAGCCATGAGCGTGCCGAGAGCGGTGGCTCCCAGGCTGGAGAGGGCGGCGATCTGGAGCGACACCTCCACCGCCTCGCGCAGGCCGGGGACGGCGTCCCAGTGCACCCAGTTGTCCCAGGTAAAGCCCTGCCAGACGTAGTTGAACCTGCCCCGGGGGTCGTTGAAGGAGAAGAGAGCGACCACGGCGATGGGCAAGAGGAGGTAGGCGAGAGCGAGGAGGGCATAGAGGGTGAGGGCGTGGCGGCGAGCGCCGGCCAGGGCCCGGGCCAGCAGGCGCCGCCGGGGGAGGCGGGCGGGCAGACTGTCTGCCGCCGTGCTCATCCCGTGAGCCTCTCCGACCCCACCACCCGTATGTAGGCGGCCACCAGGACGAGGATGGTGGCGGTGAGGAGGAAGGAGAGAGCGGCGGCGGAGGGATAGTCGATGAGCTCCAGGAACTTGGACTGGATGACGTTCCCGATCATCCACTGGTTGGGCGTCCCCAGAAGCTGGGCGTTGATGAAGTCGCCGGCGGCAGGAATGAAGGTGAGGAGGGTGCCGGCCACGACCCCGGGCATGGACAGGGGCAGCGTGACCCGGAGGAAGGCGGCGGCGGTGGAGGCGTACAGGTCCTTGGCCGCATCCACGAGGGCGCGGTCGATCTGCTCCAGGGACACGTACACGGGCAGGGCCATGAAGGGCAGGAAGTTGTAGGTGATGCCGGCCACCACGGATAGGGAGGTGTCGAGCAGCCGGCCGTCGGCGGCGAGCAGATGGAGGTCGCGCAGGACTCCCACCACCGGCCCCTCGTCGGCGAGGATGTTCTGCCAGGCCAGGGTGCGGATGAGGTAGGTGACGAAGAAGGGGCCGATGACGAGCAGGAGGAAGACGTTCTTCCACCGGCCGCCCCGGAAGGCGATCCAGTAGGCCAGGGGGTAGCTGATGAGGAGAGCGAGAGCGGTGGCAAGGGCTGCGTACTCCAGCGACCGCAGGAGCTGAGGCAGGTTGCCGGAGACGGCGTCGGGGTAGTTGTGCCAGGCCCAGGCGAAGGAGGTCTCGTAGGTGACCACGTCCTGCTCTTGCAGAGACTGGTAGGCGAGGAAGCCGAGGGGGACGAGGAAGAAGACGGCAAGCCAGGCCAGCCCGGGAGCGAGCAACAGGTAGGGGACCAGCCGCCGGTGCCGGTGGAGGAAGGTCACCCGGGCCCTCTAGGCCGCCCGGCGGCGCCTCACGCTCCCAGGAGACGCTGCCACCGCTCCCGGTAGTCGCGGTTGAGAACGGCCTTGGCGTCGAAGATGTGCACCCGCCGCAGCATGGCCCTGGTGGGGAAGATGAGGACGTTCCTGGCCAGGGAGGGGTCGCTGCGGAGGAGCACCTCTCTCGCCCCCACCACCGGGGACACGTAGTTGACGTAAGCCTCGATGCGGGCCTGGATCTGGGGGTCGTAGACGAAGTTCATGAACACGGAGGCGGTGTAGGCATCGCCCCCCTTGGGGATGAGCATGTTGTCGGTCCAGATCATGCCCCCGGCCTTGGGCAGGGTCCAGCGGAGGTGGGGATTGTCGGCCTGGAGCTGGACGATGTCCCCCGACCAGGCGAGGGCGGCGGCGATATCGCCCTTGGCCAGGAGAGGGGCGTAGTCGTTGCCGGTGAACTTGCGAATCTGGCCCGAGTCGACAGCCTTCTCGATCCGGCGAAGCGCCCGGGCGAAGGATGCCTTGGTGACCTTGGCCGGGTTGTCGCCGTTGTCGAGCATGACCAGGCCGACGGTGTCGGCCATCTCGGTGAGTAGGGTGACCTTGCCCTTGAGCCTTGGCTCCTCGAGCAGCTGGCGAACGGAGGTCACCGGCCGGGTCAACTTGGGGTTGTAGCCGATGCCGGTCATGCCCGACTGCCAGGGCAGGGTGTACTCGCGCTTGGGGTCGAAGCTGGGATGGCGGAGGGCGGGCTGGAGGTTCTTGATGTTGGGCAGGGCTTCCTTGACGAGCTTCTCGGCCCAGCCGCGCTGGATCATGAGGCTGGGAAACCCGGACACGTCGGTGAGGACGACGATGTCCCGGCCGGTGGACTGGCCCCGGGCGAGCGGGCCCTGGATCTTGCCGAAGAAGGTGGCGTTGTCGTTGATGTCCTCGATGTACCTGACCTTGACCCCGTACCGCTTCTGGAAGAGCTCTAGGGTGGGGCGTTTCCTCGTCTTCTCGTCGACGTCGATGTAGAGCGGCCAGTTGGAGATGGTGAGGGTATCCCCCAGGCGGGGGTCGCGGGCCTCGGCCGCCGCCCGGGCTAGGGCCGGAGCGAGAGCGGGCAGGGCGAGAGCGGCCCCGCCGACGAGGAGCCGGCGCAGGGCTTCCTCACGGGTGATGGTCTCGGTCATGGCTCCACCTCCTCGGTGAGGTCGATGACGAAGGCAGCATCGGGGCTGAAGGACAGGATCACGCCGTCGCCGGGAGCGGCGGCACGGGCGCTGCGGTCGGCGTTCTGGACGTACACCTGGATGGGGCCGTGGTCGGTGGCGACTACGTACTGGGTGGCCACCCCCAGGTAGGCGACCTCGTCCACCCGTCCCGCCAGGCGATTCTCCTCCACCGCCCCCAACCGGATCTTCTCCGGCCGCACCCCCACCGCCACGCGGCCCGACCGCCCGGCCAGCGCCGCCGCCACCCGTACCTGGCCCCCTCCGTCCAGCCGGACGAGGCCGTCCCCGGCGGCGGTGCCGGAGAGGAGGTTGGAGGCGCCCAAGAAGCCGGCCACGAACGCTGTCCGCGGCCGCTCGTACAGCTCGTCGGGGGAGCCCAGTTGCTCGATGCGGCCCCGGTTCATGACGGCGATGGTGTCGGCCATGGTCATGGCTTCTTCTTGGTCGTGGGTGACGTGGACGAAGGTGATCCCTACCTCGTGCTGGATGCGCTTCAGCTCGAGCTGCATCTGTCTGCGCAGCTTGAGGTCGAGCGCCCCCAAGGGCTCGTCCAAAAGGAGTACCCGGGGCCGGTTGACGAGGGCGCGGGCGAGCGCCACCCGCTGCTGCTGACCGCCGGAGAGCTGGCGGGGCTTGCGCTCCGCCGCCTCGGGTAGGGCCACGAGCTCCAGCGCTTCGTGGACGCGGCGCTTGAGCTCCTGGCCCCGCACGCCCCGCCGGCGCAGCCCGAAGGCCACGTTCTCGAACACGGTCAGGTGGGGGAAGAGGGCATAGCTTTGGAACACGGTGTTCACGTCCCGCTTGTAGGGAGGAAGGCCGGTCACCTCCCGGCCGCCCAGCTCGATGCGGCCCGAGGTCGGCGCCTCGAAGCCGCCGATCATGCGCAGGGTGGTGGTCTTGCCGCAGCCCGAGGGGCCGAGGAGGGCGAAGAAGGATCCCTGGGGCACGTCCAGGGTGACGTCGTCGACGGCCACCAGGTCGTCGAAGCGCTTGCTCACCCGCTCCAGCCGCACGTCCACCGGCGGCCGCCCGTCGGCGCCGGTCACGGGGCCCGTCCTCCGGGAGACCGCCGCCCGTCCTCGCGCACCCGCGCCCCCCAGTCGTAGATCTGCTTCCACAGCTCCAGGTACAGGAAGGTCTCGGTGGAGACGACGCCGGGAAGCGCCCGGATGCGGTTGGTGAGATCGAGGAGCTGGCGGCGGTCGGCGCACACGAGCTCCACCAGGACGTCGAACTGGCCGGCGGTGACAACGACGTACCCGGCCTCGTCCCAGCGGGCGATGGCATCGGCCACCTCCTCGGGCGGGCCGGCAGTGCGAATGGCGACCATGGCCATAGCGTCGAAGCCGAGTCCCAAGGGGTTGGTGACTGCCGTCACCTGGAGGATGTTCCCGTCCCGAAGGCGGGCGTAGCGGGCGCGGACGGTGGCCTCGGACACGCCGATGCGGGCGGCGATCCGGCGGAAGGGCTCCCGTCCGTCCTTCTGGAGAGCCTCGATGATGCTCTTGTCGACGGCGTCAATGGAGGGCGCCCGCGACACCGGGCCCCGCCGAGCCTGCGTCTTGCGCCGGCTGTCCGACCGCGGGCCTCGCAATGCGAGAGGTATGTTGGCAACGACCTCGCTCTCCGTCAACGGCGGCAGAGTGGTGCCAGGCACTGCTTCACGACAGTGCCAGGACCGCGACGAACGTTGGAGCAGTGCCTGGCACCGCCTCAGGCGCGACGAAGGTGCCGGTCAGGCCAGCTTCACGGCCACGTGCTTGACCCGGGTGTACTCCTCCATCGAGTAGAGGGACATGTCCTTGCCGTAGCCGGACTCCTTGAACCCCCCGTGCGGCATCTCCGAGGCCAGCGGGAACAGGTGCTCGTTGATCCAGACGGTGCCAAACTCGAGCCTGGCGGCTGCCTTCATGGCCCGCCCCACATCCTGGGAGAACACCGACGCAGCCAGCCCGTAGCGGACGCCGTTGGCCATGGCGATGGCCTCCTCGTCGGAGGAGAAGCGTTGCACCGTCACCACCGGCCCGAAGACCTCCTTCTGTACGATCTCCGCCTCCTGGCTCACGTCGCAGACGACGGTGGGCTGGACGAAGAAGCCGCGATCGCCGAGCTTGCCGCCGCCGGTGACAATGGTGGCTTTGGCTGCCACCGCCCGCTCCAGGAAGCCGAGCACCCGCTCCTGCTGCTCCTGGGAGATGACCGGTCCCATCTCCACGTCCTCGCCCTCGGCCGGGTCGCCCACCTTGAGAGACTCCACCGCCTTCACCGTCTCGGCCATGACGTCGTCGTAGATCCGGTCGGCCACCAGGACCCGGGAGGAGGCGGTACAGTCCTGGCCCGAGTTCCAGTAGCCGCCGATGCGCACCGCCTGGGCCACCACCTTCGGGTCGGCGTCGTCGAGTACCACCATGGGCGCCTTCCCCCCCAGCTCCAGGTGGACCCGCTTGACGGTGGCGGCGGCATCGCGGGCCACCATCGTTCCCGTCTCCACGTCCCCGGTGAGGGAGACGAGCCGGATGTCGGGGTGCTTGACGAGACCCTCTCCCACCGGAATCCCCTCGCCGGTGATGACGTTGAGAACTCCGGCCGGAAGAACCTCCTGGGCGAGCTCGCAAAAGCGGAGGGTGGTGAGGGGGGTCTGCTCGGCCGGCTTGAGGATCTGGACGTTACCGGCGGCGAGAGCGGGGCCGATCTTCCACACCGCCATCATGAGCGGGTAGTTCCAGGGAGTGATGCCGGCCACGATGCCCAGGGGCTCGCGGCGGATGATGGACGTGTAGCCCTCCACGTACTCGGTCGCCGCCTTGCCCTCCAAGGTGCGAGCGGCGCCGGCGAAGAAGCGCAGGTTGTCGGCGGAGAAGGGCATCTCGTCGCGGGCGATGGACAGGGGCTTGCCCACGTTGAGCGACTCCAGCCGAGTCAGCTCGTCGGCGTGGTCGTCGATGATATCGGCCAGCTTGAGCAGGAGCTCAGAGCGCTCCTTGGGGGTCTTCGTAAGCCACGTCTCAGCGGCCTTCTTGGCCGCCTCCACCGCTCGCTCCACGTCCTTTTGCGAGCAGCGCGGCACCTCAGCGATGACCTCGCCCGTGGCTGGGTTCAGCACCTCCATGGTCTCGCCGTCGACGGCCTCCACCCACTGGCCGCCGACAAAGTTCTTGTAGCGGGTGACGGTGACAGCCATGGCGAACCTCCTTCCTCGCCCGGAACCCTAGCGCCGGCTCGGCGCGCGGACAGGGCAGGAGCCCCTTGGACGAGAGCGCTGGGGGAGGCTCGTCCTACCCCTTCGTCCGCTGCCGCTAGCCCGCCGCCGTCGCCAGCCGGGGGATGATCTCCCGCCCGTAGGCCTCCAGCGTCTCCTCCTCGTTTCCTGTCATGAGGTAGATGTTCCACTGGTCCACGCCCGCCTGTCGCAGCCGGCGCAGCTTGGCCACGTGGTCTTCAGGCCTCCCCAGCACGCAGAAGCGGTCGCAGGTCTCGTCGCTCACGAACTGGCCGTGCCTGGCGCCCACCCGGCTGTGCTCGGCGTAGTCGTACTGGTCGCGTCGCCAGCGGGCCACGTAGTCGGTGAGGGCGGAGGGGAGCCGGCTCCGGTCGTAGCGGGCGAGCAGGTCGAACACGTGGTTGGACACCATGGCCGGAAACCAGCGCACCCGGTTGCGGGCATCAGCCAGGTCGTCGGACACGTGGGCCGGGGCGCAGGCCATCACCGCGATCTCGGTGGGGTCGCGCCCCGCCTCCTCGGCCGCCCGCCGCACCTGGGCCACGATCCACTCGATGATCTCCGGATCGGCGAGCTGGATGATGACTCCATCGGCGTGGCGTCCGGCCACCGCCAGCACCCTCGGCCCGTAGCCGGCCACGTACAGCGGCACGGACGGCCTCCCCTTGGCCCACTTGAGCTCCACCGGGACACCGTTCCACGTCACCCGGCGGCCGTTCATGAGATCGCGGATCATCACCACCGCCTTCTCGAATTCCGCCACCCGGACCGGCTCGAGGCCGATGGTGCGCCGGGCCGAGTCGCCCCGTCCGAGGCCCAGGACCATGCGCCCCCCGGAGATGTCCTGGAGAGTGGCGAAGGCGCTGGCGGTGACCGTCGGCTCCCGGGTGCCGGGGTTGGTGACGTTGAGGCCGAGCTTGAGGGAGCGGGTGCCAAGCGCCGCCATGGTCAGGAGGGGATAGGGCTCTTGCCACAGGATGTGGGAGTCGTAGGTCCAGCCGTACTGGAAGCCGTGCTCCTCGGCAAGCTGCATGAGCTCCACGAGTCGGCCGGCGGGAGGGTCGGGGAGGACGGTGATGCCGAAGCTGAGCATGGCTGGAAAGCGGAGAGTCTAGATCGTCACCGCCGCTCACCAGATCTGTCACAGATCGCCCGCATGGTTAAGCCAACTTGCTCTCCTTCGGAAACGCCCCATCCCGCCCCGGCGAGGGACAGTCCCTCAGCCGGTTCCTCTGTCCCTCAGCCGGTCCCTCTCAGCCGGGCGCTCAGCCGGGTTCCCGGTCCCTCGGTCCGGCCCTTTGTCGAGCCCGCGGCAGCGACTAGGGAACCCAGCGGTCGAGGCGGGGGGTGATCTGGAGCTCGTGCGTCCAGCCCCGGGGGGACTGGGACTCCAGGTACCGCACCGCCGCCACCACGTCCAGCTCCGAGGCCGATGCCTCGGGCGGCTTTCCCTCCAGGAGAGAGGCGGTCTTGTCGCTCTCGATGGTGGCATCGACGATGAGGAGGGCCACATGCACCCCCCGCTCCCGCGCCTCCAGAGCGGCTGCTTGGGTGAGGGCTCGAGTGGCGAAGGCCGCCGCTGCCCACGGGCCACGGCCCGCCATGCCCCGCCTGGCGGAGCCGCCGGTGATCTGGACGAGGGTCCCCCATCCCTGGCTGGCGAGGACGCGGGTGCCTACCCTGAGCACGTTGAAGATGCCGGGCAAGAGCTCGTGGACGTAGGGCTCCATGGCATCGGCGGGGGCCTGGGCCAGCTCCCCGCCCCCGAACGACCCCCGCGGCGTGGCCGTGATGGCGTTGACCACCAAGTCGAGCCGTCCAAACCGGGCCCCGACCTCGGCGAAGACGCGCTCCACCTGCTCGGCTTGTCCGGCGTCCGCCACCAGCCCCACCGCCCGGGGAAGCTCCTCCCGCAGAGAGACCACCGTCTCCTCGCTCCTGGCCACGGCAGCCGCCCGCCACCCATCCGAGACAAGCTCTCGGCACAGAGCCCGCCCCAGGCGACGAGCCCCGAAGACGAGCGCCGCCTTCCCGCTCACAGCCGGGAGGCGACCCACTCCACAGCCATGCTCGTCAGCCGATCGAGAGCGGCCACCGCCAGCTCGATGTGCTCCTCCTTCGTGTCCTCCACCTTGGTGTGGGACAGGCCGCGCAGGCTCTGAACGAACATCATGACTGTGGGCACCCCCGCCCGCGCCACCTCGGCCGCGTCGTGCAGGGGTCCGCTGGGGAGACGGTGGGAGGCGCCCGCCACCTCCTGGATAGCCTGATCGCAGAGCTCGACGAGCTCGGGGTGAAAGAGGATGGGCTCGATCGACCACAGCCTGTCCCAGGCCACCTCGATCGACTCCTCGGCGGCGAACCGCTCCGAGGCGGCTTTGGCCTCGGCCAGCATGGCCTGGAGCTTGCCCGCATCCAGATGGCGCTGATCGAGGAGCTGCTCGGCCGTCTCCACCACCGAGGTGGCGATGCCCGGCCTGCACACCACGTTCCCGCAGGTGCAGACGGCTCCCTCCCCCGCCCGGCGGGCGATGTGGCGAATCTCCAGGGCCAGCTTGGCAGCCCCGGCCAGGGCGTCCCGCCGCTTGTCCATGGGCGTGGAGCCTGCATGAGCGGCCTGGCCGCGCCAGGTGATGCGGTGGCGCTCGACGCCGAAGGTGCCGACCACGGCCCCCAGGGGCAGGCCGAGGGATTCCAGCACCGGGCCCTGCTCGATGTGCAGCTCCAGGTAGGCGGCCGCCGTGTCGAGCCGGCGGCGCGCCTCCGTGACCCGGTCCAGGTCGACCCCATGGGCGGCCAGCGCCGCGGGCAGGGGAACGCCGTCCCCGTCCACCAGCTTCCGCAGCTCGTCTTGGTCTTGCATCGATCCGCAGGCTGCCGACGAGCCGAGCAGGGAGCGGCCGAACCGGGCCCCCTCCTCGTCCGCCCAGTCCACCAAGCACACGGTCACGGCCGGCTCGCCCTCCTCGGCCAGACGGCGCAGCACCTCCACCCCGGCGAGGACGTTGAGGCACCCGTCCAGCCAGCCCCCGTTCGGTACCGAGTCCATGTGGCCGCCGATGAGGAGGGCCCGCTCCGACCGGCCGGGCAGGGTGAACCACTGGTTGCCGGCCTCGTCCACCTCGTGCTCGACCGGCAGGCCGGCCAGCTTCCCGCGCAGCCACTCCCGGGCCCGGGCCCACGTGTCCGTCCAGGCCACCCGCTGGGCTCCGTTCTCATCGCCGCTCACAGCCTGGAGCTCGCGCAGCTCCGCCACGGTGCGGGAAGGTTGCAGCGGCACGCGGAAAGGCTAGTACACGGTGCCTGGCACCGCGCGTGGCATGCTGGCAGCGATGCAGGCGGATGTGGTCGTCGTCGGCGGGGGAGCGGTGGGGGTGAGCTGCGCCCTCGAGCTTGCCCGCGGGGGCGCGCGGGTCACCCTGCTCGAGCGGGGTCCCGCGCTGGCGAGCGGCTGCTCGGCGGGGAACGCCGGCCTCATCTGCCCCAGCCACTCCACTCCCCTAGCCAACCCGGCCTCGCTACGGAACGGCCTGCGCTGGATGCTCCGCCGCGACAGCCCCTTCTTCCTCAAGCCCCGGCCGGCCGCCCTGCCCTGGCTCGCCCGCTTCGTCTCGGCCGCCCGCGCCGACCGGGCCGAGAGGGGCGCCCGCCTCATCCGCGCCCTGTCGGTACCGAGCCTGGAGCTGCACGCCGAGTTGGCCCAGCGCCTGGACACAGGCTTCACCCGGCGGGGCGTGCTCAACGTGTACGCCACCGCCGACAGCTTCGCCGCCGGCGTGCGTGAGGCCGAGCGCTCCGGCCTCCCCTTCCGCGCCCTGCCTGGGGAAGAGGCGACGGCTGCCGAGCCCGCCCTCGCTGCGGCCGCCGGCGCCGTGCACTACCCCGAGGAGGCCCACTGCGACCCGCTCCGATTCGTGCAGGCGGTGGGAAGAGCCGCCGCTGAGGCCGGCGCTGACGTGCGCACGGGGGTGGAGGTCCGGCGACTGCGCCGGCTCGACGGCCGGGTAGCGGTAGAGACCGCCGAGGGGGACTGGCGGCCGCAGACGGTAGTGCTGGCCGCCGGCGTGTGGACCCGTCCTCTGGCCGCCCAGGTGGGCGTCTTCTGCCCCCTGGAAGGGGGCAAGGGGTACCACCTCGACCTGGAGGCGGCCGCCGGGGATCCCGCCATCCCCTGCTGGCTCCAAGAGCCGTGGGCCATCGCCACCCCCCTCCCCGGCCGGCTGCGGCTGGCGGGCACGCTGGAGCTGGCTGGGCTCGACCTCTCCATCGACCCCCTGCGGGTGGAGGCTATCCGCCGGGGAGCAACCCGCGGCCTGCGCGGGATCGACGGCCGGCGGGTGATCGAGGTCTGGGCAGGACTTCGGCCCTGCACCCCCGATGGGCTTCCCGTCATCGGCTCGCCCGAGGAGCTGCCCGGCCTCGTTCTCGCCACCGGCCATGCCATGAAGGGGCTGTCCCTGGCCCCCATCACCGCCGTCCTCGTGGCCGCTTTGGTGAGGGGCGAGGAGCCGGCCTTCGACCTTGCCCCCTTCAGCCCTGACCGGTTTCGGCCTTGGCTTCCCCTGTACCGGGGGTGAGTCGGGCCTCGAGCCGCCGCCCGGGTGCTGGCCGAGGCTCGCAGCCGGGGAGTGGGGATGCTTCTTGCCGGGTGAGGTACACGGCCGAGTAGTCGAGCCGCCCCAGCCCCGCCTCTTGGGCCCGCTGGTACTCGGCCAGGGCGGCCCCAGCCAGGGAAGGCAGGAGGCCATGCTCCTCCGCCAGCCCGCAGGCAAGCCGGAGGTCCTTGACCATGAGGTCGAGCATGAACAGGGGCCGGAAGCCGGCCGAGGAGGGATGGCCGGGATCGACCCCGGCCAGGGGAAAGCGGCTGCGCAGGACCCGGGAGTCGCCGGTGGAGGAGGTGAGGAGCTCGTACAGGACGGCCGGGTCGATGCCCTCCCGCTCGGCGATGGCGCAGGCCTCCGCCAGAGCGGCCATGGTCACGCCGGCCACGAGGTTGTTGCACAGCTTGGCCGCCTGGCCGGCCCCCGGCCCGCCTACGCGGACGACCGCACGGGCGCCCACGTCGCGGAGCACTCCCTGCTCGCGGGCGAAGGCCTCCTCGCCTCCCCCTACCATCACCGCTAGTCCGGCCGTCTCGGCCCCCCGGGGGCCGCCCGAGACGGGGGCATCGAGGGCGTCGATGCCCACCGCCGCCAGCTCCGCCGCCAAGCGACGGCTAAGGGAGGGAGGGCTGGTGGACATGTCCACGAAGGTGCGGATGCCGGTCGCGCGCAGCGCCAGGGCCACCTCCTCCACCGCCTCCGGCGAGGGCAGGCAGGCCACGGCCAGGTCAGCCCCCCAGGCCGCCTCCTCGGGAGTGGCTGCCACCTCGCCCCCAGCAGCCCGGGCCCGCTCCGGCTCGAGATCGCAGGCGACAAGATCGTGCCCGGCGGCCACGAGGTTTCGCGCCATGGGCAGGCCCATGGCGCCGAGGCCGATGAAGGCGATGCGAGCCACAGCACGTAGCATGACGCCGTGGAGGAGATCGAGGAGGTCCTGCGGGCGCTCCTGGCTAGCAGCGGGGCGAGCCGGGTCACTCTCCGCCAGGATCTTCCCGGCAGCTACGCCTTTCCCGTAACCCACGAGGCGCTTGCCCCCGGTGTCCCCTCGCTCCGGCAGGAACGGACGGTCGACCTGCGCAGGCAGCCGGTGGTGCGGGAGCTGAGACAGGGACGCCAGGTCGTGCAGGACGACTGCCGCTCTGCCCACGACGACCCCGCCTTCCAGCGCATGCTGGACACCTACGGCGGCCTGGGAGCGCAGATCGTCACCCCCATCTTCCGGGGAGGGAGGTTGGTGGCCATCCTGTCGCTGCACCAGATCGGCCCTCCCCGCCGCTGGCGGCGCGAGGAGATCCAGGCGGCGACGAAGGCCGCCGAGCGGGTGGGAGAGCTCCTGTGAGGATCAGCTCCCAGCGGGCGCACAACCGCTGGCACCCCGACCTCGAGCCGGTGGCGCGCGTGCGACCGGGCGAGGAGGTGACGCTGGAGACCCGAGATGGGCTCGACGGCCAGCTCACGCTCGCAAGCTCCCACGAGGACGTGCTGGCGCTGGACTTGGGTCTGGGGCATCCCCTGACCGGCCCCATCTACGTGGAAGGGGCCGAGCCGGGCGACACGCTCGCTGTCGAGCTCCTCGCCTACGAGACGGCCGCCTTCGGGGTGACCTGCATCATCCCCGGCCTCGGCTTTCTGGCCGATCTCTTCACCGAGCCCTACCTGGTCAAGTGGGAGATCTCGGGGGGAAAGGCGCGGGCGGCGGAGCTGCCCGGCGTGGCCGTGCCCGGCGACCCCTTCGCCGGCGTCATCGGCGTCGCCCCCTCCCACCGGCTGATGGAAGAGCAGCGCCGCCGCGAGCAGGCGATCGCCGCCGCCGGCGGGCCGGTAGCCGATCCCCTCCCGGAGCGCGCCGTCCCCGCCCTGGCCGCGTCCGGCCTCCGCACCATCCCGCCGCGGGAGACGGGCGGCAACATGGACGTCCGCCAGCTCGTGGCCGGCTCCTGCCTGTACCTGCCCGTGCACGTCCCGGGAGCCCTCGTCTCCATCGGCGACCTCCACTTTGCCCAGGGCGACGGCGAGGTGTGCGGCACGGGAATCGAGGTGGCCGGCGCAGTCACCGTCCGCTTCGCAGTGGGCAAGGGGGGAGGGGCGCGCCTCCCGACCTACGACACGCCCGAGCGGCGCTCGCCGCGCTCCTTCGCCACCACCGGGATCGCCCCCGACGACCCCATGGACCTGAACGCCGCCGCCCGGGCGGCGCTCGTGGCCATGGTCGACCACCTGGAGGCGTCAATCGGCCTGGCCCGGCCGGCCGCCTACGTCCTCTGTAGCGCCTGCGTCGACCTACGGGTCTCCCAGGCGGTGGACGTGCCCTACCCTCTTGTGTCGGCGCTCCTTCCCCTCCACGTCCTCGACGAGGAGGGCGCCCGAGGGCGCCCTCCTCTCTCACCGGTCAGCTCTTGAGCGGCACCGCGTAGGCGGGCATGGGCGCCCCCGTCGCCCCCCGCAGCTTGAGGGGGAAGCCGAGGAAGGCGAACTCGTACTGCTTCTCGGCCGCGATCTCCTCCATGTTCACCACCTCCATGATCTGCGCCCCAGCGGTGGCGAACATGTAGCAGTGGACGGGGAGGAACACGTTCGGCTCCTCCGAGGGCAGCACCTCGAGAGCGATGGAGTCGCCGGCGATGCACATGGCCCCTGCCTCCTCGCACAGGTACTTGGCAGCGGCCAAGCCGATGCCGGGCGGGTTCTTGAGGTAGCCGTCGAAGTCCGGCCACTTGGTCATGCGGCCGGTGCGGACGAGGACGACGCTCTTCGGCCTGATCTCCACCCCCTGCTCGGAGGCGGCCTTCCTCAGGTCGTCGGGAGTGATGGCGTAGCCGTCGGGCAGGCAGTCGACCCCGTGCAGCCCGGCCACGTCGAGGAGCACGCCGCGGGCGATGACGGGCGGGTACTTGTCCAAGCCGCCTTTGTTCCAGACACGGCTACCGAGATCCTTGTCCGCCGTCCACCCGTTCCAGAACATGCCGTAGAAGCCCAGGTGGTTGAGGGTGTCAATGTGGGTGCCGCAGTGGGTGTACAGGTGGATGGAGTCGCCGCAGTAGGAGTACTTCTCGTGCACGGCGCTCCCCGCCCCCGACAGGTTGTCATTGACCGACCCTTGGGGCGTATGAGTCATCCAGATGCCGTAGGGGGGATCGCCGGCGGCGACCCAGGAGGGCATGCCGATGAAGTAGTCGACGTTGAGGTCGAACACGTGGCGGCCGTCCAAGTGCTCGAGGATGGCCCGATTCGTCTCCGGCGTGATCCAGTTGAGCCGCCCGATCTCGTCGTCGGGCCCCCACGGACTCTTGGACACCCGCACCCCGTCCCGGTCGAGCAGCGCCTCGTAGGTGAAGCTCTCCTGCGTGGTTGCCATGGGAACCTCCTTTCTCCGCTCTCTACCTACGCGCCTTCGAGAAGCTCGACCGTCGACTGGGCCGGCGCCCCGTAGGCGAAGATCAGAGCGTCCGCATCCGAGTCGTTCAGCCAGTGAAGGGGCGTGCCCGGCTCGACCACCACCAGTGTCCCTTTGGGCGCTTCGTGGCGGACGGGCGGGTCGCCCAGCACCACCGCCGGGCTTCCCTCCACCACACAGAAGACTTCCTCCTGGGAGAGATGCCTGTGCCGCCGTCCCCTCGAGCCGGGCGGGTAGCGCCAGAGGTGGGCCCGGGAGTGGTGAAGAGCGGCCTGGAGGGGCAGCTCGACGATGCGGCGGAGCGGCTCCTCGGGCAGCCAGCTCGGAGGCCGGAAGTCTTGCTCCTCGGGCGGGAGGACGGTGAAGCCTTCCCCCTTCACCCGAGCTCGAGTACCTCCACCACCCGCATGCTGGGCTCGGCGCCGACCTGGCGCATGAGCTCGGTGCCCCTGGGTACTGGGGCGCTCGCCAGGTAGCGGTCGAGGCAATCCCGGTCGCGCCAGTAAGCGACAAGCCGCGCCGTTCCCTGGTCATAGAGGAGGGAGGCCGTCACCACGCCGGCGGGGCGGCTCTCCCTGCCCTCCCGCATGAGCTCGGCCAGACGCTCGGCCTGGTCCCTGCCCATGGGTGCCTCGAACACCGCCGCCACCATGGGCGCATTGTGGGTCACGGTGGCCGCCGCCGCAAATGGTGCCTGGCACCGTGACAGAACCGTTTCCGCCCTGCGACCGAAAGATAGGGGCGAGAGGGACGGTGGCCCGATGGTTCTCTTCCCTCGCCGTCCCGGGCCGCCGTCCCTCGCCTGAGGCGCCTCTACGACTCCACCTCGCCGCCGACAAGGGCGAGTAGGGCGGCCACGTCCACCTCCGCTTCCTCGCCCACGAGCGGAGCCAGGCGGCAGCGGGCGTGCTGGAGCTGGCGAAGAGCTCGGATGCGGTCGCCTTTTTGCCGCCGGTAGCCGGCGGCGGCGAGATGGCGGAGGCCGAGGAGGAGCCGACGGCGCTCCCCGCCGGCATGCACCAGGGCATCCTCCACCGCCCGCGCTGCCGGCAGCCACTCGCCCCGACAAAGGTGCCCCTCGGCCCGGTAGAGGGCGCCTCGGACGCGAGCCTCCGGGGGCGGCCAGTCATCGTCGTGGTCGGCCATGTCCGGGAAGAGTAGAGTCGGGTGGACATGGCTGGGGACCAGGTGCGCATCGACCGGGAGGCAAGCGCCCGCCGCATCGGGCGGGACATAGACACCCTGGCCGGCCCCGCGTACACCCTGTCGGCCGAGGCCATCCGCCGCTACGCCTACACGGAGGCCTACCGCAACACCGTCGACTACTTCCGGCGGCAGCTGGAGGAGCTCGGCTTCTCCGTCTTCGAGGACCCGGTAGGCACGCTCGTCGCCCGTAACCGCCCCCGCGGAGAGAAGGTGTTCGGCATCGGCTCCCACTGCGACTCCAACCGTAACGGGGGCAAGTACGACGGCACCCTGGGGGTGGTAACGGCTGTCGAGGTCTGCCGCCTCAACGAGGAGCTCGGCCTCGGGCTTCCCCTCCAGCTCATCTCCTTCCTGGAGGAGGAGGGGTCGGGGTTCGGGCAGATGCTCCTGGGCAGCCGGATCATGCTCCAGCGGGTCACCGAGGAGGAGCTGAGAGACTCCTTCCGGGCCATCGACGACGGCCGCAGCTTCTTCGAGCACGCTCGGGAGGCGGGCTACAAGCCCGAGCGGTGGCGGGAGTCCATCCACGTCTTAGACGACATGGTGGGCTGGATCGAGACCCACATCGAGCAGGCCCGGGTCCTCCAGGACACGGGTAACCGCATCGGCCTCGTCACCGCCATCGCCGGATACGTGCACGGCGACGTCGTCATCCACGGCCGCGCCGACCACGCCGGGGCCACGCCCATGGACTTTCGCCTCGACCCCACCCTGCCCGCAGCCGAGGCCATCGTCGAGCTGGAGCGGCTGGCCCGGGCGGCCGGCAAGGGGACCGTGGGCACGGTGGGGGAGATCGAGGTCCATCCGGGGATCATCAACGCCATCGCCTCCCGGGTGCGCCTGTCGCTGGACGTGCGCGGCCCCGACGACGACGCCTACCAGAGAGTGGCCGGCGGCATTGCCGCCTTCGCCGCCGAGGCCGCCCGCCGGCGGGGTATGACCGCGGAGTACCGTCAGCGTCAGGCCTTACCCGCCACCCCCCTCGACCCGGGCATCGTGGCCGCCCTGGAGCGGGCCGCCCAGGCGACCGGGGAGCCCTACCGACGCATGCACTCGGGCGCCGCCCACGACACCATGTGCGTGGCCGAGCGGGTACGGAGCGCCATGGTGTTCGTGCCCTGCAAGGACGGCATCAGCCACTCGCCGGAGGAGGAGGCAGACCCGGCCGACGCCGCCCTCGCCGCCGAGATCATCGTCAACGCCATTCGGGCGCTGGTGTAGCCACCCCCAGCTCGGCCTGCCGAGGCAGAGCGAGAAGCGCTGCCAGCCACAGGCCTGCTACCACGGCGAAGCCAACCCGCCCCCCGCCGGGAAGCGAGAAGGCGAGGCCGAGAAGGGGGGAGCCGGCCACGATGGTGAGAGCCGCAGCTCCGTTGACCAGGCCCACGGCAGTGGCCGGGGCGTCGGGGCGCGTCTGGGCGGCGCCCAGGAAGGCGGAGGCGAAGGGGATGCCGGCGGAGAGGCCGACGAGAGCGGCGCCCAGGGCGGCTACGGCCAGTGGCTGGGCGGCCACGAGGAGGAGCGTCCCCGCCCCTCCCCCGACCAAGCTGGCCGCCACCAGCGGGCGCGTCCAGGAGGGGTGGCGGCGGAGCAGCCATCCCCCCAGGGGCCGGGAGAGGACGCCGAGGAGGAGAGTGAGGGCGCCCACCCCGCCGGCAGTCCCCCCCGATGCGCCCCCACCCCTCGTAAGCAGGGTGACTACCCAGTTTCCCACCACCACGCTGAGGCCGAAGGAGGCGGCGTAGAGGGCGGCCAACCGGTACAGGCGGCTGTCGGCAAGCACCGCCGCCACCGGCACCCCCCTTCCTCCCCGGCCGGGCCGGCGAGGAGCATCCGCTGGGCCGGCGGCGAGAGCGACCAGGGCAGCGAGCGTGGCCGCCAAGGCGGTGAGGTAGGGGCTCCGCCACTGGAGCCAGCTTTCTACCTGGGGGACCACGGCCAGGGCCAGCCCTCCCCCTGCCAGACTGACCCCTCCGTACAGTCCCTGGGCGGCCGGCGAGGCGCCGGAGGCACGCACGTAGTCGGCGCCGGCGACGAAGGTGAGGCCGGTGCCCACCCCCATGAGGGCGCGGGCGACCACGGCCAAGGCTGGATCGGGAGCGGCCACGGCCACCCCGTTCCCGACAGCGATGACAGCGAGCCCGGCCAGCCCCGACCGGCGGGGCCCGAGCCGGTCGGCGGCGAGACCGCCGGGGATCTGCATGAGGAGGTGGCTCACGAACAGGGCGGTGGTGAGCAGCCCCACCGTGGCCAGGTCGACCCCGTAGTCGCGAGCCAGCGGCTCGGCCACGGCGCCGGTATTGGCGATCTGCCAGCCGGTGGCCAGGCCGAGGGCGCAGGCTCCGAGTACCGCCCGCCGCACGCTCATGCCGGCCTCCCGCCCCGGTAGGAGACGGCGCGATGGGGCGACGTCTTCGCCACCGGTAGAGCCTAACCCGGCGGAGGCTTCCGGAGTCTCGCCCGTCCCGCCCGCCTCGGGGAAGCCCAGCCGGCCGGCGAGAGCACGTCCGGCCGGACGCTCAGGCGGCCCGGCCGGGCAGGATCGCCGAGGCCTTCCCCCGGCGCCCTTCCTGCGCCCAACGCCTCTGCTCCTCCAGAGCGGCGTCGAGCTCGGCGCGGGTGATGTAGCCGCGGCGAACCAGGATCTCGCCCAGAAGGCCGCCCCGGCGACGCTGCTCCAGGAGGGCCCGTTGCAGGCCGCTCTCGGACACGACACCCCGCTCCACGAGCAGCCGACCGAGCCGGGGCCGCATCCTCGCCGCCGGCTCCGGCCGTCTGCCTGTGGCCTCCGCCTGGACGGCGAGAGCGGCGGCCATCTCGTCGGGGCTGACGAGGCCTTGGGCGACGAGGATCTCCCCCAACGGGAGCCGGCTCAGCCGCTGCTGGGCGAGGGCGCACTGGAGCTGGTAGCGGTCGAGAACGCCCCGTTGAACGAGGATCTCGCCCAGCCGCCTCCCGGGTGGAGTCGAAGCCGACACAGCGGCGGTATCGGCACGATGGTCGCGCTCCTAAACCCCCCAGGAGGCAAGGCGGGCGGCGACCGCATCTCCCACCTCGACGGTGGTCGCCCGGCCGCCCACATCGACCGTGCGGGGGCCGTCCCGGCACGTCGCCTCCAACGCCTCCATGAGACGGGCGGCGGCCTCCTTCTCCCCCAGGTGCTCCAGCATGAGGACCGCGCTCCAGATGGCCCCGCACGGGTTAGCGATGCCGCGACCGGCGATGTCGGGGGCCGACCCGTGCACAGGCTCGAACACGCCCGGCACGTCGGCATCGCCGGGAGCCACGTTGGCGCTCGCCGCCATGCCCATGCCCCCCTGGATGGCGGCGGCTAGATCGGTGAGGATGTCGCCGAGAAGGTTGGAGGCCACCACCACGTCCAGGCTGCCCGGGTCGCGCACCATGCGGGCGGCCAGGGCGTCCACGAGCACCCGCTCTACCCGCACTTGGGGGAAGTCCTCGCCCACCTCCTCCACCACCTCGTCCCACAGCACGTAGCCGAACCGGGAGGCGTTGGACTTGGTGGCGCTCACCAGGTGTCGGCGGCGGGAGCAAGCCAGCTCGAAGGCGTACCGCACCACCCTCTCCACAGCCGTATAGGAGAAGACGCTTGTCTCCACCGCCACCTCGGTGTCCAAACCCTGGTGGACGCGGCCGCCGGCGCCTGCGTACTCGCCCTCCGTGTTCTCGCGCACGACCAGCATGTCCACATCCCCGGGCCGGCGGCCCGCCAAGGGGCAGGGGATGCCGGGCAAGAGCCGGCAGGGCCGGAGATTGGCCCACAGATCGAGCCGCTGGCGAATATGGAGAATGGAGCCCCACAGGGAGACGTGGTCGGGCAGCGACGGGTCGCCCATGGCGCCTACGAGTACGGCGTCGTGGGCACGCAGAGTGTCGAGGGCGTCGGTGGGCATCATCCGCCCGTGCTCGCGGTAGTGGGCCGATCCCCAGGGAAGCTCGGTCCAGGCGATGGAAAGGCCGAGAGCGTCCACCGCCTTGCGGGCCTCGGCCACCACCTCCGGCCCCACCCCGTCGCCGGGGATGAGGGCGATCCGGTAGGTCAAGCGGGGGCGGCCGCCGGCGCCGGCACCCGGTCCAGGTAGGCCAGAGCCTCCTCCAGCGACACCACGTCCGCGTACTTGGCCTGGATGTCGAACAGGTTGGCCTCGTGGGGCCCTCGCGCCCGGTCGCCCACGCATTCTCTAGGCACCAGGGCCGGGAAGCCGTACTGGAGGAGATCGATGGCCGTAGCCCGGATACAGCCGCTCGTGGTCGCCCCGCAGAGGATGACCGAGTCCACCCGCTGGGAGATGAGGATGGAGGCGAGGTTGGTGCCGAAGAAGGCCGACGCTCCCTTCTTGACGATCACCGTCTCCTCCGGCCGCCGGTCGAGGCGAGGGTCGATATCCACCCACCGGCTGCCCAGCTGGAGCTCCGCCAGGGAGGGCACCTTCTCCAGCCACAGGCCTCCGTCCTTGAGGCTGGGCTCGAAGCCGATGGTGGTGAAGATCACCGGCAGGCCCTTGTCTCGGGCGGCGTCGAGCAGGCGGCGGGTGGCCTCCACCTCGGCGCCGAGGTCGGAGCCGAGGGGGCAGGCGGGGTCGGTGAAGCCGCAGGAGAAGTCGACCACGAGCACGGCCGGACGGGAGCCCATGGTGACGCTCCCGCCCAGCCGAGCCCGCTCGTAGATCTGTCTGGCTTCCTCGTCGGCCATGTCAGGCCACCGCCCTCGCCGTCGGCGCCAGCTCCTCGCCGAAGCGGGCCCGCTTGACGAACTGGCCTGCGCCCGGCTTGGCCACCAGCTCGTCCCCCTCCACGATCACCTGGCCGCGCACCAGCACCACCTCCGGCGCTCCCTGCACCTCGGTGCCCTCGAACAGGTTGTAGTTGACCTTGGAGTGGTGGGTGGCGGCAGAGATGGTCAGCCTCTTGTCGGGGTCCCAGACGACGATGTCGCCGTCGGAGCCGGGAGCGATGGTGCCCTTGCGGGGGTACAGGCCGAAGAGCTTGGCCACGTTGGTGGAGGTCAGCTCCACCAGCCGGTTCATGGAGATGCGGCCCTCCCGGACGCCGAAGTGGTACAGCATGTGCAGGCGGTTCTCGATGCCGGGGCCGCCGTTCGGCACCTTGTGGAACTCCCGGCCGTTGATCCCCTTCTGGTCGGGCCAGGTGAAGGGGCAGTGGTCGGTCGAGACGACCGACAGGACGTCGCCGGCAACGGCCTTCCACAGGTAGTCCTGCTGCTCCTTGGGCCGGGGCGGAGGCGTGTAGATGTACTTGGCCCCCTCGAAGCCGGGCGCCTCCAGAGCGGTCTCGTCGATGAACAGGTATTGGGTGCAGGTCTCGCCCCACACCTTCCATCCCTTGTCGCGGGCGAGCTGGATGGGCTCCACCGCCGGCTGGCAGGAGACGTGGACCACGTACAGGGGCGATCCCGCCACCCGGGCAAGCTGGATGGCCCGGTTGGTCGCCTCCGCCTCCGTCTCCATGGGGCGCGTCCGGGCATGCCAGACGGGATCGGTCTTGCCCTCTGCTACCGCCCGCCCGACGATGACGTCGATGGCGTCCCCGTTCTCGGCGTGCACCATGACGAGGGCGCCCGTGTCGGCGGCGGTGAGCATGGTGCGGAATAGGGTGTCGTCATCCACCATCACCGCGCCCTTGTAGGCCATGAACAGCTTGTAGGAGGTGACCCCCTCCTCGGGCAGGCGGGCCAGGTCCTCCAGTCTGCCGCCTGTGTGCAGGTCGGTGACGCCGATGTGGAAGCCGACGTCGATGACCGGCTTGCACCGCTCGATCTTCTCGAAGTACTTCTCCAGGGCCTGCCCGAAGGTGTCGCCCGGCGCCTGCATGCAGAAGTCGATGAGGGTGGTGGTGCCGCCGAAGGCGGCAGACACGGTCCCCGACGTGAAGTCGTCGCAGGTGACGGTGCCGCCAAAGAACATCTCCAAGTGCGTGTGGGGGTCGATGGCCCCCGGCAGGACGTACTTGCCGGCGGCGTCGATGACCTTGTCGGCGGCCACGTCCAGGGACTCGCCGATGAGGGAGACAGTGCCGTTCTCGATGAGCACGTCGCCCACGTAGTCGTCGGCGGCGGTCACGATCCGGCCGCCCTTGATGAGCACGGACATGTGCCTCACACCCCTTTCCGAAGAAGCCTCAGGTTGTATACAACGGCCCCGCCTGCCCGTCAACCAGGCCGGGCGGACGGCGCTCGTGCCAGTCGGTGGCCCCCTGGAAGGCGTGGGCGGCGCGGAGCACGGTGGCATCCTCGAGCCGCCTCCCTACGAGGGCCAGGCCCACCGGCAGCCCGCCCACGAAGCCGCAGGGCACGCTGACGGCAGGCAGGCCGGCAAAGCTCCAGGGCGAGTTGAAGGGGATGAGGGCGCGGCGGTAGGGGAGCCGTACTCGCCCTACCTCCACCTCGTCCACGCCGATGGGCGGCGGCGGCACCGGCATGGTCGGGGCCGCCAGGAGGTCGAACCGCTCCAGCACCCCGTGGAGCTGGCGGCGGTACCAGCCCTGGGCACGCAGCCCGGTCACGTGGGCGGTGGGGGGCAGGAAGAGTCCTGCCAACAGCCGGGCCCGCACGTCGGGGCCGTACTCGGCCAGCCGCGTGCGCAGCCAGGGGAGGTGGAAGGCGGCTGCCTCGGGCAGCATGACGAGCTGGTTGGCCGCCCCCGCCTGGTCGAGAAAGGGAACCTCAGCCTCGCCCACGCTCGCCCCCAGGCTGGCCAGCTCGGCCACCGCCGCCTCCACCGCCCGGCCTACCTCGGGGGAGGCGCGCTCCACCAGCTCTCGGACGAGGCCCACCCGCAGCCCCCGCATCCCCCCGTCCAGCTGGGACCGGTACCCCGGCGCCAGTACCTCCAACAGCAGACTGCAGTCCTCAGCCGAGCGGGCGAGGGGTCCCACCGCGTCCAGGGTCCAGGACACCGGCACCACCCCGGCGGTAGGGACGAGGCCGGTGGACGGCCGTAGGCCGGTGACGCCGCAGTAAGAGGCCGGTATCCGCACCGAGCCGGCGGTATCGGTACCGAGAGCGCCTCCCGCCAGGTCCGCTGCCACCGCGCAGCCTGAGCCGCCGCTGGAGCCGCCGCAGATCCGGTCCTGCGCCCACGGGTTGCGAGCCGGGCCGAAGTGGGGGCTGGTAGTGGTGGCTCCGAAGGCGAGCTCATGGGTGTTGAGCTTGCCGAGGACGATGGCGCCCGCCCGCCGCAGCCGCTCCACGCAGGGAGCGTCCCGGGCGGCCACGCTCCCGGCCAGGATGCGCGAGGCGGCGGTGGTGGGCGTCCCGGCCACGTCGATGACGTCCTTCACCGCTACCGGCACCCCGTACAGAAGGCCTCGCTCAGAGGCGCGCTCGAGGGCGGCCGCCTCGGCTGCGGCCTCGTCGGCGCGGACGGTCAAGTAGGCGTTCAGCGTCGGGTTCCAGCGCTCGATCCGCTCCAGGTACCAGGCCACCGCCTCTCGGGGCGCCAGCTTCCCTGTCCGCAGGCGCCGGGCAAGGGAGGCGAGGCTCAAACCTCTCCCTCCTCCTTCCCAATGCCGGCGGGAGCAAGGTCGGCCGGCAGCAGCCGCTCGATGTCGGCCAGAGCAGGGAGTACCGCCTCCAGAAAGTCGAGGACGGCCTGGAGATCCTCGTCGGTGGGGAACACCCCTTGCCAAGCCGCCGCCCGGCGCAGCTCGGCCAGGGAGGGAAGCCGGCTAGACTGCTCGTCCATGCCCATCTACGAGTACCGCTGTCGAGCCTGCCAACACCGGTTCGAGGAGTACCTGTCCACCTCGGACAAGCCGGCGCCCCCCTGCCCGGCCTGCGGCTCGGGCGAGGTGGAGCGCCTGTGGTCGCCCATCTTCACCGAGTGGCTTCCCGGCGACGTGGCCTGGGACCGGGTGGGCCGCAAGTGGGACTGAGCTCTCCACCAGCTCTTGACCGCTAGCCCCGCTCGCCCGCCCCAGCCAGGGAGAAGAAGCGGTCGTCGATGATGGTGCTCGGGGAGGGGAAGTCCACCTTGGAGTGGCAGAGGCCGAGCTGCACCAGGGTCTCGGTGATCTTGATGGCCACAGGCCCCGGGTTGATGACCGGCGCCGGTAGGTGGGAGGCCATGTAGTCCCCGGCTTGGTGCATGGTGGTGGAGCCGAGCAGGATGACGCCGGCACCGTCCTCCTCGATGGCCCGGCGGCCCTCCTCGGTGAGCCGCTCGAACATCTCCTGCTCCTTGCCGGCGAACAGGGCCTCCACGTCGGGAGGGATGTTGACGGAGCGGATGGAGGCGCACTTCTCCCACAGGCGGTAGGTGTCGAGGTTCTTCTCGTACAGGTGGCGCCACTTGTCCCACATGGTGATGATGGAGAAGCGCTTGCCCAACATGATGGCCACCGCGTAGGAGACGAGACCGGGCCCGATGACGGGGATGGACAGGCGGGAGCGGAGGGCGTACAGGCCCGAGTCGGACACGGTGTCCATGATCACCGCGTCGTAGCCCTCCTCCTCCGCCCTGAGACCGGCCTCGGTGATGTACATGTCGAAGACGAGATCCTCGTAGTAGCAGTCGACCAGGGTGGCCGAGTTGCGGACGGGGATGCACTCCACCACCGTGTCAGGGCCGAGCAGATGGCGGGGGACCTGAGCTGCCCGATTGGCGATCCCCTGCTCGTCGAAGGGGAAGGGAATGATGTACTTGATACGCATAGCGCACGCTCCTCGCTCGGTGTCTCCCCGTTCATAAGTCAGACTTTCGGCTCCTGTCAAGAAGGAGGTGTCCCATGCCCTACGCCGACATCGACGACGGCATCCGCCTGTGGTACGAGCTCACGGGACCGGAGGAGGGCCCGGTCATCCTTCAGTTGGGGGGCGGCCTGTTCGGCCGGCACAACTTCGCCCTGGTCAACGACGGTTTCCGGGCGGCAGGCTTCCGCCTTCTCTCCTTCGACGCCCGCGGCTACGGGGCTTCCAGCGCGCCCCGCCAGAGCTACACCATCGAGGGCTGGGCGGAGGATGCGGCCCGTCTGCTGGAGGCGGTAGGGCTGGAGCGGGCACTCGTGCACGGCACCTCTATGGGGGGCATGATCGCCATCGCCCTCACCGCCCTCTACCCCGAACGGGTCATCGCCGCCTGTGCCGACGTGGCCTTCGCCAAGCCCGACCTCTACCGGCGGACCCTCTTCCGGGTGTGGAGGCGGATGGCCGAGTCCATGCCCTGGGACGACTTTGCCGACCACGTCACCACCCAAGCCGTGGGTCCCCGGTTCTTGGAAAGCGAGGAGGGAAAGGGCACCTTCGAGCTGGTGCGCCGAGTCGTCGGTTGGAACGATCCCTACACGGTGCGCCAGGCCTGCTTGGCCATGGAGGAGATGGACCTGTCGGCGCTCGTGCCCCGCATCGAGCGCCCCCTGCTCATGACCAACGGCACCTACGACATCCTCTGCCCCCCCGAGCTTGCGCCCTCGGGCCTGGGCGCCCGCCGGATGGCGACCATGAACCCCCGGGTGCGGGTGGTGGAGTTCCCCCACATCGGCCACGCCGACCTGCTCGAGTGCCCCCACGAGGCGGTGCGGGTGGTGAGCGAGTTCTTTCGGGACGCCCTGGCTGCCGATCCGGGTCGGGGAGACGGAGAGAAGCCCTCGGGTCTCGCTGCCGGGCCCTGCCCCGCCTAGCCGCTGCGACTCCCCGGCGGAAGGACGAGCCCGCGGCTTCTGCCCGCCCGGCGCCGGCGCCCCCGCTCAGTCCACGCCGGGCGCGGTAGGCGGATGGTGGCGGAGCCAGTGGCGGGCGATCTGCTCGCGAGTGGCCACCCACACAGCCCGGTGCTCCTGGACGTAGGCGAGGAAGCGATGGACCGCCCGGGCCCGTCCCGGGCGGCCGGCGATGCGGCAGTGGAGGCCCACCGACATCATCCGACCCCCCTCCTCGTACAGCTGATCGAAGGTGTCGACCAGGTAGTCGAGGAAGTCGGCGGCGGTGACGAAGCCGTTGGGGAGTAGGAACTTGCAGTCGTTGGCATCCAAGGTGTAGGGAACGACCAGGTGGGAGCGCCCGGCCACCTCCACCCAATAGGGGAGCTCGTCGGCATAGGAGTCGGAGTCGTAGAGGAAACCTCCCTCCTCCACCACCAGCCGGCGGGTGCGCTCCGACACCCGGCCGGTGTACCAGCCGACGGGACGGCGGCCACAGGCACGGGCGATCGCTTCGATGGAGCGACGGATGTGGGCCCGCTCTTCCTCCTCGGGCACCTCCAGGTAGTCGATCCACCGCCAGCCGTGGCTCGCCACCTCGAAGCCCGCCTCCACCATCGCTCGCGCCGCCTGGGGGTTGCGCTCGAGGGCCTGCCCGACCGCGTAGACGGTGAGGGGGAGGCCGAGCCGCTTGAAGATGCGGTGCACCCGCCAGAAACCGGCCCGGCTGCCAAACTCGAACATCGACTCCGCGTTCAGGTTCCGCTGCCCCACCGTGGCCGGCGCCCCTACTACCTCGTGCAGGAAGCTCTCCGCCTCCGGGTCGCCGGCGAGAGGGGTGCGCTCGCCCCCTTCCTCGTAGTTGAGCACGAAGCTCACCGCCAGCCGGGCCCCCTCCGGCCAGCGGGGGTCGGGCGGGCTGGCGCCGTAGCCCACCAGGTCGCGCCCGCTCACGTGCCCCTCCAGGCGTGGCCGAACACCCCCGCCCGAGCCAGCTCGCGCACCCGTTCCCGGCTGTAGCCGCAGAGCTCGACCAGCACCTCCTCGGTGTGCTCTCCCCGGAACGGCCCCCGCCTGGGCGGGCGCTCGCCGCCGTCCAGACGGAGGGGGGTGCGGATGGTGCGCACCGGGCCGAGAACCGGGTGCTCGTGCTCCACCACTGCCCCCCGGGCCACCGCTTGCGGCTCCTCGAGAGCCTGAAGGACCGTGTTCACCCGGGCGCAGGGGACGCCGGCCGAGGAGAGAGTCTCCAGCCACTCCTGTACCGGCCGCTCGGCAAAGACGGCGTCGAGGATGGCGAGCAGCTCCTCCCGGTTGCGGTCGCGGCGGGCAAAGTCGGAGAAGCGCTCGTCGGTAGCGAGCTCCGGCCGCCCCAGGGCCCGGCACAAGCGCTGCCAGAACTTCTCCTTGGGACAGGCCACCACCAGCCACCCGTCGGCGGCCCGGAAGTTCTGAAAAGGGACGATGGACGGGTGGGCGGAGTGGCGGCGGCGGGGAGGGACGTAGCCGTGGGTAGCCGCCCAAGTGCCCACGTACATGAGCTCGTGGAGGGCGGTCTCGAACAGCGACACGTCGCAGTCGCAGCCCACCCCGTCCCGGCGGGCCCGCCACAGCCCAGCCAAGAGAGCGATGGCGGAGGCGTACCCGCCGGAGAGATCGACGAGAGAGAGGCCCGACTTGGTGGGAGGGCCGTCCGGCTCTCCGGTCAGGCTCATCCAGCCGGCCAGGCCCTGCATCATGTAGTCGTAGCCGCCTTCCCCTGCCCGCGGTCCCGTCATCCCGAATCCGGACAGGGAGCAGCAGACCACACGGGGGTTGACGTGCCTGAGCTGCTCGTAGGTGAGGCCCAAGCGCCGGGGCTGGTCGCCGCGCAGGTTCAGGTAGACCGCGTCCACCCGGCGCACCAGGTCCTCCACCACCGGCCGGGCCTGGGGGTGGCGGAGATCGAGGGACACCGACCGCTTGCCCCGGTTGAAGGTCTCGAAGAAGAGGGAGTGCTCCCCTTCCTGGAAGGGGGGCACGTAGCGACCCACGTCGCCGCCGGCTCCGGGATCCTCGATCTTGATGACCTCCGCCCCCAGGTCGGCCAGCTGGAGGGTCGCCCAGGGACCGGCCCCGAACTGCTCCACCGCCAGCACCCGCACGTCCTCCAGGGGCAGCCTCATCGCACCTCCTCCACTACCTCAGCTGCCAGCCGCTCGGCCTGGTCGAGAAAGTCCCCAGGACCGGCGCACAGGTTGAGGATGACGTGGCCGGCACCGGCCTTGGCGTAGGCAGCCAGGCGCTCCCGGCACTCACCCGGGGTTCCGACCAGGCAGTACCGCTCCACCACCCTCGCCTCCATGGTGCGGCCGTAGCGGCGGGCGAGGTGCTCGCCGGCCCGGCGGCGGGCGGCCGCTCCATCGGCGTCCACCCGGGCCGGGAGCACTACCGCCGCCTCCAGGGCGTCGGCGTCCCGCCCCGCCTCCGCCGCCGTCCGGCGCACCTCGCTCCACCCGGCTTGGAACCGCTCTGGCGACACCCAGATGGGCATCCAGCCGTCCCCCAGCCGCCCTGCCCGACGGATGGCCGCCTGCGACCGCCCGCCGACCCAAAGCGGCGGCCCGCCCGGCCGGGCGGGGCCGGGCTCGATGGCGATGTCGGAGAAGGAAAAGAGCCGCCCCTGAAAGGTGGCGCCGCCGGCAAAGAGAGCCCGCAGCGCCATAAGCGCCTCGTCGGCGCGAGCGCCCCGCTCTCCTCGGTCGACTCCCGCCGCCTGGAAATCCTTGTCTCCTTCCCCGCCCACGCCCACCCCCAGGATGAGCCTCCCCTGGCACAGCCAGTCGAGAGACGCCATCTCCTTGGCTACTACCCCAGGATGCCGGAGAGGCAGCAACAGGACGCCGGCGCCGAGGAGGATACGCTCGGTGACAGCGGCGAAGGTGGTCAACGCCACCACCACGTCCAGGATGGGGTTGAGGAAGGACAGGTGGTCGCCCGCCCACAGGGAGTCGTAGCCGAGCACCTCCGCCCGCTCGGCCACCGCCTGGAAGAAGCCGGGCGGAGGCAGTCCCTCCACCAGCTGACCCGACCCCTGGAGGCCGACGCGTAGGCCGCTCGCGCTCACCCTCGCTCCCGCCGGGCCAGGGCCTGCCGCCAGCCCTTCTCGTAGAACGGGCGCAGGAAGCGGAGGTGGGAGCGCATCTCCCGCTCTGCCGCCCGGGGGGAGCCGCTCTCGATGGCGGCAGCGATGGCCCGGTGGTGCTCGTTGATGCTGCGGTGGAAGCCCGCCCCCAGGCGGGAGCGGGCCAGGTGGGTCTGGAGCACGGTGAAGACAGGCTGGGCGGCGATGGCGAGGAGGGTGTTGCAGGAGGCCTCGATAACCACCGAGTGGAAGTCCCTATTGAGGGCGAACTGCTTCCGGGTAGCCAGCCGCAGGGGCTGGGGGGGAATGGTCTCTCGCAGGCGCGCCAGGTGCTGCTGCGAGCGACGCCGGGCCGCCAGTCGCGCCGCCGGCACCTCGAGCAGCTCCCGAGCCTCGAGGAGCTCCTCCAGGGTCACCTCCTCGGCGCCGGCCAGGAGGTGGAGGGCCGAGCGCAGCGACTCGGACATGTGATCGGCGCTGGGTATGGTGACGTAGCTCCCGCCCGCCGCCCCCTTGGTGGTGTGGATGAGGTTCTGGGCGGCGAGCAGGCGCAGGGCCTCCCGGACGGTGGCCCGGCTGACCCCGAACTCGGCCGCCAGCACGGTCTCGTTGGGAAGGCGGGTTCCCTGGGGAAAACGGCCGCTCAGGATCTCCTCGCGCAGCCGGCCGGCCACCACCTCGTAGGCCTTGGCGGCATGGACCGTCACCCGTCCTCCCCCGGCCCTGCCCTCCCCGCCCACCTCACTCGATGCCGAGCTCCCGATTGCCTGCCACCGAGGTGGGAGGGTTGACCCGAACGAGGCCGCGCTGGGCGTAGTAGTCGGTGAGGGATCGGCCCCGGGGTCGCCGGCGCAGCTCCTCCCGCAGCTTCTCGGTGGCCTCCCAATCGATCTCCAGGCTCTCCTCGTCGGCGAACACCACCCCGTAGGCGTCCCGCGCCAGCTCCAGGGTGGTGAAGTCGTCCAGGACGTCCTCCCGTACCTGCTCCGGGTCGCGCTCCAGAGGGTCGCCGTAGCCTCCTCCGTTGGGAGAGCGGAACTCGATCACCTCGCCGGCGGCGAAGGGGACACCCGTCACCTTGGCCTCCAGGTACTCCTCCCGGGAGGTGTCGGGGTTCTTGCGACAGCTCGCCACTAGGCCGTCCCAGCCGCCGAACACGCCCCGGGGAGGATCGTGCTGGCGGTCGCCCTCGCAGGAGTAGGTGCCGTCCACGAGGAAGCGGTTGCGGCGGACGATGGAGATGCCGCCCCGCCACTTGCCCGGGGCGGCCGGCTCCGGTCGCAGCTCGTACTGGTCGCAGCGCACCGGGAAGCGCATGTCCAGCTCCTCGATGGGATTGTTGCGGGTGTTGGCCATGAGGTTGTCCACCGAGTCCATGGCGTCCTTGCCGAACCTGCCCCCGTAGGAGCCCTCGTTCACCTCCAGGTAGATCCAGTACTCCCCCGACTCCTCCAGAAACCCCGAATAGGAACAGAAGTGGACGCCGGCCGAGTTACCCCCGGTCACCTGCTCGGGGAGGGCGTCGGCCAAGGCGAGGATGACGTTATCCACCACCCGCTGCACCTGGCAGAAGCGGGAGAAGCAGGCCCGAGGGAAGCTCGGGTTGTAGATCGTCCCCTTGGGGGCGATCACCTTGACCGGGCGGAAGATGCCGTCGTTCTGGGGCACGTGCTCGGGGAAGGTGGCCTCGTCCAGGAGCACGGTGCGGACGGCGTAATAGGCGCCCACGAGCAGCGACCCCTCGTAGGGGACGTTGTAGCCGGTCGGCACTTCCGGGTTGGAGCCGGTGAGGTCGATGGTGATCTCGTCCCCCTCCACCCGCACCGTCGTCTCCACCCGCAGGCGCACGCCCCGGTTGCGAGCATCGTCGTCCAGCCAGCCCGTGGGTGCCCTGTACTCGCCGTCGGGGATCTTGGCGATCTGCGCCCGCAGCATCCGCTCCGAGTAGTCCATCCAGTCATAGCCGGCGCTCATGACCGTGTCCACGCCGTAGCGCTGGACGAGGCGGAGAAAACGGTCGCGGCCCAGCTGGCAGGCGGCCAGCATGGCGTTCATGTCGCCCCGGTTCATGGTCTCGGTGCGGACGTTCTCGAACATCATCCGGTCGAGATCCTCGTTCAGCTCGCCCCGCCGGTACCAGCGGAGGCCGTTGTAGAGCTTGGCCTCGGCGTAGAGGTCGAAGGCATCGGCGTTGATGCCGGGGAAGGCCCCGCCCACATCGAGCACGTGGGCGGTGACGGCGGCGAACCCCAAGTGCTCGCCCTCCCAGAAGATGGGAACCGCCACCGCCACGTCGGGGGTGTGGGAGGCTCCCAGGTAGGGGTGGTTGTGGACGATCACGTCCCCCTCCTCCACCTGGCCGCCGAGGGTGTGCAGGAAGCCGCGGATGTACCAGGGGAGAGAGCCGATGTGCATGGGCGTGGAGTCCGACTCGCACAGCTCTCGCCCCTGGGCGTCGAAGATGCCGGCGCCGAGATCCTCCGACTCGCGGATGATGGACGAGTAGCTCATGCGGAAGAGGACGCCGGCCATCTCCTTGGCGATGGCGTGGAAGGCGCCTCCGAGCACGCGCAGGGTGATGGGATCGACCTCGATCCGCCGCCGGGTGGGAGGGCCTGGGTGCTTGCCGAGCTCGTACTCGAGGATGCTCATCGGGCGATCACCCCCACACCGGCGGCCATGGCCTTAGCCTCCGCCGAAGCCCCCACCTCCACCACCAGGTTGCCGTAGCGGTCGACGTGGGCGGAGAGGCCGGGCGGGATGACCGTGGTCGAGTCGTACTGGTTGACGATGGCCGGCCCCTGTAGCCGGTTGCCCGCCTTGAGCGCCCGGCGCTCGTAGTAGCGGGTGGGCACCCGCCGCAGCTCGCCGTCCACCCGGAACCAGGCCTCCCCCTCGTGGCTCTGAGCCTGGTCGGCCGACTCCGACCCGGGCTCGACCTCGGGCATGGTCAGCTCGGGCATGAGGCCGATACCCCGCACCCGGATGTTGGGCACCTCGATGTCGGCCTCCTCGAACCGCCGGGAGTACTCCCGCTCGTGGATGTCGTGGAAGTCGGCGCGCAGCCTCTCCACCCAGCGGTCGTCGATGGGCCCCGAGGCGGCGTCCACGCGCAGCTCGTAGCCCTGCCCCAGGTAGCGGCAGTCGCACACCCGCTGCAATAGCACCCGCTCGGGAGGAAGCCCGTCCCGGGCAAGCTGAGCTCGGGCCTCGTTCTCCAGCTCCTCGAAGGCCCGCTCCAGCGCCTCGGCATCCAGCCGGGACAGCCGTTGGTAGACGGTGGCCACGTACTCGTACACCATGTCGGTGGCCAGCAGGCCCATGGCCGCGGTCACCCCCGGGAAGGGAGGGACGACGACCCACGGCGTGCCCACCTCCAGAGCGATCTGGGCGGCAAAGAGAGGTCCCGCCCCGCCCTCGGCCATCAAGGCGAAGTCGCGGGGGTCGTAGCCCTTGCGCACCGAGTTCTCCTCGATGGACTGGACCATGGAGTGGGTGAGGATCTGCACCGCCCCCATGGAGGCCTCCTCCACGCTCATCCCCAGCACCCGGGCCGGCCCTTCCTCGAACGCCCGGCGGGCGAGATCGGCGCGCAGCTCCATGGCTCCTCCCAGGAAGGCCTGGGGTAGAAGCCAGCCCAGGTTGACCATGGCGTCGGTGGCGGTAGCCTCGCTGCCGCCCTTGCCGTAGCAGGCAGGGCCGGGGTCGGCGCCGGCCGAGCGGGGGCCCACCCGGTAGATACCGCCCTGGTCGACGTAGGCGATGGAGCCGCCGCCGGCGCCGATGGTGTCCACGTCCACCATGGGGATCATGGCTTGGTAGGGCCCCACCTTGGTGTCCAGGAGGTGCTTCATGCGCAGCCGCCCTTCCTGGGCGAGACCGATGTCGGCGGAGGTACCGCCCACGTCCAGCGTGATGACGTTGTCGTACCCCGCCTGTCGGCCGGCCCAGATGCCTCCCACCACCCCCGCCACCGGGCCCGACATGAGCAGGTTGACGGGGCGGGCGACGGCCGCCTCGGGGGTGGCGACGCCGCTGGCCGAGGTCATGAGGTGGAAGTGGGTCTTGACGTCCAGCCGCTCCAGCTCCTCCTTCAGCCGCTGCACGTACCCGGCCACCTTGGGGCCCACGTAGGCGTTGAGGCACACCGTGGAGAAGCGCTCGTACTCCCGGTACTGGGGGAGCACCTCCGACGACACGGACAGGAAGGCCTCTGGGAACTCCTCCCGCACGATCTCCGCCACCCGCCGCTCGTGCTCGGGATTCACGAAGGAGAAGAGGAAGCAGACCGCCACCGCCTCCACCCCCGCCCTCTTCAGCTTCCGCACCTGCTGGCGGGCCTTCTCCTCGTCCAGGGGGACGAGCACCGACCCGTCCTTCAGGATCCGCTCGGGCACAGTCAGCCGGTGGCGGCGGCGGACGATGGGGTAGCGCTGCCAGGGAAGGTCCTGGTAGTTGGAGAAGTTGAGCGGCTTCTTGTGCCGAGCGATGTGGAGGATGTCCCGGTAGCCCTCGGTGGTGAGCATGCCCACCGTGGCCCCGGAGTGCTCGATGACGATGTTGGTGGCGATGGTGGTGCCGTGGAAGATCTGGTCGAGCTGGGAGGGGCCGACGCCCGCCAGAGCGGCCGTCTCCCGTAGACCCTGCACCGTCCCTTGGGAGGGATCGGCGGGCGTGGTGGGCACCTTGTGGACGAGGATGCGGCCGGCCTCGTCGTCCACGTAGATGAGGTCGGTAAAGGTGCCGCCGACGTCCACCCCCAGGCGCTTCATGCCTCACCTCCTTGGGGCAGGAGAATGATCTTGCCGAAGTGCTCGCGCCGCTCCATGAGCTCCATGGCCTCCCGGGCCTGCTCCAGCGGGAAGGTGGCGTGCACCTGGGGCGCGATTCTTCCCAGCGCCGCCAGTCTCAGGCAGGTGGCCACCTCCTCCCGGGTGTAGACGAAGGAGCCGATGACGCTCTTTTGGCCCCGGAAGAAGGGGATGATGTCGAAGGGCACCACCTCCCCACCGTGGCCGCCGCAGATGACCAGCCGCCCGTCCTTGGCCAAGGAGTCCAAGCCCCACTGGAAGCTCTGCCCTCCCACGTGCTCGTAGACCACGTCCACCCCCATGCCGTCGGTGAGGCGCATCACCTCGGCCACCACATCCTGCTCCCGGTAGTTGATGCCCACGTCCATGCCCAGGGCCTTGGCCCGCTCCAGCTTGTCGTCGGAGGAGGCGTTGCCGATGACGAACGCTCCCGCCATCTTGGCCAGCTGCACCGCCGCCGAGCCGATGCCGGAGCCCACCGAGTTGATGAGGACCGTCTCGCCGGGCTGGAGGCGGGCCCGGGTGAAGAGCATGTGCCAGGAGGTGGCGAAGGCCACCTGCACCGCCGCTGCCCGGATATCGGATAGCTCGTCGGGAATCCGCACCAGGTGCTTGACCGGGCAGGCCAGCTTCTCCGCATACGCCCCCCCGGTGGAGAAGCTGATGAAGCCGGGGCTGAGGCAGAGGGACTCCCGGCCGGTCTTGCAGTAGCGGCAGTCACCGCAGGTGCCCATGAGCCAGGGGAGCACGCGGTCGCCCACCTGCCACCCCTCCACCCCCTCGCCCACCTCGGCGATCCGCCCCACCGGCTCGATGCCGAGGATGAAGGGGAGCTGCACGGGGAAGCGGGAGACGCCTTGGCGGACGTCCACGTCCAGGTGGTTGAGGGCGGAGGCGGTGATGTCGACGACGACCTGGCCCGGGCCCGCCTGGGGATCGGGCACCTCCTCCACCCGCAGCACCTCAGGACCTCCGAACTCGTGGAAGCGAACCGCCCTCACCCTGGCACCTCCTCCTTGCCCGACTTCGACCCGACACGATGACTGCCTTTATGTCTGACTTTCGAGGTGCTGTCAAGCGGATGCCGCACCGGCTCGAGCCGCAGGCGCCGCTGCGGGGGTCACCCGCGGCCCGGCCGCGCAGGACGGAGTCCACCTGGCAGGGGACAGGACGGCCGGCCTCCTCCCGGTTGACACAGGCTTAATGTCTGACATATAAACTAAGCCACGGCTGTCTCGCTCACCCACCTGCGATCCCTCCTCTTCGCTCCTGGAAGCGATGAGGACAAGCTGCGCAAGGCCCTGGCCGGGGAGGCGCACGGGGTCGTCTGCGACCTCGAGGACGCGGTGGCGCCGACGGAGAAGGACCGGGCCCGCGAGCTCGTGGTGCGAGTACTGGCCGACGCCCACAGCGCCTGCCTGCGCCTGGTGCGGGTGAACGGCGTCGGTACGCCCTACCTCGAGGCCGACCTGGCCGCCCTGGCCGGGGCGGCGGTGGACGCCCTCGTGCTCCCCAAGGCCACTCCGGAGGCGGTGCAGGCCCTGGGCGCGGACGGCCCGCCCCTCCTCGCCATCGTGGAGACCGCCGCCGGCCTGCGGCAGGCGTACGAGATTGACCGCCAGCCGCGGGTGTTCGCCCTCGCCCTGGGAGCCGCCGACCTGGGAGCGGAGCTCGGTCTGGAGCCGAGGCGGGACGGTCTCGAGCTCCTGTACGCCCGCTCCCAACTCGTCGTCGACTCAGCCGCGGCCGGGCTGCGCGCCCCCTTCGACGTCGTCCACCTGGACGTACGCGATCGGCAAGGGCTGGAGGAAGAGTGCCTTCTTGCCCGCTCCCTCGGGCTTCGAGGCAAGCTGTGCATTCACCCCGCCCAGGTGCCGGTGGTGAACCGGGTCTTTGCTCCTACCCCCGAGGAGGTGGCCTGGGCGGAGCGGGTCGTGGCCGCCTTCGAGGAGAGCTTGGCCGCCGGGCAGGGAGCGGTGGGGCTGAACGGAGCCATGGTCGACCGGCCGGTGGTAGAGCGAGCTCGGCAACTCCTGCGAGAAGCGAAAGGAGCGGACGGAACATGAGCACAGACGCTCAGACGGCGCCTAAGGTCTGGCGGGGCCGCTTCTACGAGGACTTCGAGGTAGGGGACGTCTACCGCAGCCGCATCGGGCGCACCATCACCGAGGTGGACAACGTCTGGTTCACCTGCCTGACCATGAACACGAACCAGATCCACTTCAACGTCCCCTACGCCGAGCGGACCCAGCTCGGCCGGCCCCTCGTCAACAGCACCTTCACCCTGGCCTTGGTGGTGGGGCTGACGGTGCCCGATACGAGCGAGAACGCCGCCGCCAACCTCGGCTGGGGAGACATCAAGCTGCCCAAGCCGGTGTACGTGGGTGACACCCTGTGGGCAGAGAGCGAGATCACCGCCAAGCGGGAGTCCCGCTCCAACCCCAGCGTGGGCATCGTGTCCATGCGCTGTCGGGGTATCAACCAGCGGCGGGAGGTGGTCATCGAGTTCACTCGCACGTTCATGGTCTACAAGCGGAGCGCGCCGGAGGTGGCAGATGTCTTCCCCGGCACCGACGAGGAGTGGACGGTGTCGTGACCGCTCCCTATGCGCTAATGCAAGACCTGACCCCGTCTCAGCGGCTGGCTGCCTTTGTGGTCGAGCTTCGCTACGAGGATCTTCCCCCGGAGGTGGTGCACAAGGCCAAGCTCCACCTCCTCGACGTCGTCGGCTGCGGCCTGGCGGCGCACGCCCTGGGAGTGGCCACGGAGGGCCGCCAGGCCATGGTCGAGGCCGGCGGAGAGCCCGAGGCGACCGTGATCGGCCGGAGGGAGCGGCTGCCGGCGGCCGCCGCCGCCTTCGCCAACGCCATGCTCTGCCACGGCCTCGACTTCGACGACACCCACTCCGACTCGGTGAGCCACATCTCCGCCGTCTCCTGCCCGGCTGTCCTGGCGGCGGCCGAGGCCGCCGGCGCCTCCGGCCGGGAGGCCATTACCGCCATCGTGGCCGCCAACGAGACGGTGGCCCGCATCGGCATGGCCGCACCCGGCGCCTTCCACCAGCGGGGCTTCCATCCCACGGCCGTGTGCGGCGTGCTGGGAGCGGCAGCGGCGGCGGCCCGGCTGGCCGGCCTCGACGCCGCCCGTACCGCCAGTGCCCTGGGCCTGGCCGGCTCCTTCGCCTCCGGCATCCTCGCCTTCCTGGAGGACGGCACTCCCACCAAGCCCGCGCACCCGGCCTGGGCAGCCCACGGCGGCCTGCTGGCGGCGCGCCTGGCTGCCCTCGGCGCTGAAGGCCCGCCGTCGGTGCTGCACGGGAGGTTCGGCCTCTACCACGCCTTCCTGGGACAAGATCCCGGAAAGATCGACATCGACGGCCAGCTCCACGACCTCGGCAGGCGGTGGGAGACGCTGCGCATCGCCTACAAGCCCTACCCCGCCTGCCACTTCATGCACGGAGCCCTGGGTGCCGTGGAGGAGGTGGCGGCCGGGCTCGACCCCGACCAGGTGGAGGAGATCGTCGTCACCGTTCCCGCCCAGGTAGTACCGGTGGTACTGGAGCCGGCCGAGCAGAAGGTGGCTCCCCGCAGCGAGTACGAGGGCAAGTTCAGCCTCCAGTACTCGGCGGCGGCCATGGTCGTGCACGGGCGGGTGGGCATCACCACCTACCGCCGGGAGGCCCTGACCGACCGCCGGGTGCTGGCCCTGGCCCGGCGGGTGCGCTACGAGACCCGGAGCTACCCCACCTCCCCCCGGGCCTTCCCGGGGGGAGCGCGAATCCGCCTGCGGGACGGCCGGATGGTGGAGGCAGACCACCCCCACCAGCTCGGCTCCCCCGACAACCCCATGAGCGAGGAGGCAATCTGGGCCAAGTTTCGCGACAACGCCGGCCTCGCTCTCTCCGCCTCCTCCCTGCGCGCGTTGGAGGAGGGAGTCATGGGCCTGGAGGAGGCCGAGGACGTCTCTGCCGCCCTCCAGCCCCTCACCGCAGTGGGAGAGGAGGCACGGCTGTGAGCGACATCATCGGCCTCGGCAAGGAGGAGCAGGAGATCCTGGCCACGGTGCGGGAGTTCGTCGACCGGGACGTGATCCCCCACGCCTCCCGGCTCGAGCACGCCGACGAGTTTCCGGAGGCGATGGTGCAAACCATGCGCGAGCTGGGGCTGTTCGGGGTGACCGTGCCCGAGGAGTACGGCGGCCTCGGCCTCGGCCTCGGCCTCTACGCCATGATCGTGCTCGAGCTTTCCCGGGGTTGGCCCACCCTGTCGGGGATTCTCAACGGCAGCTTCATCGCCGGCTGGATGATCCGCCACCACGGCACCGAGGAGCAGCGCCGACGCCACCTGCCCCGCCTGGCCTCAGGGGAGGTGCGAGCCTGCCTCTCTATGACCGAGCCCCACGCCGGCTCGGACGTGCAGGCCATCCGCACAGTGGCCGTTCGCGACGGCGACGAGTACGTCATCACCGGCCAGAAGATGTGGGTCACGAGCGGCTGGCGGGCGGGCATCGTCATGCTCCTGACCAAGACCGATCCCCAGGCCGACCCGCCCCACACCGGCATGACCGGGTTCATCATCGAGAAGGAGCCGCAGGTGTCGGAGCTTCCCGGCCTCCGCATCCCCATGCCCGGCCTGAAGAAGCTCGGCTACAAGGGCGTCGAGTCCACTGAGCTTGTGTTCGAGGGCTTCCGCACCCCCGCCGCCAGCGTCCTCGGGGGCGAGGAGGGCGTGGGGCAGGGCTTCAAGTACTTCATGAGCGGCATCGAGGTAGGGCGGGTCAACGTGGCCGCCCGAGGGGCGGGGCTGGCCAAGGCAGCTCTCGACGACGCCCTCCGCTATGCCCGCCAGCGGGAAGCGTTCGGCAAGCCCATCGCCCACCACCAGGCCATCCAGCTGATGCTGGCCAAAATGGCCACCCGAGCGGAGGCGGCCCGCCTCCTCACCCTGCAAGCCGCCCAGCGCAAGGCCGCCGGCGCCCGGGCCGATCTGGAGGCGGGCATGGCGAAGTACTTCGCCACCGAGGCTGCCCAGGAGAACGCCCTCGACTGCATGCGCATCCACGGCGGCTACGGCTACTCGCTCGAGTACCGGCCTGAGCGCTACTACCGGGACGCCCCCCTCCTCCTCATCGGCGAGGGCTCCAACGAGATCCAGCAGCTCATCATCGCCCGCCGGCTGCTGGAGGCGGTGCCAGGCACCGAGTCGCGCTGATGGACTTCCGCCTCCCGGAGGAGCTGAGCGAGATCCGGGCCGCCGTGCGCGCCCTGTGCGAGCGCTTCCCGGGCGAGTACTGGCGGGAGCTGGAGCCGGACCGATACCCGGAGGAGTTCGTGGCCGCCCTCACCGAGCAGGGCTGGCTGGCTGCCCTCATCCCCGAGGAGTACGGCGGCGCCGGCCTGACGTTGACGGCAGCCAGCGTCATCCTGGAGGAGATCAACGCCTGCGGCTGTAACGCCGGCGCCTGCCACGCCCAGATGTACACCATGGACACCATCCTCCGGCACGGCTCCCAGGAGCAGAAGCGGCGCTACCTGCCCAAGATCGCCTCGGGCGAGCTGCGGCTGCAAGCCTTCGGCGTCACCGAGCCCTCGGCCGGATCGGACACCACCTCCATCCACACCACCGCCGAGCGGGTGCAGGACGGCTACCTCATTCGGGGCCAGAAGATCTGGACCTCCCGGGCTCTCCACTCCGACCTCATGCTCCTGCTCGCCCGCACCACTCCTCTGGAGCGGGTCGAGCGCAAGACCGACGGCCTCTCCACCTTCATCGTGGACATGAAGGCAGCCCGGGAGGCGGGCACCATGACCATCCGCCCCATCCGGACGCTCATGAACCACGCCACCACCGAGATCTTCCTGGACGGGGTGCTGGTGCCCGAGGATGCCCTGGTGGGAGAGGAGGGAAAGGGGTTCCGCTACATCCTGGACGGCATGAACGCCGAGCGGATTCTCATCGCCGCCGAGTGCATCGGCGACGGGCGCTGGTTCGTGGAGCGGGCGTCCCGCTACGCCTCGGAGCGGGTGGTGTTCGGCCGGCCCATCGGCCAGAACCAGGGCGTCCAGTTCCCCATCGCCCGCGCCCACGCCGCTGTCGAGGCGGCCGACCTCATGCGCTACAAGGCGGCCTGGCTGTTCGACCAGGATCTTCCCTGCGGGGCCGAGGCCAACACGGCCAAGCTCCTCGCCTCCGAGGCCTCCTGGCAGGCGGCCAACGTTTGCTTGGACACCCACGGCGGCTTCGGCTTCGCCGCCGAGTACGACGTGGAGCGCAAGTTCCGGGAGACCCGTCTCTACTCGGTGGCGCCCGTCTCCAACAACCTCATCCTCGCCTACTTAGTGCTCTGGCTCGTAAGTTCGCACACGTATTCGCCCGCTCAGGCTGCGAGGCGGAATGCTGGCTGACGCGCGTCGAG
>FWPU01001256.1_pt1 | contig 77280 bp, 60 predicted proteins | sample 2228361 | NCBI WGS metagenome assembly FWPU01 (sample SAMEA103939777, study PRJEB20133) | metagenome | reverse complement strand
ATGACGTAACCAACGGCGACCTCAAGTTCGTTAGGGCGACTGACGCGAATGGCTCTTCCTGGGGAACGCCTGTCACCCCTGACAGCGTCGGGGATGTGGGCCATTACACCTCCCTGGCTATCGTCAACGGAAATCCCGCGATTAGCTATTACGACTGGACCAACGGCGACCTCAAGTTCGTTAGGGCAAATGATGCTAACGGCTCTTCCTGGGGAACGCCTGTCACCCCTGACAGCGCAGGGGATGTGGGCGAATACACCTCCCTGGCTATCGTCAACGGAAATCCCGCAATTGGCTACAATGACTGGATCAACGGCGACCTGAAGTTCACCTACCCAAGATTGTGAGTTAGCGTCAGAGCCGTTATGAGAGTGCAAAATGGGGCAAGCGGGCGCGGTTACTTGGGTCAATTGGGAGGTTGATAGGTTGGGATCGCGACTGCCCGCGGTGTCGGACTTTGTATCCCCCCCCCTTATATGGCATCTCACTTTAGCGCCCGTGAGAATATCTCATCTACGAACCTGAGGTAGGCTTTGTGGTCAAAGAGCCCATCAATCTCCTTTGGACTCATCACGTTCAATACCTTCTTATTTTCCTTCAGGAGGCGGGAGAAGTGTTTCCCTTTCTCTTGAGCTTCGAAGGCGCAGGATTGAACTATGTCATAGGCTTCCTCCCGCGACAAGCCTTTGTCCGTTAGGGCAAGGAGGACCTTCTGCGAATAAACTTGACCCTTAGTGGCTTCAAGGTTCTTCAACATACGTTCTTTGTCAACTTGAAGACCTGAAAGGATGTAGGTCATCTTGGCAATCATATAGTCCGCAAGGATGAAGGCGTCAGCGATCCCAACCCTTTCCGCACTGCTGTGGGAGATGTCCCTTTCTCCCCAGGTGGGCTGATTCTCAAGCGCAGTGTGCGCGTAAGCCCTTATTAGTCTTGCGAGTCCGCTCATCCGCTCACATAGCACCGGATTTCGCTTGTGGGGCATTGCGGAAGAGCCTTTCTGTCCCTTGCGGAAAGGTTCCGCGAGCTCGCCGATTTCGGTCCTCTGCAGATTCCTTATTTCAACCGCGATTTTCTCAAGTGAACCTGCAAGGATTGCCAGTGCACATATCGCGGACGCGTGTCTGTCCCGCTGAATAATCTGGCTTGATATGGGCGCTCGCTCAAGCCCTAGGTTCCTTAGCGCGTATTCCTCCACCGAAGGGGGAACGTGGGCGTAATTCCCCACCGCGCCGGAGATCTTTCCAACCCGCGTTTCTTCCCTGGCAAATTCCAAACGCTTCTTCGCGCGTTCAAGCTCCTTATACCAGAGAAGAGCCTTTAATCCAAACGTGATTGGTTCGGAGTGCATGCCATGCGTTCTGCCCATCATTGGGGTGAGCTTATGCTTTAGCGCCAAGTCCTTTACAACGTTAAGAAGCGCGTCAAGGGCAGGCAGGATTAGGGCAAATCCTTCTTGCATCTGGAGAGAAAGGGCGGTGTCCATTATGTCGGAACTGGTTAACCCTAGGTGGAAGTATCTTGAAAGGTGGGGCGCCTTCACTTTCTTGAAGGCTTCAGACACGCTGGCGGTGAACGCTATAACCTCGTGTTCCAGCGTTTTTTCCAGCTCCCTTATACGGGGGACTGAGAAGCTGGCGTACTTCTTTATCTTTTCAAAATCTTTTTGGGGTATTCGCCCCTCGTTAACCCACGCTTCGCAAACCGCAAGTTCAATCTTAAGCCATAGGTTGTACTTGGTAATGTCGGAGAAAACCTTCCCGATCTTTTCCCTCGTGTAACGCGCTATCACGCGCTTGAGTATAACGGTGGGAACCCCAAAGGTCAATTAAGACATCCGCAGAATCTCAGGTTTGTTACAAGCGGTCTTCCTTACGAGGATAAGCCATGAATCTTCTGATCAGAGCCACTTGCCAGTAACCATCCGGCCTTGATAACACCCGACTTTCCATATGCCCTATCGGGAATAGGAGAACTTCATCCTCGCTTAATCCGCTTCTCTTCACTATCTGCCTAAACGAGTCCATCCGAACGCCTGCGGACATAAGGTCGGTGTAGGCAAAAACGTCTATGAACATATTTCCGGCGGAGAATTCGCCCTCCCGCACCTTGACGGTTTCATTGCTGATAGGGCTGGTGATGAGAGCAAGAGCCTCTGTTCGCTGAAGTACCGACCCTTCAAGAATCGCCCTGTCCCAGCCAAATGCTTTCAAGAGTACCATAGTAACCTCTGCTTTCTCCCCGGTTTTCAGAAAGAATTCCGCCCACAGTTTTGCCATTGTCTGGGCTGACTTAATCTCGTCCAAAGTAAATCCACGTTCTTCGGGATTGGGATGCTCCTACAAGTATCCCAATTGCAGGTCGGGTGACATTCCGCTAAATTCTTCAGCATTTACTGGAACCCATCCAAAGGACAAAAGTAGTTCCTCGCGGGATAAATCCTCGCGATTTACCTTCTGTTTATGCACGCCTACCCCAGTACTGCTTGCCAGTAAACGCCCTTCAGCGTCGGGGAGCTGAAAGCAGAAGCCAAGATGTTCATCTCTGCTAACGCCCTCAAAAATCCGGGGAACTAGGGATCCCTGACCCCTCGTCGTAGGTAATTGGCACCGTAGTTCTCTTCTCTGCCACCGCCTCGTCCAAGGCGTCAATTTCGGGCGCGGTTAGATTCGCCGATGAAACCATCTGCGTTTCTATGGATCTGGAAATGTCCTGAAGTTTCAACGTCTTCGTTCCCTCATCCTTTACGCACGAACTGCCAACCGCGGCTGAGGCCGCGCTCGCCAACATAAACAACAAGAACGCATATGCTCTAAGACCACGATACTTCATAAATCTGTTACATCCTCAGATGCAATAAACTTGTGAAATACCATAAGCACTCAAGTTACTGACGCTGATATCCCGCCTTCAACGGCTTGACTAGGGTAAGATGTGTTGATACCCAATTTCAATATCTCTTATCTTCGCGGTCTGCAAGTAGTTAGTCAGGGCATTCAGATGAGAGGGTGAGTCTTAGCTTGCTGAATCCCGACAGCCATTATTTCATAAGAAGATTCCCAGAATTGAAGATTCTCCGAATTTCGCTACTTCCCAAATTCAATCTTGTATAAACCCTTTATTGTGGTATATAATGCGCCTTCAAAATGCGGGCTCCAGGGAATAATACGGGAGCGGGAAACGAAGGGCGCGGTAGCGGAAACAGGAATGCGGAGCCCAAGCCATCCCCGCGCGGTTGGAGCTTTAAGAAAGCTACCCTCACGCTTCCCATAAAGCCGACCGAGCACGTTCGCATCGTTCGCCAGTTCTTTCTCTGCCTTGCTCTCATAATCGTGATTTACGTTCTGGTGCTATACATTCTCGTCTTCAAACTAGATGAGAAGTTGGTAATGTCTCAGGTTTGGGTGGATGCAAGCAGACTGGCGGAGAGCCTAGCTGTTCAGTGGAACTGGGCGTTATCCTACGGTGAAGTTTACGTTCCCGAACCTCAGATAAGAACGAATGGGGAAGCGCGGGAGGCTGAAGCGGGGAGTTCAGGAGAATCTACGGTTCAGAGTGCTACCACATCCGAGGAGCCACAGGAGGGAATTAAGTATGCTCCCAGGAATCACGTTGAGGTGGCTTTGGAGAACGCGGAGCTAGCACGGGCTGGTGGAAAATTCGCATTTGATATCGTTAGCTCCTTGCCCGGAAGCGACCTCGCCCCAAAGGACGAATGGTCAAGGTCTGCCCTCAAAGAGATATCCCTGAGGAAGTCCAAGAGGTTTGGGGAGGTTCACAAAGATGGGGAGATCCCTCATTTCAGCTATATTCAAGGGATAAAGGCGGATGTGTCCTGTCTGCGCTGTCACAGGGGTGACGGGTTCACGCCTGGAAGCGTGGTCGGGGGTTTCACCATTGACATCCCTATCACGGCGGAATTTCAGAGCATTAGAAGCTCAAAAATGGCGGTCGCAACCCTTTACGGCGGCTCCCTTGGAGTCATTCTGTTCGTGATCAGTTTGCTGGTGCTAAGCCTATCCTCCCAGCTCAAGTCCGCCTATTATCACATCGAGCAGATTGCAAGGGAAGATACGTTAACAAGGCTTCCCAATAGGCGAGCATTTTACGAGTTTGCCCAGATTCAGGTTTCCCTAGCAAGAAGACATGGCTGGCCGCTTTGCATAATTATGGCTGACATAGATAACTTCAAAGCGGTTAATGACCGCTTCGGGCATAAGGCAGGGGATAAAGCGCTCACCAACCTATCAAAGATCATTCGCGAGAATATTAGGGCATCCGATATTCCTTGTAGATGGGGAGGCGAGGAGTTCGTTATCGCTCTAGTCAACACAGTTGAAGAGAACGGAGCCATTGTGGCTGAACGTCTCAGGAAACTGTTCAAAGAGATGAGGCTGGAACCGCTAGATATTTCAATTTCTTGCAGTTTCGGAATTACAGGTCTTAGAGCTGATGAAACTATTGACGAGGCTATCGCCAGGGCGGATAGCACTATGTTTGAAGTCAAAAGAGAGGGCGGGGACGGGTGGAAGATTTCCAAGAACTCGGTCCCCAAAACCCCTAATGCTTCACCCGTTTAAGTGAACGCAAGACTCTGTGGCGCTCTCCGCTTTTCTCCCTTGTAACTGCTTTAATGATTTCCAATCTTCCTGCGCTTTCAATGCTCCTAGCGCCTGTTCGCAAGCTCTTTCTAGGCATTGGGTTCAGGCTTGTCCTGACCAGCTTGGGGGGCGTCAAAAAACCCGGGGTAAACGTCTATCTTCTCCAGGTTGACCGCGGTAAGGACGAGGTCCAGTGCCAGGTCAAAGGGCACGTTTTCTAGGTTGAGCGTAAGATTGCCTGTTCCGGAACGGGGCAGGCGAGCTTGGAAGATAGAGGCTTCGCGGAAGCCTGACTGGCCGCCACCGCCATCGCCTCCTCCGCCTTCACCGCCACCGCCATCGCCTCCTCCACCCCCAAGTCCGCCAGGACCGCCCGGGCGCCGTCTTCCACCGGTAGGCTCGTCCTCCCAATAGGGATCAAGCACGATGCTAACGTTGCCAATCTCGCTCAGAAGCATCAGTACGTCTCTAAAGTCTGTATTAACAAGACTCAATGAAACTAGGGCATCGGAGTACTTATACTTGTAAGGAAACGGTGGGAGTTGGTATCTCCCTTCTTCTTCTGGCACCAACCGCAACCTCGGATACTCTTTGTTAGTGGATACAGTTCGCGCGCCATTAGTTTCGTTCCCGTTATCGCCGGAACCAGAACCTTTCTCACTCTCTCCCCTTTCGCTTCCGTGACCGTAGGAAAGCGTTAGGACGACGTTTCCCGAATCCGGGACAAAGCTAGAGCTGGGCGAAACCGCAACAGCAAACCCGCGTGCGCTCGGCGACTTGCTAATGGTCACCTCAGTTCCGGTGCTCGTGGGAGTTAGCTTAATCGCGTTTGCGAAGTAGCCGTTAAGGGGAATTCTCACTTCTTTCCCTACGAAGAGAGCGTCCACTTTTACCCTGATCTCTACCGGAGTTTGGCTGAGAACGGAGTAGCGGTCTCCCGCAAAGTAAAACGCGTCTACACCGTATTCGGAGCGGACGACCACCTTCCCTTTCACGAGAGTAGTTACCTCCGGATTCCCTTCTGCTCCAAATGCGGTAACCGCAATCGAGCCACATAGAAGTCCCGAAGCAATCAAAGCTATGAATATTCTCGTAATCATTTCCTCACCTCAAAGAAAATCCCAAAGTCATATCCTCATAACCTATAATACCCTCAAGGCTCCTTCTGAGTTCAAGGCGTCTCAAAAGCAGAGGAACGGGTGAAAGTATGTCATTTCTTATCTCTATTGTGTTGACCCCTGGGTTAATCCTACTTGGGATTCTAATTATGAGAGGATGGGCGTCGTCAAGCTGAGAAAAGGGGGTGGGAATCTCATTAGCTTCAGCAAGCCTAAGATTGTTAACGCTAACGCTAATTAGCGCGTGCTCGCTTTCGTTTAGCCCCAAAAAGTTCCCAGCACTGAACTCTGAAGTCGGGAACAAAAGCATATAAGTGTCGGAAAGAGAGTACGCAAAACTTCCGCCTTCAAAAGCGAACTCAAGGGAATCGCCGGGAGAAACTTCCCAAACTTCCAGAATTCCAAGTGGTGAACTGACCTGTCGAATACGTGGCTGATTCAGAACTTTCAATCCTCCAGTAATCACCGCGCCATCATACGGTTGAGCGAAGAGGTAATAGAGGTCAGGGTAGCGCCAGCTCTGCCAACTCCTGGGATAGCGGTAGAAAGGATCAACCCTATACGGATCTTTAACTCTTATTCTGAGCCAATCTTCTTGCAAGACGTTGCCAATTGGCGTGTCTATGTCCAGTGGGTATTCCGCGAGACTCCTGACCGCCTCATAGGAAATGGGGTTGCGGGAGAATACGAGTCTTATAAACTCATCACCCTCCGGCAAGCTTATTTCTCCACGATACGCGTATTCAAACCCTGGGGATATTGCTCTATTGAAGACAAGGATGCGGGCGTGCGTATCGCTCGTGTAATCTATGATAGTCGCAAAACCAGCCTGGCTCGCTCTATAAAGCAAAGTTATGGGCTCGTAAACAGTGAACTCGGTCCTCTTAGGTGAAGAATTTAGCCTTGCGTTTGTCTCGTTGCTCAGGTCGGGAAACTTCACGGATGGATCATATCCCCGGAAAAGGAAGCGCGCACCTTGATAAAAATAGTTTGCTTCTTGGGGAGAAACTCCATTAACGATGAACGAAAGGCTCTTAAACGTGAAGGCTCTACTTCCCGCTGAAGCGGGTAGAGAGGTAACTAAGAGGGAGAAGACAGACCAAACCAGCGCCCAGGTGCAAGGGCGAAGCCAGCACGACGTTTTTACTGAAGCTCTTTCCATTGCTCTGCTAAATTATATATGACCGCCTATTAACCTTACCTGTTCACCGCCTTTGCCTATTTTGGAAAACCAATCTTCGTGTAAAGCCTAGCATGCCTCTTGAACTCTTCGTATTCGGAGATTTCCCTCTGCCATTCGGACAGGTCTGGGGACACCTTTTCAAGTGCACGGATTAGGTCAGCTTGGCAAATTGGTCGTGGCTTCTCGCCTCTAATAGCGGAAAGCCAAGGAAACCCGGAAGCTTCCTCAACTACTCCGCGGATCGCGTCGGGGGAGTATTGGTCAGTTCTTCTCGCAAGATCTACCACATCAATATCGTCAGAGACGAATCGTTTCCTCGCCAAGTAGAGGGAGAAAATCTGTGCTCTGGCTTGCGCGTCCGGTGGAGGGACGTAGACAAGCTTGCCGAGCCTCCCACTTCTTCTGAGGGCGAGGTCAACGTTCCAGGGCGCGTTGGTGGCGGTAAGCACGAACACCTCGTCATTCCTACCTTGAATTCCATCCAGCTCAACTAGGAGCTGACTAACCTGACTAACCTCCCACCCCGCGCGGTACTTGTCCCTACTTCTTCCCAGCGCGTCAATCTCGTCTACAAAAACTATGCTTGGAATGTTTTTCCTAGCCTCCTGAAATACAGCACTAATCGCCTTCTCGGTATTGCCCACCCACTTATCCAGGATAGTGCTTAGACTAACGCTGATGAAGGCGCAGTTCGTCTCGGTGGCGAGTGCCCTTGCCAGCATCGTCTTTCCACAACCTGGCGGTCCATAAAGCAGAACCCTTCCACCCACGTGCTTCCCGTAGCGCTTGGAAAGCTCTGGGTATTTCAGAGGATACTCAATGGTCTGCCGTAGAATCTCTATGACGTCATCAAGCCCGCAAATATCTGAGAAACTCTGCTTTTCCGGCCTCGTGTCAAGAGTGGTGCGACCTAGGTCTTCGGTTAAAAATGCGTTATAAGATTCTTCCATCTCTTCAAGGAAGAAGGCTGGAGGGCGAGTTGGATACCTTCTCAGGCTGGACGCGAGCAAGTATTTGCCCTTTGGGTCAAGCTCCCTTGCGCGTTTGTAATCCTCTTGGGCAAGCTTGAACTGTCCCATTATTTCGCGGAAGACCGCCCGTTTGCAGTAAAAGTTCGCGTTTTTCGGATGTTTTGAAACCGCAAAATCCGCCAGACTGTTTGCATCCTCAATCCTGTCCAGGGCGAAAAGAGCGTCCAACTTCAGCGAAAGCGCCTTTGAAGAACTTGGGAACCTTTTGAGGTAGGCGTTCAACAACCTGAGAGCGGTTTCAGTCTCCTTTTCATCCCTTAGCAATCGTTCGGAACACTTCAGGTGGTAGCGCGGAATTCTCGGATAGAGGCTATGAAGGGTCTTAATGGTATTAAGGGCATCCCCACTGAGCTCCAATTTCTCAAAGAGTTCCAGGGCGGTTTCAAGGATTCTCTTGTCGTAAGGAAACAATAGAACAGCGATGCGAACAATCGGGAGCGCGGATTCCTCATCCGTGCTTTCCTTAAACTTTTCTATTGACTTCAAAAGAAGGTTCGGCGTAAGGTCGTGGGGTGCATCCCCCGCATGTCCAATTAGCATCTCCCTTAGGGCCTTTTTTGCTATTGTTATCCACCTTGAGCTATCTCCACCGTCGGTACGTCTAAGCACCAACTCAATGATCTCAAAGATTAAGGGTACGTCTTCCTTTGGCACCTTTAGAGTAGAAAGGGCTTTCAGGAAGTCCTCTAAAGCATCCGCGTGTCTACCCCTCATCGGCTGGTTCAGAACATCCCTAGCTGAGATAAGGGCAAGCCTCCGCGCCTCGGGTCTTATGTCCGGCGAGGCAAGAACGTCTCTTAGAGCTTTGAACTGTTTAGACCGCTCCCAGGATTTCAACAGGATGAAGAACTCGTCAAGTTCAACCGATGCTGGTTGCGCAGATTCCCGAGGTTTCAAGCCCCTAGCAGACTTCCTTCCCCCCTCGCCTTTCTTGATTGAGGCTCCCACTTTCACCCTACTTTGACCACTTGGTGGTTTTCCCGTGCCCACGCTAATAGACAACTCCCTTCTTAGTTTTATCCATTTTTATTCTTCTCCGTCAGGCTGAGAAATTCACGGTGAATCTCTAGACTACCCGATAGTTCAGGATGAAAAGTTAACCCCCAAATTCTACCTTCTTTGACGAATACTGGGTAGCCTTGTAATACCGCGAGAACCTCGGTTTTATCTCCGATGCCTGATATGATGGGTGCCCGAATAAAGACACCAGTAATTTCCGCGTTTCCATCCAGAGAGACCTTGAGGGAGCATTCAAAGGAATCAACCTGCGAGCCATAAGCATTTCGTCTAACCTTTATGTCAAGCAAAGACAGGGGCGTTACCAGGGATTCACCGTTTTCAACTGTTTTGGCAAGCATGATCACCCCGGCACAGGTTCCCATAATGGGCGTTCCCTCCTCTGCAATCCTCTTCACTTCATCCCAAAGCCCATTCTTCCAGCCTATAACTGAAAGGGTGGTGCTTTCACCGCCGGGAATAATCAAGGCGTCCAAGTCGCCCAGATCCTCTGGTTCCCGGACGGGAATAGGGGTCGCTCCAAGTCGAAAAATGCAGTGGGAGTGCCTGGAGAAATCTCCCTGGATAGCGACGACTCCAACCTTAATATCCATTCTTTGACATAATCCCGCAATATGGGGTTGATATTCTCCGATACCTGATAATCGGGCGTGAGAATATTTCTATATCTTCCTCTGCAAAATTTCAATAGGTAGGGTAGAATATATGGGCTTATTGAACTTTCAATAACGGGGAATTCGTGTTTTGAGGAGGAAAGTAATGCGTTTATTACGACTAATAGGTTTGATTGTCGCTTGCGGGATATTAACTATGGCGGTTTCCTGCGGTGGTGCTGGAAATAAGGCTAACCTGCCCACGTCCGCAAATCCGCCTTCATCGGAAGATGTCTCGGGGAACGACAGCACCACTCCATCTCCGCCCGACCTTTCGGGCACCTATCTCACGGAGGCTCCGCGCACGGAGATTGACCCGAACGCGGTTCTCGTGAAAACGGGGGATACAAAGGACGAGTTCTCCCGTGTCGCGAGCAAGTACGGTTATGAGGTTGAATTCAAGGTGGGCAACTGGATAAAAGTCCGCGTCCCGGACGGGAACATTGACCGCGCGCTAGCAGAGCTCAGAAAAGAATACACCGTCTTCAGCGCGGAACCTAATTTCAGGTATGTAATGCCTAGGGATGCAGACTCACCAAAACCAAACGTGCGGGTAGCAAGTTACCTCCCTTTTGATAGCCTATACGCGGACAGAGCGGTCTTCCCCACTGGTTACGATGCTAACCAAAACATTCAATACTCCACGTTTTATGCCCAAAGGGTATATATGGCTCCTATGAGCTTTGAAGGCGCTTGGGACGTTGCTATCCGTGATGGCGTGAGAACGACGCCGGTGACCGTCGCTATAATTGATGCGGGGATTTTTAGGGACCCAGATAGCGGAGGATTGCACCCCGACTTAGATACTGGCAGAATCGCCGCGGGCAGTGGAACGATAGCTGAGGATGGAACTTTTACTCCAGACGAGTACTATTGGGAAGTAGACGCCAACGGAGACCCTTACCGCGCTACGGGAAACAAGATAGTTGGTCTATTCGCGAGCAGGTGGAACAACCTAATTAACTGGACTACCCAGGTCGGAGACCCTCCCCTGGAAGCGCAGTTCACCGCAAGCCTAACTCCCCTTACTCCTTTCGCAAGTGTGATGATAGTCAAAACCGGTAGGCTTGTAGGTAGCAACTGGACCTTTTCTGATGCTGAGATAGCCAATTCCATCAACCACGCGGTGGATAACGGGGCAAACGTAATCCTCCTGGGAATGTGGGCGGAAGCACCGGTTGCTGGACCAGTCCAGGATGCGGTGAACAACGCTAGAAGCAGTGACGTGCTAGTTGTTGCCCCGGCGGGAATGTCTCAACTTGATACAAGCGACCCCGATCCACTTAATTGGACTTGGGGAACGCCGGGCAATGTCTCTGCTGTGACTCCCGCGTCAGCGGACGGAGTCGTTTCGGTTATGGGAACAGGTTTTGAGCAGATTGACGGGGACGACCCCGAAGCTCCCCCCCCTGGCTACGCAAATTTCCTCATACCCAACATTGGCGACGCGTGGAACGAAATAGCGTCCTACTCCTACACTGGCGCAGACATCGCAGCTGTAGGCTGGGGCACGGGCTGGTCTTACAATTTCTTCAATCTCGGGATAAATGTTAATACTAGCCCCGCGGTGCCGGGGAGTGTAGACATCGCTTTTGCATCCGCCTACGTTGCCGCTGCGGCTTCCATCGCGTATCAGGGGTTGGTGAACGCAAATGGCGGGGTCCCGCCAACGGATGTTGATACTATTATTGAGAATCTTCTCCTAAGCGAGGCGCTAACCTTGCCGGGAGGCGAACCTTTTCTTGTTGCGGGTAGCGTTGCGCACGTAGCCAACAATGGCGGATACAATCAGATTTTGCAGCCCGTGGACATCACGAACGTCCAAATCTCCGGAGGGTTCTTCGTCGGCAACACCGCCTTCATTGAAACCAACCAAGAAGTTCAATTCGCGGTTTCTATGACGAGTAGCGCGGGAGGTTTTGAGCTTGCGGTTGGCTGGGGTGATGGAACTTTAACTCCAGCGGATGGTAACCCGGTAGCCTACACCCCGGGTGACCCGGTTGCCCATACCTTCACTGAAGCCGGGAGTTACGTGATTAACTTCCTAGCGGAAGATGCGGATGGATTCTCCGACGTCTTTGCGGTTTACGCTGAGGTTTACGATGGGCTTTCCGTGAACTTGAGCGTTCGCAGGCAGGACTTGACAGTCGTTCCCGGCAGTCCTCCCCAGCTTGATTATGAGGGTATCTACATTATTGACGCAGGCGCGAACTACAAGACGATTACCGGAAACGTGATTAACTGCGAGTGGGACTTCAATTACACAGGTAATCCCGATGAGTTTGACCCTGAGGTTACCGGCGATGAGCGCTTCGTTGTGCTATTCAGTTACGGACCTCCGCCACCCAGTCCCAACCCAGCTATCCAGTACCTCAACTTGGGTAGAGACGAGGACTACACCATCGCGCTAAGGGTGACGCAAACGAGACGTCCAACTCTCACCTTTGAGTTTAACGTCAGCGTCGGCGGTTAAAGTGTGCCTTTTGGAACGCGACGCCCGGTCCGCGGTTGGTTCCTCGGTGGGCAGTATCGCGGTCTGCCTTGAGCTATGGTATGCATAATCCGTAGCTCATTGCATTGGGCGTGGACTTCCCCAAACAGGCTCATAATGCCTCCAGTCCACGCCCCCCATTTCCTGTCCAGAATTTCAGGTCAATCCCGCGCAAACGCCGCGGTGTCGGCGTAGTTGAATCCTTCCATCCTTTTGAAAATCCCCGAAATGCGCGGCTGTATTTCCAACCTTGTAAACAGCTCGTAACGCAAGCTCATCTGCATCATTTCCGGGGTGAACTCCACGTCCTGAGTGAATAGGGGATATTCTCGGCTGGCGCCGGTCCTTTCATAGAACTCGTCCATCTCCCACTGCGTATATGCGCTGTAGCCTTTTACAAGCCCTATGATCTCCTGCCTGTATCTGTCAAGCTGGAGCAAACCCTTGTGCTGTTTAATCGTCAAAGTTTGGGGACCAAGTTCCTCGTAGATACCACTGACCATTCCCACCAGTACCACCGCAACGAGCTGATGAATTAATGGTGCATATGCTTGCTCCCCATATCTGCAGGAAAACTGATGAAGAGTATCCAGAAGCTCAACATTGCCTGACAGTGAGATGATCACCTGGTATTCCCTTATCATATCCTTCAGGCGAATGTAGTTTTCCGTCGGGGTTTGCAGGCTCGCCATCTTCAGAGAGAATCTTCTGTTGAGGTCGTAACGTTTATCAATCTCCGCGATATTCGCGTGAAAAAACGTAAACGGGAACGGCTCCACCTGAAAGTTCAGCTTTGCCTCGTTGCCGAGCTTCAGAAGTTTCGTAGTTTCGCCAAAATCGCCAATCTCCGCCATAAGGCTTCCCGCCATGTAAAAGTAGAAACCGTTATCCTGACGGTTCCCCGCCTGCCGCATTAGGGTCGCGGATGTTTGAAACGCTTCGCGTCGCGCCCGCCAAACCTCTGCGGTCTGAACTTGGCTCTGCCACTTTGCACGTGCGGTAGACGCACTTTCCTTCCCGTAAAGATAAATCGTAACCGGGTCCTGTGGGAACAGCGCGTAAGCCCTCTTGACATGGTCAAGCTTCTTGTTTGCGGGCGTGAGAGGTTCAAAGGCGAAGAGAACCTGGTAATACTCCGGCATATCGCGGAACTCATCCTCTAGCGACGAGAACTTCTGCAGGTCAAAGGCTTTCGCGCTCTTCGCGTCCGCCGGGAAGCAATCCATCACCGCGTCAAGTAGCTCCCACAGTCGCTTGTCGGAGGAAAAGTATGGCAGAGGAGGTTTTTCAGGCGCGGGAGGCTGGGAAATCTGCGTCTCATCCGCCTGCGCTTTTGCTCCAGCCTCCTGCCCTTCAGTTGCCTTAGCGCTTCCTTGCTAACCGTTTCCTGCGACGAAACCGACGCTTGAGAAAGCGTGCCTATGAGGAGAACCGAAGCCCCCAAAAACGCAATCCTAATTGCAGATTTCATATAACCCTCCTGAGACTAGTTTACCTGTTAACCGCCCGCCCCCGCAAACGCCCCAGGATCCCTGTAATCAAACTTCGCCATTTCTTCAAACTGAACTCTAAACTAAACGGGCAATTCGAATTCTACTTCAAGAATCTCCATGGAGTAGTCAATGAATTCTTGAATCATTTTAGGGGTCCAGGTGATGTCCGCATCTGGTCCATCTTCGTATAACCCATACCTATCTGCTAACTCCCTCCGTCTTTCATTGACGGAGGCGATAACCTGTCTTGCCGTGCCGAGTTTGCTATTCAGGAAAGTGAACCCTCGCGCATCTTCCGTCGAAACGCTGTCAATAACGCCCGTGTCTAGAATCCCTTCCGCGAGAACGCCCACAAGTACCACCGCGACTAGGCGTTCAATGATTGGTGCGCGCTCCTTCAATCCCAACCTCACCGCGTAGCGATGCATAATGTTCAGCATTTCCAAATCTCCACCCAGGTTAAATGCCAGAAGCGCCTCTTTGAATACGTCCTTAACCTTGATGTAGTTTGGCAGTGGATACTGAGTCGCCAAGTAAATGATGCGCCAGAGTTGTTTCGGGGAGTATTTCTCCGTCAGCTCGCTTCTTGGTTTCCGCGCCACCATAACCGCGTAGTTGCATGGGAATTGGAGGGACATATCTGTGAATCGCCCGGCATTGTTCCCAGCGTCATATTCTTGAATGGCTTCCTCAATCTCGCCTATCTTCCAAAGGAAGTATCCGCGACTGTAATGATACGTCGCCTCATCCGGGGCTTTCGCGATTACATCCCGAAGCCTTTCTGCTGCAATTTCTTCTGAATTCAGGACTTCTTCCTCGTTTTCCCCGCTCTAATTGACTGCGTAAAGGTAAGCGTAGTAGGGGTCTTCCTGTGATAGCTTTACCGCCATTGACAGAACTTCGTTATAGAGCCTTGATACGTCTGGCCAAATGTAATTTTCTCCTTCCCTCGTTCTTCTCAAGTCACCCCAGCCATCCAAGAATTTCCACCTAGCTTCCCAGTATTCCGGCATATCCCCGAAATCAGGTTCAAGCTCCTTTAGCTTTGAGAAGTCAATGCGCATCGCAGAGTTGAAATCCGCCTGGGTTCATACCTTCTCAATCTGGACGCTGGGGTAGCAGTCAAGTATCGCGTCAAACAGCATCTCCACCCGTTCCTTCGGCGAGTAGAAGGGGTAGTAATTGTGTGGAGTTCCGTCAGAACTGGCGGGATAGGAAGGTGGAGATAAGAAAAACAGAAACGCGAACGCGGTTGCCCCGGCAAGAACCAACTTTCTGAATCTCATAATGTGCCTCCTCCAAATAGCTTATCACGATTTCGTCGTTACCGTTCCACTCTTCAGCGCCATCCGCAGAACCTTGCACTTTGCACGTTGAACTTTGCACTTTGCACCTTGCACTTTGCACTTATCCTCCCCAGCCGGCGGTGGGACTTGAACCCACGACCTGCTGATTACGAATCAGCTGCTCTGCCACTGAGCTACGCCGGCGGTTTCCGCCAATCACCATTATAACCCTTGAGCGGTCACCAATCTGTGGATAAGCGTCTGTTGGGAGAATCACCGCCGTGATAAAATCTCGTATCCGATGAGATTCTACCTCGCGCAGAAAAATCTCACAGTCGGGGACTTTTCGGGAAACAAGGAGCTCATATTAACTGGAATGCGCGAAGCGGCGGAAGCCCATTCTGACGTAGTCCTATTTCCTGAAATGGCGACTACCGGCTACCCCCCGATGGATCTTCTCTTTCATAAGAGCTTCATTGACGCGAACCTTATGGTGCTTAACGATGTTATTAAGGCTTCAGAATCGTTTCCCGAAATGCTCGTCATTCTTGGCTTTGTGGAAAGGACCGAGGGGGGCGAGCATCAGCTTAGAAACTCCGCCGCGGTAATCACCGACGGTAAACTCATCGGCACCCAGGCGAAAACGCTTCTTCCCACCTATGACGTCTTTGACGAGGCTCGCTACTTTGACCCCGCTTGCGGCTGGCGCATATTTGACCACAAGGGCGTTAAGATTGGCGTAAGCGTCTGCGAGGATTTGTGGGATGAAGGCTATGAAACGAAGGTTATCCCAAACCTGAAACTTCTCGGGGCGGAGGTCATAGTAAATATCAACGCGTCTCCCTACTACCTCGCCAAGTTTTATGAGCGCCACGACTTGGTGGTTCGACACGTGAAGGAATCTGGGGTGCCAATAATCTATCTCAACCTGGTTGGTGGACAGGACGAACTTGTCTTTGACGGTGCCAGCTTCTCAGTGGGAAAAAGTGGAAAGCTGGTTTCCTGCGGGAGGTGGTTTGAAGAGGATGGATACGTCGTTGAATACGATGAAGGGGCGAAAGACCTAATAGGCGAAGTGTCGTTACCCAAGGTCACAAAGGAAGAGGAGATCTTTGGCACGCTGACACTTGGCACACGGGACTTCGTTAGGAAACAGGGACACGAAAAAGTCGTTATAGGTCTTTCCGGCGGGATTGATTCGTCAATAGTCGCGGTAATCGCCGCCAATGCTCTTGGCGCGAAAAACGTGCTCGGTGTGGCAATGCCAAGCAAGATCAGCAGTTCTCATTCCCTTGAGGATGCTGAAATGCTCGCAAAAAATCTCCGCATTGACTTCGTAGTTATGGAGATTGAGGAAAGCGTGAAAGTTGCGGAGGAAAGGTATGGGAGAGTTTTTGGCGATTACCGGGTCAAGGAAACACGGGAAAATCTTCAGGCTCGTGAGCGCGGAAAGATACTGATGGAAATCAGCAACGACCAACATCGCTTCGTTCTTGCCACAGGCAATAAAACGGAGTACGCGCTCGGATACGCGACGCTCTACGGCGATATGGCGGGCGCTCTTGCGCCAATTGGGGACTTGTCAAAAGCAGAGGTCTACGCTCTGGCAAAGTGGATCAACGATAACTTGGACGCTCCTATACCTGCCCGCGTCCTTGCCAAGACACCCTCCGCGGAGCTTTCGCCGGGGCAGGTTGACCCCTTTGATTACGACGTGGTTTCGCCCATCGTTGACGCTCTCGTTGAAGCCAGGATGACCGTTGATGAACTAGTCAAACTTGGCTATCCGCGGGAAGAAGCTGAAAGATGCCAGCGACTGCTTTTTGCGAGCGAGTATAAGAGGTGGCAATCCGCCCCCTCCATTAAGGTAACTCCGAAGGCTTTCGGCATTGGCAGAAAAATGCCCATCGTGAACAAGTTCGTCCCGTGAGAGGACGACCAGAAACGCGGACATCGCATTTCGTGGAGATTTGCGGTATACTATAAGTAATCCGTTTATCGGAGGTGGATGACCGTTATGGTCATCGGGAAGAGGCCCCGGGAGGGGTCTTTTCTTTTTAGTCGTGGTTCCCCACCTCGTCAATATATATCCTGTAGAACGCCATCGCGAAGACATTCTATCCCAACAGCGCTTCTTGCGCTTAACTCGACTTTCATAGTGCGGTAAGATGTTCGGAGGGAGGGCGGTATGCACCCAGTCGAATTCTACGAACAGGTTGAACGTTACGCCAGACCGCGAATGCTTGAGAACCTCGCCAAGCTTTCCCTGGGCGAATTCACGAGGGAGATCCCCACAACGCCCCGGGGAAGCAAAGGCAACATTCTAGCCCACACGATGGAGTGCGAGGAGTATTGGATTCAGTTTAGGTTGATGAACGGGGCAGAGCCTGCGCTCAACCAGTTTGAGAATTATCCGACACTATTCAGCGTTGGCGTGAAATGGGCGGAAGTCGCAAAGGTTACGAAGGGCTACCTGCAGGGACTAACCGAAACTGACCTTAACGCCGCGCGCGAACATGTTTGGGGAGATGGTGAAGTCGCGCGGTACACGGTCGCCCAAGCCATCTACCACGTCCTCACCCACGAGTTCCATCACAAGGGTCAACTGATGCTTCTTATGCGCTAGCTCGGCTACGAGCCAATGGAAACCGACTTTGTTTAGGATATGCATTATATCGTCCTGCAGAAGTTCTTGCCTTAGAAGTATTGGTTCACAACTTGCATCTTTCATCTGTTAGGACAGGGCAAGGCGATGGATTTCTGTCAGGTCGCTGGTGGGATTGCGGAAAGGTGACGGGGTCACATTTGAACGTTACAACCTGGAATATGCTAAACTATCACTAAGCCAAGCAAGGGGTTGAAAAATGCTTGTAAAAGAAACCTGTAAAGAATGCTCAGGAACGGGGATCGTCTTTATAGAAACATCGTCCTTCTTTGGCATGGTTAAGAAGCAGATTCCCGCAAGTTGTTCTGCTTGCGGAGGCAAGGGGACCGTCCTAAAGGAGCCTCCCTGCAAGTTCTGCAATGGCGAGGGCTTGATCGGCAATGAACGGGAGATATGCAGAGTCTGTAACGGAACCGGCTACAGCGACGCTTTCAGGTGGATTCCGCGAAATAAGCTCGTCCCTGGAACGAGATTTAACCGCATCTGCTCGGTCTGCAGAAGTGAGACCATTCACGAGGTAATCACTCCTATTGAAACTATCAAGATTACTCCGCGCTGGGAAGAGGAAATGGTTTCCGCGACAATGGTGAGGGAACGCGTTCGGGTTATTTGCACCGCATGTAGCGATTCTTACTACGTGGACGTTGATCCGGACTTCCATAAGGAGGAGACTGACGAGGTTCGCGATTACCTTCTGGATAGGGGAATCCTCAAGGATCTTGGTTCGCCTGCTTATCAACCTGAATCTCGTGTATGAGGCTCCCCGGCTTCTGAGGTTTGCGTGCTTGGATTGTATACCTCGGAATGGCGTTCGCGGGATTGGCAGGTTTCTTTCTCCCTTTCTGCCAATAAGCTCCTCAGGATTCGGATTCTGGTATAACTCTTGACGTGCAAGTAGTCGTGAACCTCGAGGAGGATTCTTCCGTCTTCGGTCTTTCGAAGAGCGTTTTCGGGAAGCTCGTTTCGGAGTTTAAGAGCGTTGACTTCCATTGGAACAAGGACAAGCGCGACTTCTTCAAGGAGGTCAACAAGGCGGACGTGGTGTGGGGATGGCGGATTACCCCGGAGATGCTCAAGCTATCAACCAAACTTTCTTGGTTCCACTGCCAGGCGGTGGGAATGAGAAGAAGCATCTTCCCGGAGCTTATAGACAGGCGTATCACCGTTACGAACGCGCGCGGAGTTCCCTCCAGATCAATGGCGGAGCACGCCCTTTCATTGATCCTGGCTTTCACTCGAAGACTTCCACAGATTTTGGAGCATCAGGTGGGTAGGCGCTGGGCTCATAATAACTTCGCCAGCGAGTGGCGCAGAATGCGGGAGCTTTCTCAGCTCACTTTTGGGCTGGTCGGCGTAGGAACGGTGGCGCGCGAACTCGCGAAGCTACTTAAAGTTTTTGACGCGAGGATCCTTGGGTATAGGCTACGGAAGGAAAACTGTGATTTCGTGGATGAACTCTACCTGGGCGAAGACTTTGAGAAAATGCTGGGTAGATGTGATTGCGTTATCAATACACTCCCCGCGACCGATACAACGCGCTGTTTCTTTGGTTCCAGAGCCTTCTCCTCTATGAAAGAGGGAGCGATATTTTTGAATCTCGGACGTGGATGGACGGTTGACGAATCCTCCCTGATCCGCGCGCTCGGTTGGAACGAGAAGGAGAATAAATGGGAGAATGGCTGGCTGGGTGCCGCGGGACTTGACGTGTTTGAGAAGGAACCGTTGCAGTCAAGTTCCCCGCTCTGGAGCGCTCCCAATGTTATCATTAGTCCCCATATCTCCGCTGTTTCGCCCCTTTATTGGGAGCGGGCAACTAGGCTGTTCTCCGAGAACTTGAGTAGGTTCCTGCGAGGCGAGGAACTCATTAATCTGGTTAACCTGGAGCTGGGCTATTAGGTAGTCTATGTGGGGATCGCTTAGGGTTGTCGGGCTCGCTTAAGGTAAGGAGTTTCCTTCGGACGATGTACAATGATGACTAAAAGGAAAAGGACTAAAGGAAATGAAAAGTCCATTCGCGGTTACCATACTTATGCTTTTACTAGTACTTTTGACTGGTGTAGCTATGGCGTCTGAGGTGAAGGAATACAGGCTGGATAACGGGCTCTTGGTGCTTCTCAAGGAGAATCACAACGCGCCGGTTATTAGCTTCAACGTTGTCTATCGCGTGGGAAGCAAGTATGAGCGCCCCGGCATAACCGGTATCTCCCATTTAATTGAACATATGATGTTCAAGTCTACCAAGACCCGTCCTCTTGGAGAATTTGACCGGCTACTGACGCTTGCTGGTGCGGACAATAACGCTTACACGTGGCTTGACGAAACTGTTTATTACGAGTTGATAGACAAGGATAAGATTGAAGTTGCGATGGAGCTGGAAGCGGATAGGATGCGGAATCTTTCTTTCCTGCCCGATGAACACGCTTATGAGATGACAGTTGTAAGGAACGAGCTTGAGCAGAGGGATGACTCACCACAGGTGCTTCTGTTTGAGAATCTAGTCAGCTACGCTTTCCGGGTCCACCCCTACAGCTGGCCCACGATTGGCTGGCGCGAAGATGTAGAAGGCGTCAAGACGCAGGAATTAAAAGAATACTACGATAGGTTTTACCATCCCGATAATGCCTTCATCGTTGCTGTGGGGGATTTTGGGAGCGAGCAGATGTTCGAAAAAATTCGAAAGTTCTTTGGAGACATCCCCAAAGGTGGCGTTGAAATACCTAGGATTCCAAAGGAACCAACTCAGCTCGGGCAGAGAAGATTCCTGCTGAAGAAGGCGGGAAACACCGATTACGTCCTCTTGGGTTTTCATATACCGGAGGGGGAGCATCCGGATTCGTATCCCGTTTCCGCACTTGCCCAGATTCTTGGCGGGGGGAAAACTAGCAGGCTTTACAAGGCTGTGGTTGAAACTGGGATGGCTAGCTACGTTTTCGCCTCAGCGAACCCTTTTGGTTACGCTGACCCTTTTCTGTTTCTCGTGGGCGCGGGTGTGAATAACTCCGTGAAGCCGGAAAGCGTGGAAGAAACTATATTCAAAGAGATTGAGAACTTGAAAGAGCACGGAGTTACCGAGGAAGAGCTGGCTCGTGCCAAAAAGCAAGCTAAGGTCAGCTTCGTCTACGATAAAGACTCAGTTAACTCCGAAGCCCAGACCATCATAGCCTTTGAGCTGGCAAGCACTTACAGGGACATAGAAAAATTCTTACCTGCTTTGGACGCGGTAACTGTGGAAGACGTTAAGCGGGTCGCAAACCACTATTTGAAAGAGGATAACTCCACTGTTGGCTACTTCATTGGAATTAGAACGGAAGGGAACGGGATGAACTCTCAGCCGTATCCAATTCCTACGTCGGAGGACGGGGACGCCCAACCCTCCCCTGGCAGGATGAATCCCTCGGATGCGCTTCCGTCTCCCCTTTTCCCAATTCTCTCCTCCGAACCTGTTCCCTATCAGACTGAGAATGTGGACAGCATCTTCATAACAACCTACGAGAACGGCTTGAGATTGATAGTGAAGGAGAGCCACAACAATCAAACCGTCGCGGTCTCCGGGCATATTCTCGCAGGCGCAATCCTTGACCCCGTTGGGAAGCGTGGGCTTGCGCGGTTAACCGCGGATACCCTTACGCGCGGGACTAAAAGACTATCCAGCGTTCAAATAGCTAAACTGCTTGAGGATAATGGAATGGAGCTCGCGTTCAATGCAGGCAGAGAAACTGTCGGGATAGTCGGCAGGAGCCTCAGCGAAGACGCACTGAAATTGCTCAGGTTGCTGATTGAGGTTCTCAGAGAACCAAGTTTCCCTAAAGACGAGGTTGAGAAGGCAAGGCTGATAATCCTTAACGAGATAAGGCGATCGGAAGACGATACTTTTGATAAGGCATTCGTTACCGGCAGAAACGTCCTCTACGGTGAGGATGAACCTTACGGAGGTAGGATTTCAGGCACCGCCCAAACTTTGAGTTCAGTATCCCGGGAAGAGGTTCTTTCCCACCACAAGAGCTACTATCTTCCATCCCTCACAACGCTGATTGTTGTGGGAGATGTGAACGTGGACGAGTTGACGGAGTTTGTTGGGCGGGCGATTTCAGGCTGGAAGGGAGGAAAGGACGTGGCTGACCTCGCGGGGGTTTTTGACGCGTCATTGGATACGAAAACTCCGGCGGAGAATAGGATAGATATTTTGATGCCCGACAAGTCAAACGTGAGCGTGGTTTTTATGAAGCCCGGCTTGAGAAGGACCGATCCCGATTTCTATTCGGTGTTTGTCGCGAATTACGTTTTCGGTGGAGACTTCCTCAGTAGGCTAAACGAACGCTTGCGAGTGAAGGAAGGGCTAACCTACGGAAGCTTCAGCTTTGTCCAGCCGGGTATGGGTGCGGGTCCTTGGGCGATAAGCGTCCAAGTGAATCCCGAGAACACGGAGAAAGCGGTTAGTATAGTGAAAGAGGAGTGGCAAAGATTCTGGATTGAAGGTATCACGGAGGAAGAACTCTTCAAGGCAAAATCCTACCTCACGGGTAATTTTGCGGTGAAACTGGATACTATTTCCGCTATTGCGAGCCTCCTTAATGACGTCTCCTATTATGATCTCGGCTACGACTATATCTCGCGATATAAGCAAATTATCCAGTCGCTAACCCTTGAAAGTATTAACGAGGCGGTCAAGTCCAGATTCGCCCCTGAGAATTGGGTATTGGTAACTGCGGGGACATTCCCCGATAGCTAGCCCTCCCCTTATTCACGTAAGCGTATGAACCATCCCTTCTCCGTCTCCGTAAAAGACTGCCAGCTCTTTAGCAATACTAGAGATCCCGCAAGGGGCTCCTGACGAGGGGTTTCCAGCGAAGTTCCAGGGGAAGAAAGGGGAGTGATCGCTGGTCTCTGAATCGGAGTTTCAAAATTGGGTAAAATAAGTAGGTGCCTTAAAACTTGTTATTCTGGGCATCAGGAATTATAATAGGTTGTTTTGAGTGCTGACTTAGGAGGCGCTTGATATGTTGACCAAAACCTACAAAGGATTTACGAGCCTGCCGATCGTCATACTCGCGGTTCTCGTTGGGATAGTTTCCCAGGGTTGCGGAGGAGGCGATAACGGAAAGCTTGAGGTACTCCCTCCTGGAGCCACCGAGGGCTTCCGCCCAATCATCACTTCTGTGGTGCCGAACGTAGCCAACCCAGGAGACCAGATTACGATTAATGGTCGTTACTTCGACGATACGAGAGGTGATGGAACCGTAACTTTGAACCGGCTTCCGCTAACGATAGTTAGCTGGTCGGATTCCAAGATTGAGGCTGTTCTTCCCACGGACGCAACAAGCGGAATAATAGTGGTGACCGTGCGTGGTCGCTCAAGCCAAAGCACGACTAACGCCCAGCTTTTTGTGGGGCAGGCGCCTCCGAGCGGTCTTCCCATTATCACTGGGCTATCCCAGTATTCAGGTTATCCCGGCGCCATCATCACTGTTTATGGTCAGAACTTTGGTTCGACTAGGCCCGCGGACGGTAAGGTTTTGTTCAAATCCCAGGCGGGCGAGGTAGAGGCGGAAGTGCGTCCAGTTGAAGGCACTGAAAATCAATACCGCTGGTTTGATACGAGTATTCAGGTTAAGGTCCCCCTAGGTGCGATTAGTGGGTCTGTTGTGGTGGAGGCTGGCGGAGCTAGGTCAAATGACAATTTTACTTTCCAGGTGGAGCAAGAGCCTCCTCCTCCCCCGGGACAGCCTATTGAGATTCATTCGTTCTCTCCAACCGAGGGTTCCGCAGGAACGATTATACGGATTGAGGGTAACTACTTCGGGCATTCAAGAGGGTCTGGAGTTGTGCAGATTGGAGAAGCTAACCTTGAAGTCGTTTTCTGGAGCAATGAGGAAATATTCGTGAAGGTCATTCCCGAGGCGAGAACTGGCAACATAGTTGTGGTCGCACGCGGTTATACCGATAGATCCACTACTCCCTTCGTCGTAATACGTGTCCCGCAGGTGACCGGTGTTTCTCCGGGCAGGGTTAGAGTTGGACAACCGTTCACAGTAGTCGGAAGGGATTTCGGGCTGGAAGCTGGAAGTGTAGTGCTCACACCAATCGTTCCTGAAGGCACTCCCGAACTCATTGCGGATAGGCAGAAGGTTACAACGATTAGCGGTTCTACCGCGACTAGGTGGAGCGATACCGAAGTATATTTCCAAGAACTTCCCAAGCTCAACTCTGACGCGGGATTCTCGCTTAAGGTAGAGGTTAAGAACTCTCTGGGGCAGTCCTCCGACGACCCTGGGCGGACGTCCGATGACGTTACCGTTGAACTCGTAACAAACGTTCTTGGCTCCCTTGAAGTTTTCGCTGAGGTTCAAGGTGCGGACGGCAATCTGGTCCGTGTTCCCCAAACCAGCGGTGTCGCCGGCTCCACGACGTTGATTTTCCGAGCAGTAGCCGGAGGTGGTGAACCTAACTACAGGATGGATTTCAAGTTCGGAGACGGCACTTCCCAGGTAGTAGCGGATGTTGACGCGATAGGCGAGGCGACCCATATCTACCAGACCGCGAATACCTACGACCGCATTTACGTGGTTATCTCTGACAGGAACCAGGACACAGCTGTGGTTTACGGTCCATCAATCAGAATTGGCGCGGCTGGTAAACCCATTATTACAAGGATAGTCGTGGAGAAACTAGGCGCCAACGTGGACGATGACCAGTTCAAGCCGAACCCCGTAGTCGGTAAGTACTTCGGTAGTCACTTGGGTGTGGTGTGGAATTTCAACGATGATCTGGTTCCCTCGCTTCCAGCTTTGCGCCAAGTCATCTTAACCACTCCTGCGGAGGGCGAGTTCGCGGAGCGAAACTACCAAAGCTTTGTGGGGACAAGACCAATAGCTTATCGCGTTCAGAACGGAAGCCACCTTACCATTCAGGGTTACAACTTCTTCTACGGGGATACTAACCAGCCAAATGACGTGATATTCAACGCGGGACCCGAATCCGGTTTTCCGATACTTGCGAATGATTTCCTCGTATTGTCGGAGACGAAGATTACGGTTCCATTTGGTGTCCTCGTCCCGAACAATACTCTTGCGGGTGCAGTCAGGCTTCGTTACACTGTCGGTGGTGAAGAGGAGCGGGTAGATGCGGACATTCCCCTTGTGGTCGCGCCCCAACTAACGGTTGTTCCCTCGTCAATCATCTACAACTCCGACGGCGACCCAAACACGCCGACAACGGTAACTTTGACCGCCTACGATCCAGTGCCAGATCCCAACGCGGGAGATTTCATTGGGGACAAGGCTTATCTCTTCTGGGCGTTCTCAAAGGTTGAAGACCTCACAAACGGTGGAGATTGGGACGTGGACAACGACAATAACCCCGACCTGTACGTTCTCCCGCAGGGCTCCGAGATTACCCTAGGAGAAGGTTCATTCAATCTTGACTTGGAGAGCATTCTTCGCGGACTCCAGCCAGATCAGGGCTACGTAGCTAGGAATCCAGAATACCCGACGGATCCCGATGCCACATCTTACGCCGTGGTCCGTCCTTATACGAGTGGCGTTCAGTGGTACATCTTCCTGTGGGTTGGCGTCAAGCCTACCGCGGATATCGTGAAGTTCGCGAATTCCGGAATTGTCTCCAATGCCGTTGCGATTAGCCTGATAAGCCCCTAACCTGCTTTTAGGGCTGGTTTGAGGCTGGCTCGCCCGCGGACTGGAACTGATGAAGATACCACCGCGTTCACGCCCCTCCCGCCAATAGGTAGGTATACTTCCCTCAAAACCATTTCAAGGGCGTGAACATCTGAGCGCGTCATCTGCAACTTATGTATAATGCGCTTTGGCGCATAGGTATGCTTTCTACGCATAGACTTATCGCGACGCTTACGGTAGTCGTTACGGTGGCAGTGACCGCTCATTCCGCGCTGCCCGCGACGGAGGATCCCTCGTCCGTCCAGATTCTCTCCCTATACGCTTATCCTGCTGAAACCTCCGCGAACAAACTCTCCGGCGTATTCCCCTATCCTGATGTGCGATTTGTGAATGCGGTCCTTGAAGTTGACCTTCGCGGGTTCACCGGTGAGAGAAAGTTCTCCGTCTTCCTTACCGTTAGCGACGATAAGGGCGTAATTGAAAAGGAAAAGGCAGTCTATACCCTCTCCGAGGGAGCCTACAAGTTTGATTTCCCGCACGTCCTTGACCTGAAAAAACAACTTGGAAGAAAAAAGCTAAAGCTATTCGCTGAGGTTAACCTTTCGGGAGCCCCCATCGTCACCAGCGAGACGTTCTTTGAAATTCGCGGAAGGGAACCACCAAAGGTAACTATTGAAGCCTTTACCCTTTATCCAGAGAGGTGGGAGCAGGAGGACTACATCTACCCAGGAACTGGCATCACCGCCAACCTTTTCCTTTCCGTTGATGGGCTGGAGGAGCGTGAGCGTTTGCGATTACGCGTTGTCGGCGTTGTGGAGGATGAGGGAGCTTTCAAAATTGACCCTGAGAGCAAGTATCCCCTTTACGATTCTGCGTGGGAGGAAGGGCAGGGACCAAGGGGGGACGGGCGATACGTGTTCATTTTCACGGGCACGACTCCCGGGTTCTTCTATGACTTTGGGCGATACGAGCATCCCTTCACCATCCACGTTCTTTTCTACCTGGAGGATGAGATAGTTCAGCGGGCGCGCATACATGGTGAGATCTACGTAAGGGATCCTGGGTCCGCATACCAGACCAATGAAGAAGAACTCAGGGTGATTCAAATCTCTCCATCCAGTAGGTGGAGGCTGAGGCGCATTCCGGAGGACTACGAAATTGAAGATAGACCGACTTTCTAGGGTTTCGCTATGTTTGAGAAACTATCCCACTCTCTGACGTTTTCTCATTCTGGAAGCGCGGGTGGGCCCCTAGGACTGCGCTGTGCTTCTCTGGCGTTCACTTCCCTCATATTGGTTTCCGCTCTCACGTTTACCTCCTGCTACCCGGCTAAGAAGGAAGTTAAGAGGAATTCCGCCGGCGGAGAGATGGGAAAGCGGTCGTATACCTTCCTGGGGATTAGGCAGGGGAAACTCACGCTTTTTTCCGGTGCTTCCAACGTAGTAACTGTCCCGTCGCTAGCGCCAATTTCAAGAGTCACCAGTTTTCTCGTTGATGAGGAAGCTGGGCGTTTATACCTCAGCACTCCCCAAGAGTTCCTGATCCTTGACCTGGCTAACCCAGAACCGCGGGTTCTAGAAGTTGAAGCTGAGGCAGGTAAACTATACATAAAGGACTTCTCCGTTTTATCCGCGACAGGCAGTGTCATATTATTTGCCTACGACCCTACATCCGAGACGGCGGGGATGGAGGCTCGGATAATGAATCTCGCGGACGGATCAGCGTTAGCGGTCAACCTGCCGGAGAATCAGCGCTCACTTTCGCTGAGACAGGTTAAGGGCGTTGGCGCGTCAGGTGATGGGCAGGCGGTCTATTACGCTAATCTTCTTGACGAGCAGAGCTTGCGTAGTACTCTAATAAAGATCTCTCTGAATGGGGATGTGGCAATGGTTTGGGATAGCACGACTGTGCCCGGCGTGATCCATACTGGTGAGTCGGAGGAATACGCGCAGGGCGATGCCATTTCCGCTGTTGCGGAGGACTTTTTTGCTGAGCACCAGTCAATACTCTTGCTGGTATCCATTCAGTACGCGGACCAGGAGTTTCCCCACAGCGAGATATGGCGCCTTGACAGGAACAGCGGGCAAGTCACAGAAAAGCTCATTATTGACCATCCTGAGGGGGTTCCGCATTTGGACTTCGCGTTCATGAAAATGGAGGATGATTTGTACTTCGCTAGGGCGGTGTCAAAGGGCGAACCGGAGAATGCGGGCGGGGGACAAGTCGTCCTTGATGTAGAAGCCCATGCTGGCGCTAACGAAGAAATCATTGAAACGCTTCAGGTGCTTAGGTTTAATCTGAAGGCGAAAGCTTATGTTGAGGTCGCGTCACTACCCGCGCATAAGTATTCGGACAAGCCCCTGTATGGCGCGAGCATTATTCCTGAAATTGAGGTTGTTGTGTTATTTTACGAAGTGGCTTCATCGGTGGACTGGGTGGATAGTTCCCTGCTTGCGGTGCCTGTCAGTTTCGGAGGTGAAGACCTGTCAATGTCATTTCAAGTTGACGCGCCCAGGGTGCAGACCATTAGCGGGAGTGTCGAGGACCAACTGGGCAGAACCGGGAGTCAGGAAGGCGGTTAGGAAGGTTACGGTGGAGTGTGTCTAGCTGTGCTAGAAGGTTCTGATGCCTTGGAGATGAAGGTATTGAGTGCATGCTCTAGAGGAGGGAGTGGTGGAAGTGATGTTTCTAGATAGCGCTTCATTGACAAGACTGCCCGGAGCGGGCGCGGGGCGTCCCTTTTGAGGGCTTTGGCGGAAATGGGGTGAATGTTCTCAGGTGGCAGGTTTGCCGCCAGCGCGAGGGATAGCGCCCACTCGTAGTAGGAGAGGACACTCGGTCCTCTAATGTGGTAGATTCTGCGGTCCGCCTTCGGAAGGAGCTTGACAATCGCTTCCGCCAGATGCGGAGCGTAAGTTGGGGTGGCGATTTCGTCCGACACAACCTGAACCTGCTCACCCGCCGACAGTTTCTCACGAATCGCCGCGGGGAAATTCCTCCCTATAGGCGCGAACACTTGCGCGGTGCGGATGATTATTCCATTCTCGTACTCGCTAACGTAAAACTCGCCCGCAAGCTTGCTCTTCCCGTACATATTTATCGGATTCGGCTCCTCATCCTCCGTGTATTCGCCTTCATCCTTACCGGGGAAAACGTAGTCCGTTGAGAAGTAGATAACCTTAGCGCCGTACTTCTTGGCTTGCGCGACGACGTTCTCCGTTCCCGTGGCGTTCACAAGCATCGCTTCTTCCGGGTTTCTCTCGCAGTAATCCACCTTTGTCAGCGCCGCGGCGTGGAAGACAACTTTAGGCTGGATATAGCCAAACATCCTCTTCACCCCCTCCGCGTTCGTTACGTCCATATCCTCCCTCGCCAGTATGTGGACGTTTGGCGTATTCTCAGCCTTCAATGCGTCCCCGAGCGCCCGCGCCACCTGCCCATTGCCTGTTATGATGATTGCTCCGTCCGCTTGCCCGCGGTATGAACTTTCCACGCCTGTGATTTTAACCTCCAATCTGAGTTCTGAGCAAACGGAACTTTCTCGCCATTTTGTGGTCTAATATAAGAGTGAAAGTCTATACGGAGGATCCCAGATGAAAACATAGAGTTTGGTAATGTTCTTAGGCATCTTGGTGTTTCTTCCATCCCCGTTGGTTAGCGCGGACGACCAGTGGCAAAGCCTTTTTACGGACAGCGCGCTTATCAGGCAGGCAAAGATGAACACGCAAATGATTCAGGTCGCCATTGAACGCTACAATCAAGAGAAGGGCTACTACCCGGAATTCCTCATCGGGGGCGATGATGGCTTCTTTTTTGAGCTTGAGTATCTGGGAAAGCTCAAGGACGGGGAGGCGCCGGTTGATCCGCTCATCGGGGAAGGTTACCTTGGCGATTATCCCCTTAACCCATTCGCGGTAGTGGCGCTATCGGGCTCGCAGGTTTTTCCCAATCCTGTCACTCTCTGGCAGGACGCGCACAAGGACCCTTACCGCGTTCAAGGAGAGGTTCAGGGCATCAACTACCGCTTCGGCACGCTGTCGCTTACGATGGGCAACGTGATGGCTGACCCGCGCTACGCCCCAACGAGTTTCGGCTACCCAGCTTGGAACGTGGAGGACCTGCCGTGGTCGGAGCGTGTCAGGCTTGCGGGAAATTTCTTCTACAAAAGTTTCACGCCCGAAGGCGCGGAGCATCCGACTGGATACATACTGGCGGTTTACGGCCCACCCGGCTGGCTTGGTCAGGACGTTATCGGCATAGCTCCCGCGGGACTTGAAAAATACGCCAGCTCCCCCGATGGAAGTGGTTGCCCCTTTAGCTACGCGGAGGACGGAAGAATCGCCTTCGGGAATCCTGACGGCGACCGCGACGGCTTGATGATGGTCCTCACCGGCGGAAACTTGTAGGGTGGTGACCGCCCAGTATTGAAGCCCAGCAGAACCTAAGTAGTCCTGGAAACCCTGACCCAGAGGCAAACGCAAATTCCAGTGGGTTCCCTATTGACATTGCGTCTGAGTCATGGTATAAGTTCGGTCATTCTTACTTATAGGGGGACCTATTAGGCTTAAGACCATTAAACTTGTTTCTTGTATCGTTCCTGCCTCCTTCCTAGTAGCTTGGGGAGGGGCAGCGTTAGCCAGCTACGGCACTCTGAGCATCACGTATACGGCATCAGACGGCTATTACGCCGATTCGTCCCATTACATAGCCCATTTCGGCGACCCGGTAAGCATTCATTATGGGATCGTGGGAAATACCGTCGCGGTGACCAGCGTTGAAGTCAAGGTTATCAATGAAGAGACCTCGTGGACTCATCTTGGTTCATCCGCAAGCGGTTACTATAACTTCCTCCCTGCCTATTTTACGTCCTTTCTCCCATATTTCCTTGTCACCTATGCCGACAATAACATGGTGCTGTTTAATGCGGACGCTTTGTTGCTGGCGTTTGCAACCGAGGAGGAAGAGGAAGGCTTTCCAGGTTCAACAATACCACCGGCTGTCCTGCCCGGCACAGAATCCCACGGGGGAGAGAAGAAGTGCAGATGGAGAAAATGCTATCTGGGTGAGTGCGTAAACGCAGTTACATACGTGAACCCGGGGACCCCTTGTCCTAGCGACCAGTGTCTCACGGATGACGACTGTTAAGCGTTCTACTTCCTTGTATTGGTGGAACGCAGGAGTGTTGACGGAGTGCGGTGTCTGCGATCGGTTGCGGGGTAATATTACTGTAGAAACTGGAGGATAATATGATTGCAAAAAGAATCGTATACTTAGGAATGGCTCTCTTTCTATTGGTTGCTCCTATGAACGGGAAAGCCAATGCCTGTCCGCTTCCACTCCTTGAAAAGGAAGCGGAAGGAAAGCTGTCCGGTTTTCAACAAGAAGTTTTGGATAAATGGCGGATGAACTTCAATAGCGTCCAGCAGCAATACGAGAGGGAGCTTTCTGCTTATCGGGATGCTGAAGTAAGCGGGACGGTCACGGAAGCCCTAAAGAGCAGGTTGTTCTTTTCGGGTGTGTCTCTCATTCAGTTCGGCTTGGAGTACTTTGGTTATCTGAACGAGGGTCCCTATCCAGATAACGTATATGAACTGGTTAACGCCGATTTAATCGCCTCAATGCCCTTTGACCCCTACGCGAACGGGGAGATGAAGGTTGTACTTCCTGGAGCTACGGCAAGCGCGAATAGCGGGGTCATCTACGTACCAGAGTACGAAAAGTGGAAGGATGAAGTGCTAGTCGCGGGATATTGGCTTATCGTTATGACTCCCGACGGAGGCGAGGCAGGAATTCCATCTCCCCATAATCCGCTACCAGGAGGAATAATAATGCCCGCGAATACCCATAGTATTCTTGAGAGCCACATGGACGAAGATTGATAAGCAGATTGTACACCATAGCCTTTGGGAACCCTGACGGCGACCGCGACGGCTTGATGATGATCCTCACCGGCGGAAACTTGTAGGGTGGTGACCGCCCAGTATTGAAGCCCAGCAGAACCTAAGTAGTCCTGGAAACCCTGACCTAGAGGCAAACGCAAATTCCAGTGGGTTCCCTATTGACATTGCGTCTGAGTTATGGTATAAGTTCGGTCATTCTTACTTATAGGAGGACCTATTAGGCTTAAGACCATTAAACTTGTTTCTGAAAGGAGGTTCCCAAAATGAGAATAAAGCAAATTTGGATATTTGTTGTTTTCTTCGCAAGTCTTCTGCTAAGTCCTGCGTTTGTGAAAGCTGGGTGCTATGACAACCTGCCTTTGGTTGTGAAGGCACGTGAAGGAAAATTGACGGACTTTCAGAAGAAAGTTTTTGATGACTGGCAGAAGAGGTTTACGTCGTTAAGAAGCGATTATCAGGCTGAGCTTTCTCAGTACCTGGAGGATGAGAAGTCTGGTACTGTATCTGATGAACGCAAGGAAGCGATTTTCCGCTCAGGTCTAAGTCTTATCCAGTGGGCTACCGAATACTACGGTTACCTAAACGACGGTCCTTATCCCGACAACCCAGGTATATTGCTATGCGCTAAGTTGTTGGACGAATTTCCCCTTGATCCTTTCAGTGGACAACCTGTAAAGTTTTACACCCTCGCGGATGCTGACAAGATAGACACGGGTTTCCTGTACGTGCCTGAATGGCGCACTTTTGGCGGTGAGCGCCTTGTGTTTGGTTATTGGCTTATAGCGGTTGGTCCCACGACAGGTGTGGGCTCCCCACTTAAGTTATCGGAGCCATTGCCTGGCAACGCTAACCCACCGGACCGCGCAATGCTTGTCCTTGAGAGCCATCAAGACGAGTAAGTTGGCGTAATTTTCGCTAATACACCGAACGCGGCGCCGTGTATGCGCGCGGAAGGTCAGATGAACCGCAGGTGCAAGGTTCATTTCGCTGGTGTCGCGTCTAATCGCCGCACCTGTTGGGTTGGGTCAATCCGCTGGACATCCTCTATCCAATCCTTGACCGCCTTTCCGTTAATCGCCAGGGCGGGCGCTATTTCGTAAAGGGGAACGAGCACGAACAACCGCTCCGTCGCCCGTGGATGCGGGATGACTAGCTCCGGCGTGACTATCGTGTATTTTCCGTAGAGGATGATGTCAATGTCAATCGTCCTATCCGCGGGCTCCTCCCCCGGCGGTGCGGGCTTTCTCCCAAGAGCGCGTTCAATAAAATGAATCTCATCCATAAGTTCCATTGCGGAAAGCGCGGTTGAGAGTTTTACCACGCAGTTCAAGAATGGCTTTTCAGTTTTGACGCCTACGGGTGAGGTCTCGTAAACTGAGGATTTCTTCATAACCGCGGTGCGCTCAAGGCCGCGGAGCATTTCAATCGCGACGTCAATATAGTCAGTCCGTTCGCCCAGATTGCTCCCAAGTGATAGATAGCAGTCGTACATAACTTGAACTAAGTATTATAACCAACTCCACCTAGGTGCTTGCGAATCCCACTGCCCGCTTCCGCAGTTAGGGTATCATAGAAGTGATGGACGCGCGCTGGAAAAAGATACTTTCCGCCATTCCCGCCTCCTGCGGAGTTTACGAGTTCAAGGATGCCCGGGGGAAGATTCTTTACATCGGTAAGGCGCTAAATCTCAAATCCCGGGTTCGGTCCTACTTCACCGACACCCGCGGTAACCCCCCAAAAGTTCGCAGGCTCCTTCAGCGCGCCGCGGACGTAACGTACATCGTTACCAAAAACGAATTTGACGCCCTCGTCCTAGAGGCTAACCTCATAAAGCAGTTCAAGCCCCATTACAACGTCCTGATGAAGGATGACAAGAGCTTTCCATACATCCACTTGACAAGGGAGCCTTATCCTAGGGTTGTCATCACCCGCAGGTATGAACCAAAGCGCGGGGAATACTGGGGTCCATTCACGTCAATGAACGAGGTTCGGCAAGCTGTAAAATTTGTGTCGGGACTTTTTGGAGTACGCACCTGCAAACTTGAAATTGACGGGAAGAAATTTTACGACCGCCCCTGCATTGATTATCACCTGAAGCTGTGCACCGCGCCCTGCACAAATTATGTCACACGGGAAGAGTATCTGGCGCAGTGCCAAGCCCTTAGCGGTTTCTTCGGCGGCAGGTACGGAGATGTCAGAAGGATATTGGAGGAGCGCATGAAAACCGCGTCCGCTAACCTTGCCTACGAATCGGCGGCTCGTTACCGCGACCTTCTCAGAAGCGTTGAGCGTGTGATTCATAAGACTCAGGTCCTCGGAAAACCGGGAGATGACCTTGACGCGCTCGGTGTCGCCACCTTCGCGGAGGACCAGCTCGTCCTCGTTATGCAGGTGCGGGACGGTAAGCTTATCGGAGACCAGGAATTCCTTCTCAAAAACGAGCTTGGGGAAACGCAAAATAGCTTGCTTGCCAACTTCCTTAAGCTCTACTATTTCCACCCGCAAAATATCCCACGAGAGATACTGATTCCGACGCCAGTGGACGATGCCACACTTTTGGGCCAGTTCTTACAAAAGCAGAAGAAGGGGCGTGTCAAGCTCACCGTTCCTGAACGCGGATACAAGGCGCGGATCCTTGAACTTGCGGAGAAGAACGCGGCGGAGCGTATGCGTAGGCACAAGATTAGGGCGGAACGGCGCGCTGAGCCGGGCGAGGCGGAGCGTATCCTGCAGGAGCTATTTGACCTTCCCGCGCCTCCCTCCCGCATTGAGGGCTATGACATCAGCAGTATCCGCGGAAAGCATGGAACCGGTTCAATGGTAGTCTTTGTCAACGGCAAGCCCGAGCCGAAGGAGTATCGCTTATTCAGCATCAGGCTTAAAGAAAGTCCTGATGATTTTGCGATGATGAGGGAGGTTCTAAGGCGCAGGCTCGTGCGGATGATGACCGATGAAAAGTGGCGGGCGATTCCCGACCTCGTTCTTCTTGACGGCGGTAAAGGGCAGGTATCAGCGGTGCTTGACGTTGTCAAAGCCCTTACCGATGACCCAAGCTTTTCCACTGAACAGAAGGCCCCCCTTGCTGAAATAAAATTCGTGGGCCTTGCGAAAGCGGAAGAGATCCTGATCGAAGCTCCTAAGGATGACAACGAAGCGGATAGCTCCGAGGGGGATGGTGAAAGGTTCAAGGAGATAAAGCTGGACGAGACAAATCCCGCGTTGTCACTGCTTGTCAAAGTCCGTGACGAGGCGCATAGGTTTTGCAGGAAACTGCACCTCGCCCGTCGGCAGAAGACTAGCTACCGCTCAGTGCTGGATGAGGTTGGGGGGGTGGGCCCCGCGAAGCGCAAACGCCTTCTTGCCAAGTTCGGAAGCACTGGAAGAATGCGGGAAGCGGGCGTTGAGGAGATCGCAAAAGTCCCCGGCATTGGCTTAGCCCTCGCCCAGAGAATATACGCGAAGCTCCTGGAGGAATCGTTTATGGACGTAGCGGTTGAGGAGATGAAGTGGAAGCGCGTCATCCGCCTAAAACGCGTCACCCCCAAGGAGTAGCGTAGGGCGCGTTTCTTGCAACGTGTAGGGCGCGATTCTTGCCCGCCCTGGTGGGTCACATCGCGCCGTATTTCAGCGGGGAATAAATACCCGCCCTACAGAAGATTTGCTGATGTCAACCCTCATTCCATACCCCGATCCCCCGTCACGTCCACGTCCACCGCTATGGGCGCTAGGGGCTTCTCGCCATTCCTCGCGCACTTCAGCCGTATAAGCTCGTGGAGGGCTCTGTAAATCTGTCTCTCCAGAGTCGTCTCGTAACGAAGAATAACGTCTATCCTCTCCTTGTCCCTGGTAACCCGCAATGCTTTCTGTCCCTCCGCCTTCCTGGAGTCACCTGCGGGGTTGAAGAATCTCGTATCAAGCTCGTCGTCCGCCTCCTTAAACTCAATAACCCGCCTCTCCACCCTAAGGCATCTCTTCAACCGCCAAACCGAGGAGACGATACGGTCAACCAGGATTTCCTCCATTATCCCGACCGGCGCGAGCTCCGCGTTAAACCTATCCCTCAGCCTTTTCAGGGCTTTTCTGTTCTCCCCTCGGACGAGAACTTCCCCGCTCAGCACTCCGTGCCTGGTCGCGTTCAGCCTGCATGGGGACGCGGACTTTGGCCGCGCTGATTTCAGAGCGTTCATCCTATTTGCCTCAAACTTTTTTAGGGATGCTGACACGTATGACCTCCTTCAGTCCTCCCGAAGTTCCCCTCCAGCCGCTGTGGAAACTGGTGTATGATACTAAACATATATATACCTATTATATCAGGATTCTCGCTCAGTTAGGACCTGGTTGGCTCCTTTTTCTTCCTCATCCGGCAGAGATGCCTGGCGTGGGAGTTTCTTTTGGCGAAAGTTATGTTACATTCGTGCGGTTCCCGCGAAACCGGTTTTTGCGAAACGAAGCCATTTTACGGAGGGCGGGAAACCGCTCCACGTCTGCCCTGAGGGGGAGTTTGCACCGTTTTAGTTGTGGAACATTTCCGCTTATTTACCGCCAGAAAACAACCGCAAATCCCAGACCGCAAACTCTCCAAATTCCTACCCATAAACCGTCAACTACCGCTCTTCCTACTCCCACCAAGTATCTATGGTGTAGGTTAGCCTTGCCCGCCTTGGGCGGGTTCGCCTCGCCGTCCGGGGGGACGCGCACGGAGAATTCAATTTCCGCGCATCAAGCTTCTTGTAATCGTGGCTTGTTTCCACAACCTTCCAATTCCCGTAAGGGAGATGCTCCAGAACGAGAATCGTCACAGGCTCCTTCTTGTGATTGCGTTAGACTGTCTGGCCGCAGTGTCCCGTTCCACACCTGGTACAGGTTTGGTCCCCACTTTACTGGAGTCCCACACATAAGCTTGTCTATACTTACGAAGCTTCCCTGTACAGTGTCAATAAGTTGGCGGACACTATCAAAAGGGAACCATCTAAAGTAAGCGGTGGGCCACCTCGACTAGTGGAGTAATTCTCAATGCTCGTTATTAGAGATCCTTCAGGGCTAAGCGCGAAGACGGAGCCCAATGAAGGGAAAACTCTTTGCGGTGAAAAGTATATTATGCCGTCCACACCAACCGTGGGCTGGCCAGTAACGTAAACGCCTGCATAGTACCGCCATCTAAGTATGCCGTCCGGGTTAACTGCGTATAAGTATTTGTCCCAAGACCCGATGTATGTGGTTCCGTTCTCCGCGATTGCTGGGGTTGCCCACCGAATCACAGCGCCGGTTTGATATGTCCACTTGAGCGTCCCATCAGGTTTAAATGCATATAGCTTGCCATCCTCACTCCCGGTATAAATCGTGCCATCATCGCCAATTGCAGGGCTAGATTTCACCATCCCACCAGTTAGTTTCTCCCATTTCAGTGTCCCGTCTGGGTTAAGGGCGTAAACTTTGCCATCGTTACTCCCGAAGTAAACTGTTCCGTCATCCGCGACCGCAGGGCTTGACTGAATTGTGTCACCCGTCGGATACGTCCATTTGATTGATCCTTCAGGGTTAATTGCCACCATATTGGAAAAGCTTCCCACATAGATTGTGCCATCCTCCGCGAGTGCCGGTGAGGACTCTTCGCTTGTGGGGACCTGCAAACGCCACCTCATTGTTCCGTCAGGATTCAGTTTGTAGAAGAAACCGTCGCCACAGCCAAAATAGCTAAACCCACTGTCATCTATGGCGGGGTGCGTTATAGCTGTTCCAGAGGCGACAAATGTCCACTTTATAGAGGATTCAGAATAAAGCACAGAAAAGCCCTTTGGTGTATCCACATCCTCTGGAAATATGCCTAAGGTGCCTACGTAGAATGCTCCATCGTCTCCAAATACTGGGTTGGTGGATACGTCGCGAATCGCTGAAAATATGGTTAGTGTGCGCGGACCAACAAAAGGGCTTCGCGCTGTGTGCCTTCTATCTCTCCCAAACATATACCAGTCGCCTCTTCCACCCGTGCCAGTCCAGACAGCTGAAAAACCATCAACGGTGACGTTCTCGTCAAATACGTAAACTGTTCTCTCGCCAGGCTCAATTGACCAGTCGTCGCGATTTGGGGTTAGGGTGTAGACGCCACTGGGAATTCCCGTGAACGCGAAGTTGCCGTCTCTATCGGTGGTTGAGGTTATTTCCCCCGGCGTGAGAGAGATCGTCACTCCCTCAAGTCCATATCCGTTATCCTGAGTTACGATACCCGAAACTGAGTAGTAGATGGACGTAATGGCAGTGATGACCTTTGTAGCAGTTGATGAAGTCCCTTCATCGTCGGTGACTCGCAGGACAGCGGAGTAAGAGTCCGCTGCATCATAAACGTAGATACGTGTGTCGGGTGTAACAATGCTATCATCAAATATGCCGTCGCCGTCAAAGTCCCACTCGTAGAGAGTTATTTCGCCGTCAGGGTCATAAGACGCCCCGGGGTCAAACTCCACGGGCAGTGGCGCGAATCCCCAAACCGGGCGCGCGGAAAAGCGCGCGACCGGTGGCTCATTTTCAGGAGGAGGTGGAAGTTCACCGGGCTTCTCAATCACGTTTGACGGTTCGCCAAATTGACTCTCCGCGTCAAACGGAACCACGCGGAAATAGTTGACCGCGCTGAAATCCCATTCTAACAAGGTGGAGAACGTGAGAACTCCGTCTAAAAGCGCAGACACAAATTCAACTTCAAGAATCTCGGCAAACTCTCCGTCAATCGTCTCCGCGCCTTCTATTCTGTACCCCGATACCTGACTGAAGAAGTTCTCCGCAAGAGGCGTGATGTCCCCGATGTTTATCAGCCCGTCAGCATTTCCATCTATCCACTCGTTGTCAGGAGTCACAGGCTTAAGGAACTCCTGCGCAAGAGGAGTAATGTCGGAGACATTGACAACCCCGTCCTGATTGTAATCGCCGACGTTCCTGTAAGTCCAAGTGAGCGTGTATGTGCCATCTTCGTTGTCAACTATTGCAAGGTCAGTGACCGCGTTCTTCTCCCCCGTTGGAGGTTTGGAGACGAACTTCTTCACTGGAGTAGCGCGGACTGACCAGTCCGCGTCTGGAAGGGGGCTAGTCAGCCCCCTGTACTCGTTTACCGCCAACGCCTCCGCCAGCGCGGATTTTATCTGCGCGAAGATATCCAGGTTGACGTTCGCAGGCGCCCGCATCTCCTCAAGCTCCTTGAGCACGTCCTGTAGGAGCAGGTCACTAGCCTGCCCTTCCTTCTGGGCGGGTGGGGCACCCGCCACTACATTCTCCGTTAGAGTTTCCTCGCCGGGGATCGTCCCGATATCCCCAGCGGGACTAAATTCCCGCGTACTCGGTGACATCGGTTCCCGTCCTCCTCCGCAGGAGGCAAAGACGAGTAATAGGATGATGACTGCGAAGAATAAACCATGAAGTCTTCTCAAGTGCTTCATATCTTACTCCTTAATTAACTCTTGTCACAGCTGCGCGCGACCGCGCTCAATCGTCCTCTGTCTGGTCTTTCCCCATTAGCATAATAACACAGATTCGTAGACCCCAGGGGAATTGAAAGTAACGCTAAATGAATAGCGAGAATCCTACTAAGACCTGATTATCCGCCAGTCCACGTCTGGCTCGATAGGAAACGCTGCAATACCAAGGTCAGCAAACATAACCGCGCGGTTGTTCCAAGACCCAACCGGAACTTGTGCCTCTCTGTTAGTCCCTGAAACATAAGCAATCCAGCTTGCGGCAAGAGTAAATCCATTTGCGGTGGGATTTTGCGGAGGGTTCAAAACCACGTAGCCGTCGAGGTAGATGTCGTAAGTTACACCGCCCGAACCAGGCACTTCGCTAAGCATGGTCCCTCCGATTACGACTTTATAGTCGGTATCTGGAAGAGGTTGAGGAAATACAATAACACTGGTATCCGGGACGTTAGGTGGGGGAACTACCACAGGGAAAAACGCCCGGCCCGTGTAGTCGGTTAGTGCACCTGTTCCCCATCCGAAAAAGGGGTAAAGAATGACGGCAGGAACAAGCGGCAAGATGAGAAGCAAAGCCGACCTAAGCCCTGGTGCTTTGAAAAATACCAATTTCTTCATTTGTTGGTAACTCCTATAATAATTTAACCTTTTCTTTTAAGTTAGCAGGGAAATAAGCGCCGGTCAAATCAAAATCAATGGTGGCGCTAAACGTTGGATTTTCCTTGAGTGGTAGTTCGCTTAGAGATTTGGAGTTTCTTGAGACACCGTCCACAATAGGACTTTCCCTACTCCCACCAGGTATCAATGGTGTAGGTGAGCTTCGCCTCGCCGTTTAGGGGGATGCCCACGGTGAATTCAATGGTTTGCGCGTCAAGCTTCTTGTAATCGTGGCTTGTTTCCACAACCTTCCAATTCCCGTAAGGGAGATGCTCCAGAACGAGAATCGTCACAGGCTCCTTCTTGTGATTGCGCAGGCTTACCTCGTAGCTTGCGGTAAAGCCCTTGTGTCTATCCGTGTAGCTAATCTGTTTCTTCTCGCCCTTGATGTCAAAGGCATAGCCAAGTAGCAGGCGCACCATCTCATCCTTCGGCGTGTGGTCGATGGCATCCTCTCCGACGAGCTGTGGAATACCTTCGCTGTCACGTTTGAACACGCGCACGCGCCCCGCGGGAAGTGGCATCCCAAGATTATTCTGCTCGCTGTTCTTGAATTCAACCCGCACCTCAATCTTCTCGCTACGCCAACCGGGGTCAAAGGTGTAAACCTTGGAAACGGGGATCCCGCTAGCGGTCAACAGTGACACCTGTTTCGTCTGGGCGTTCTTGATGGTGGTTCTTCGCTGAAGGTTGTAGAGGTGATACTCAAAGAAAGCTTCCTCCTTAAATCCCATATCCGCTTCCGCCATCGCCTTGCCTAGGCGCGCCATTTCAACGGGTTGCGGTGCGGGCGCACGATGGATGTCGCCCGCGATGAGCTTCAGCTTTGCGTTCTCGTAGGTTGCGCCGGAGTTGTTCGTTAGTGTTACCCAGCCTTCCACCTCCGCGGTTTTCTCGTTATCCGCAAGAAGCGCCACGTAGTCCGCATTCCAGGAAAGCCCACTCGTGAGGTAGGAAAGCTCGCCATCGGAGATAAACGCCTTATCAGTTAGCACCTGCCATTCTAGGGTCGGCTTGAGGAGAAGCCCTTCCGTCAGCTCAGGAAGCTCAACGTTTCCCGGCGGGTTTATCAGGATCTTTCCCGCGTAGTCAACCACCATTCCATCCGCAACCGAAAGTAGCGTGACCTCTTTGCGCCTGCCGTCCTCCGGGTCAACGAGGGTGATTAGCTTGCCGATGTACTTTTGAAGTAACTTATTCGTTCCAACTAGGTCATAGTCATAGTTCTGCTCAAGAAGCGCGAAATCGTAATCCGAGAGCAACTTGAAGTGGACGCTTGTCGCGTCTATTCTGCTCGCGACGCCGGTGAGGGTTAGAAAGTTGACACCCTCAGCGAATTCAAATCTGCGAATCTCCCGCACCAGCGCCAAGTCCCTGTTATAGACAGTCAGCGAGACGTCCTTTACTCCACCTACCTCCTTGGCTAGTATGCCACTTGCTAGCCAAAGGACCATCCCCGAAACTAGCGTTGCGGACAAGAGTAACCTCAATGCAAATCCTGCAATAATAACCGTTTTCATCATTCTTCTCCTTCCCACAGATTATACAGTGTGTGAGGTGACGAGTGAGTATTCTGTTCAGTTATGCCAATCGTTACAGGCGGTGATGGAGAATGCCATGCCTCTATCCCGCTTCCCCTCTTCATCTTGAAAGTGCATCCCTTGCTACTATCCGTCCTCATCCGCGTCCGGTAAATCTCGCGGAGTTTAGTTCAGGCTTTCCTCGCTGGACAGTGTTTGAACTTTCTTTAGTCTATCGTCCAACAAGCGGTTAGTAAGCGATTGCAGGCATTTCTGCACTCCCCGAGAAGGCAATCCGTGGTAGCGATTCATAGAAGTAACGAGCTTGGATAACTCTTTTACCGCGGTGTCCTCCGTCAGCGTTAGCCAGAACGCACCGAAATGTCCTATAGCCCTCTCTTTCAACCTAGCGCGGACGAAGCTCAGGGGTTGAGGTAGGGCGAGGTCGTCCCACTTTTTCGTCACGAGGAAGTTGAAGCCGGATCCTGGCAAATACCTTCCCGCAATTGCATACTTTGCCCCGTTTCTTGCTTGCAGTGCCTGTTCAAGCACTTGATACCAATGCCTCCCCGCCAAAGCCAGGCGCTGGCTGGCTATGAGAACGCATCCAATTTGCTCAAAGATTGGGACTAATTCTTCCACCGGGCCTGCTTCCTGATTCACTGGAATGGTCAGGTAACCGCTCCCAATCGGAATTCCGCCTTCTGTCAGACTTTGCAGATGTTTAGCAAATGTGTCAAAGTTATCCTGTGCGGATTTTACCAGTGCGAGGGTCGGGAACGGGCTGGCTTTCTTATAGGGTTTTGGCGGAGGTGAAAGCGCCAACATCATCCTTGACAAGGAGTTCAGAGCTTTCACCACACGAGTGCGCTCATACACAGGAAGCCCGCGCCAGGCAGATGGATGGCGCAGTGTGACATCGCGATCCCCAAGAGCTCCCAGGAGAATGTAAGGTGCGTTGCTTGTGGTCACCGCCCCGCCGAGGAAACATGACGGGATGTCGCTCAGAATGATCTCTGCGCCGGCGTCTGCCATCTGGCTCGCGAATTGCAACGTATCAAGGTGATGGTCAATCAGGCATACCTTACAACCTGCTTCAGTAGCCTTTTTAATCGCGTCAAGGGTCCTTTGCGGGTTGCGGGAGTAGATCGTCAGGTCCAGGCAGATCACTTTGGTATACATCCCCGTATCTACCGCCCGTATAAACGTTCTCTTCCAGAATTTGCCGTAATCACCTGTTTCCTCGTATCCGATCCTTGAGTCAATGTCCTCCACCCCTACGCTTCTAAGGGCTAGATGGGTCGCCAGCAACATTGCGAATCCATGCGGGTCGTAGTGGGCAAGAAGAATGCATTTCTCTTCCCGTTTATAAGCTTCTAGAATGCTCTCTTGATCAACGATCCTAAGCCTTTCCCTCAGCCCATTAGGAACGCTGAGAGTTTTCGCCAGTCTTTCTGGAAGAATCAAGGAAACCTCAGCTTTCTCCATACGCACCTGGACTGTTGGATAAGGGAGCGTTCCTTGCCAGTCACCCGAGTATATGGCATCCGCAAGATTGAGAATTGATGTCCAAAGCTCGCGCTCGTTTTTCCTAACTATGAAGAAGCCCTTGTAGATGTCCATTAGCTCCTGCCTGAGTTCCTGCGGTAGTTCAGCGTAGGATTCTGCCCTTTGCATCGTGAGGAGAACCGAGAATGGAACCAACTCTCGCAGGCGTTCCATTGTCCGACTGGACATTCTGAGTGCATAGGCTAGATTAAGTACTAACTCAGCGATCTTTTGACTCCTAAGGACTAGCCTCGGCGGAATGCGCTCAAGAACGCCGAGCCTCCCCAGCTCGCGGTGCAGTTGTAGGGGTCTCCGCATCTCAGGATGGTTATTTTACTCCCTTGCTGGAATTACGCCTTCTGTTCCGCTTTTCGCGGGGTTGCCTCGCCACGCTTTAATCCGATCTGGTCAACTATTGAGTAGGCTACGGGTACTATTACTAGAGTGAGGAGGGTTGAGAACAGCATTCCTCCAATGACTGAAATCGCCAAAGGACTTCTAAAGTCCGCGCCTTCACCCAGCCCAAACGCTACGGGAAGCAACGCAAATATTGTCGTAAAACTGGTCATAAGGATTGGTCGCATCCTGCGTGTTCCGGCGGAAACAAGCGCGTCTTCAATGCCTTCGCCCCGCGCCCTAGCTTGGTTCGCAAAATCAACTAGAAGAATTGCGTTCTTGGTTACAAGTCCTGTGAGCATTACGATGCCAAGAAAACTCATCAGATTGAAGCTCTTGCCAAGTGCGACGATGAATAGAAGGGAACCGGTAGTCGCCAACGGCACGCTCATCATAATGGTGAGGGGATGCTTGTAGGAGTTGAACTGACTGGCAAGAACCATGTAGCTAAAAATAACGCCTAGAAACAACGCTAGCAGGAACTGCTCAAACATTTCTTTAATCATATCCGCCTCACCGATCGGGGTAACCTTAGTGGTCGGCGGTATTATGCCTTGCGCCTTCATCTCCGCCTGCCACTTGGCAATAACGGTGCCGGTTCCCACCCCCTTTGCAACGTCCGCGTAAACGTCAATAGAGCGCACCCGATCAAAGCGCTGGATAATTGAAGGTGCCTGGGAGAGGCTTATGTCCGCTATAGTTTCAAGGGCGATGGGCTGGTTCAACTTGGGAGAATTGATCTTGATTGACCTTACGGAGAGGAGGTTCCTTCTCTCGCTTTCCGGAAGCATCAGGACGATGTCGTATTCTTCGCCAGCCTCCCTGTATTTGCTGAAGTCAATTCCTTCATAAAGGATGCGCAAGTACTGTCCAAGCTCAGCGGGGGTGATGCCCAGCTGTGCCATCCTTTCCAGTTTAGGTTTGATAGCAAGCTGAAGCTTGCCAGGTCGCTCAGTATTGTCAACGTTTATGGTTCCGGGGATACTGCTGAGTATTTCCTGTGCCTCTTTGGTTACGCGCTTCAGTCTCTGATAATCAGGATCTGAAAACACAAGTTCAATCGGGTGAGCCCCGGCTTCCATCTGTTCCGTGCTAACCGAAATCTTTGCTCCGGAGATGTCCTTTAACTTCTCTCTAGCCATCTCTGCTACGTCCATATCGGTATACCTGTAGGGGACTGGCACTATCCCCCACCAGCGCAAATGGAATTTGCGTTCCCCCTTTTCCTTTAGGACACCGAAAACTTGCCCAATATTTCCCTGCTCTCTTCCGCCCATAAATCCGCCGAAGGTCATACCCACCACTGAGAGGACCGAGTCGATCTCCGGCAGTGACGCGACCGTCCGCTCCACCTCACGGATAACTTCATCAGTGCTTTCTAGGGTTGCTTCAACCGGGAGCTCTATGAAAACCTGAAACCTGCCGTGATCCATCTCCGGCAGGAACCTCACCTGCGAAATTGCGAACAGAGGAATCGCGAGTAGGAAGAAAACTACCCCGACAGTCACAACTATTGCACGTTTTCTTAGAGCCCATCTGAGGACTCTAGTGTAAAGCTCTTCTACGCCCGCGTATCCTCCAACGAAGGATTTGTGAATGCCATCAAAGGATCTTGAGAGGAAATCAATAGGCTTTACCCAAAATGGTCGACGCTCGCCCAGGGACGGACGAGTGCTCACCTGGTAAAAGGCAAGAGGGATGAGTGTCAGCGCCACGATGGTGGAGATGCCAATGGCAAAGGCGATTGTAACGCCAAACTCCTTGAAGAACTGTCCAATGATTCCGCTCATGAAGGCAATTGGCAGAAAGACAGCAATTATCGTGGATGTGGAGGCTATGATCGCCAGCATCACTTGCGAGGTTCCCTTAAGGGTTGCCTCTTCAGTATCTGAGGTAAGTTCATACTCCTTGAGGAGGTTTTCCTGAACAACTATTGAATCGTCCACGATTAGACCTACCGCCACCGCGAGGGCCAGCATACTCATAAAATTCAGTGTGAAACCCGCGAAGTTCACCGCCGCGTATGCGGTAACCACAGCGACAAGAATTGACACGGTTATCGGAATTGTAAAGCGCATCTTGCCGATGAAAAGCCAGACCACCAAACTTGCAAGGATCGCCCCAAGAACGATGCTCAGGTTGATGTCTTCAAGCGACGCAACAACGTACTTTGAGTAGTCAATGACCAGGTCCACGCGCATCCCAGGCGGTAGTTCCCTCGTAATTTCCGCGACCCGGGATTTGACGTTGTTTGTAGTGGATACTAAGTCCGCGTCCCCCCGTTTAATCACTGAAAGTAAGATTGCACTATTTCCGTTCAGGCGTGCGTCGGATTCCTTCTCCTTTTGAGCATCCCGAACCGTGCCAATATCCTTGAGCTTCACAGTCCTGCCGTTAACGGATGCGATGACAGTCTCGGAAATATCTGTGACACTTTCATACTCGCTTGGCACACGCAGGATATACTCTAGTCCCCCTTCTTTCACCGAACCCGTTGGGAAGTCCACGTTAGTCATCCTAAGCATTTGCCCAACCATAGCTGGGCTTATTCCAAAGACTTCCATCCTGTCCAGGCTCAGCACAACTTGAATCTCCCTTTCCAATCCGCCGGCGAGGGTAACCTCCGCAACGCCGGGGGATTGCTGGACCACGTCCTTAATTCGCCTATCCACGTAATCCCGAAGCTCCCTCAGACCCATCGTTTCCGAGGAGATGGTGTAGTAAAGAATGGGCATTGCGTTCACATCAAACTTTGCCACCACTGGTTCCTCAGCGTCATCGGGGAGTTTCGCAATTACTTGATCGACTCGGTCACGAACGTCCTGGGCTGCCGCGTCAATGCCTCTTCCTGATTCGAATTCTATAAATATTAAACTCACTCCCTCCATTGAGTAGGATGACATACTGTCTATGCCTTCCGTTATGGCGACGCTGTCCTCCAGGACCTGTGTGACTTGGGATTCAATTACGTCTGGGCTGGCACCCGGATATGCGGTTGTGACCGTGATGAAGGGGAATATAACCTTCGGGAACATATTCATTCCCAGCCGCCCGTATGAGACCAATCCAAACACGACCATAAAGAGCATAGTCATTACAACAAAGACTGGTCTTTTGATGGAAAGTTGTGCTATGTTCATAAAACTACTCCGAGCTAGAAGTCGTCACGTTTCCGGTTCCTGGCCCCGTAAGCTTCGTGTCGGTTACCCTTACCGGGGTGCCGTCCGCCAGGAAGTGTTGTCCTGACACTATTACTGTTTCTCCTCCCTTTAAGGGTTCAACGACTTGAGCGCGCTCTCCGTTTCGCAAGCCCAGCTTAACCGCTATCCGTTTCGCCTTTCCGTTCTCTGCTATGAAGACGTAAGGCTCTTCGGAGGCAGGTGCTAATATTGCGACTGCCGGAAGGACGACCGCTCCGTCTCCAAGCTTCCACCTGAGCGTTACCTCAGCAAAATCGTATGGCAGTAGTTCTTCCATCGCAGGCAGTGACAACCTGACCTTGAAGAGTCTGGTGAAAGGGTCAGCGGACTCAATGACTTCGTCGACCGTTGCCTCAATTGGCTCTTTCAGCCTATCAATCGCCACCTCCGCGGTTTGTCCAATTTCAAGAAGGTCAATTTTCTCCGCCGGCACGTATATCTCAATCTTCAGATTCCCCGAAGAGACTATCTCAAATACAGACTGACCCAAACCAACGAAGTCCCCCACCGCAACCATCCTCTTGGAAATCTCGCCTTCGTAGGGAGCGTAAATTCGGGTATGGCTGAAGCGTCTTTCCGCTAGACGAAGCTGGGCTAAAGCCAGGTCTATCGCCAGTTGTAAAGATTTCTTATCTTCAGGGCGGGCGCCAGTCCTAGCGATCTTTAGGTTTTCCTCCGCGGAAGTCAACAGTGCCATGGCGCTTTCATACTGCATCTCTGCTGTTTCCATCTGCGCCCGTGAGGTAACGCCCTCCCTGAAAAGAGCCTTCATCCTTTCATAGTTTCTCTGGGCATTTTGTGCTGAAATCTTTGCGGAACGATAATTCGCCTCCGCTTGGGCGATATGTTCAGGACGCGCGGAGCCAGCGGACGTAAGTGCCTGCTTTGCCATTTCGTAGGATGCCCGCGCCACCGCAACCTCGTTAAGGAACTGAGTATCGTCTAGTACCGCAAGCAGTTGCCCGCCCTTCACGCTTTCCCCCTCGTCCACCAGGATCTTCTTCACGGTAGAATCAACCTGGGCTGGCACGATCGTTGACTGCTCCGACATTATGGTGCCCGTGTAGGAGTAAGTTTCGTAGAAGGGCATAACCTCCGCGGTAACTGTCTCAACCGAAACTGGTGGTATCTCAACCGGTTTTGGAACAATCGCGTTCCTGACAACCACGAATAGCCCGGAGACTAGAATCAGCCCAAGTAGGGTTATGAACGTTAGAAAAACTATTTTAGCTGTCCTGCTCACTATTGTTCTCCTTTAGGAAGTTATCCATCCAGTAGAAGTCCGAAGCGCTCTTGGGGAGGTACAGATTTGGATCGGTCATTCCTATCTCCTTTAGAAGCGCCTGATAGGCTGAAATAACCTCTAATCTTCCGCGGAATTCCCTAAGTCCGGCGGAAAGGTAAGCGGTTCTTGAAGATACGAGGTCCGCGTGGGTGACCACGCCTTCCTCGTATCCAAGGCGGGACATTCTTAGTCCCTCCTCCGCCTGCCTGAGAGTAGCCTTTGACGTTTCCCATCCGAGAACAGCGCCTTGTAGCTGAGTTAGCTTGTTCTTCACGCTCAGCTTAAACGCTTGCTTATACTTTTCCAGCTGTATCTCCGCTCGTTCTTTCTGGGCGCTCAGGCTTCTCTGCAGGCTCTCTGTCTTCTCACTGTCAAATAGATTCAGGGTTCCGCTAATTCCGTAATCCCATGTGAACTTCTTCTGAAAACTTGAACCTGTCTGATACGTGTAGCCGGCAGAGATGCTAAAAAGTGGCGAGCGCCTTCTACCCTTTATCTGGTATTCAAGGGAAATAATGGAACTTCTTAAGGATCGATAATCCGGCGTCCATTCTATGAAGTCTTCCGCAATTTCCTCCGCATCCAGGCAGGGTAGCACCTGTCCCGCGATGTCCTCCACCACCTTGCCCAGCCAATCCTCGTAGGTGATTTGGGTCTTCCCGTCTTCAAAGTACACGGACGGATCAACGCCCACTGTAAGGTAAAGGGAGCTTTCCGCCAATGCGAGATTGTTTCTGGCGTCTATTAGCTCCTCCTTGGCTTCAGAAACTGCGACTTCCCCCTGAATTACCTCAAATCGTGGCGCGATGCCTTCTTCAAAGCGGAGGGTAGCATTCCTGAGTTGCTCCTCCGCAAGCGCGAGCCCCTCCTCCGCGAGGGCGACCGCTTCTTCCGCGGTTAGATAGTTCGTGTAACTCTCAAAAGTACTGACGATTGTGGATGAAACTTCTTTATCCACCTGCGACTGCGTGGATAGGTAGAGAGCCTCCGCCGCCTTTTCGCCGTAACCAAGGTTGCCGAGGGGGGCTATCGGGTAGGTTAGCCGCAGGGAAGTCCTGGTTGCAACTTCTTTCTGAAACGTAGTCTCCGGACCGGTTGGGTCAAACCGAAACCTAACGAGGGGACCCGACCGCGTTATTCCGCTTGTCAGGTCAAGGGATAGTCCCGCCTCTCCTTTTATTCTGAGGTATTCAAAGAAAGCGGACTTGGCTTCCTTCTGCTTTATCCGCAGGTCGTAGTTGTACTCAAGGGCGAGTTCTATTAGCTCGGTGATACTTACGGGGATAAGTTTCGTTTGCGGAGGATCTTGCCCAACGGTTGAATTTCCTACCCCAGTTCCCGCTTCCTCAACTTGCCCTAAGTTTGCGGTATCGGATGCTGTATCCGCTGACGCATCTCCTTCAGGTGCCGGTCCTTGTTCTTGTGATTGCTCGTGAACATCTATTGCTTCCGAGTTTGCTTCAGCAAGGGTTACGTATTGTAAGCTTGGAACTCCTAGGAGAACCGCGATAGAAAGGATCCCTAACCCCAGAGTAATGATTCTCCTGCCCAAAACACCGTGAAACTTTGGTCTCAATTCTTCCTCCCCTTTGTGGTGTGACGTCTATTTTCAACCTCTTTGGTTGTTGCCAGGAGGGCGGTATGCACGAATTCCTTGAAGGTCGCTAAGTACTCATTTGCGGAGGGCGCGTAATCCTTGAGGAAACTGCAACGGGCGTAGTTGGTCAGCCCTCCAGCGATGATAAGAGCGACCGTTCTTAATGGGTATGGTGGAGGAGTTCCAACTCGGCGATAATGCTCCGCCAGAATCTCCTCATAAATCCTGATATGTTCAATCTTGGCGAGACGAAACGCTTCCTCCTCGGTAAATGGTTTCACTGAGAGACTCTCTGTTATCAAGAACTGGGACTTGAACTTAACTAGCGTGGAGAAGTGGATATCCATAGCAATCTGTAGTTTCTGCCAAGTATCCTCAACTCTCTCAATCTTCCTTCTAATAGCTTCGTTAATCTGGTGGGAAACGAAGACGACAAGCTGAAGAAAAAGGTCTTCCTTGTTTGAGAAGTAAAGGTAAACGGTGCCCTTGGCGACCTTAGCTCGTTGGGCAATGTCGTCAACGGTCGCGCTGTGGTACCCCTTTTCAGCGAAGACGGGTAGCGCGCATTTTAAGATATCCTTCGCCTTGCCGGGAAGGGCGTCAATTTTTTCTTTAATAGTTGCTTCCATACTTCTAGACAGTTAGCCAACCACAGATTTCTTAGATGCTGGATAAGCCAGAAATGATGACTGACCGTCCAGTCATTGACTGACCAGTCAGTCATTATACTTCGCACCAAAGGAAAAGTCAAATGGGAGGCGAGGAATAACGATTCTTGGGCGGATAAAGGGGTCACCCGGGAGGACGTGGACTCCTCCATTCCTAACTAGCGTTCTACCTATCCAATATTTCTCGTATCACCTTAACCAGCTCCGAAGGACTGTAAGGCTTGGCGAGGAAGTCCATTCCCGGCCCTGCGTCCTCCATATCCTCCAGAGCTTCCAGGGAATAACCGCTGGTGAGGAGAAATTTTAACGTTGGAAACCTCTGACGTGCTGATTTATACACCTTTATCCCGCTCATCCTAGGCATCACGGAATCTAGGATCACCAAGTCAATATTTTCTCCCTCCCTGGTAATGAGGTCCATAGCGATCTTACCATCCTTAGCCTCATGAACTTTATAGCCCATCTTTCTAAGGAACTCCACCATTATTTCCCTAACCGTGTCTTCATCCTCCGCAAAAACGATGGTTTCGGTGCCTACAGCAACCTTTCCCACGATTTCACGACTCTCTTTAAAACTTTCGGGCTTTTCAACCGTCGGTATGTAAACCGAGAACGTGGTTCCCTTACCAGGCTCGCTGTATACGTGGATGTGTCCGCCCATCTGGGTTACACTACCGTAGACCATTGGAAGGCCAAGACCCGTTCCCACGCCCTTGGGCTTCGTGCTGAAGAAAGGCTCAAATATCCGTGAGAGCACCTCTCTGGTCATTCCAGAACCGGTATCAGCCACGGTAAGGCGCAGGTATTCTCCGGGCTTTACGTCTGGACGTAGCCTACAGTACTCCGCGTCCAGCGTAACCTGCTCCGTCGAGATAGTGAGCGTTCCGCCTTCACCCATTGCGTCATTCGCGTTAATGCAAAGGTTGATAAGAATCTGCTGGAGCAACGAGTCATCCCCCAGAACCGGCTTTACATTCTCATCCAGCTTGACCGCGAGGGTTACATCTTCCCTGAGCGTTCTGCCAAGCAGGTCAAGGGTTTCGTTAATGATTTCGTTTACGGAGATGGGTTTGAGCGGAAGTTCATGGGCGCCTCCGAAGGCTAGGAGTCTCTTGGTCATACCCTTCGTGCTCTCAATAGTTCTAGTGATTGCCTGCAGGTGTGGAATTAAGTCCTTTGAAAGAGCTGATGCGGTGCCAACCATTGCTTGAATTGCCTCCACTCTTCCAAGGAGCGCAGTGATAGTGTTGTTGAAGTCGTGGGCAATTCCCGTAGATAGGTTTGCAAGGGCGTCCAGTTTACGGGCTCTGGTGACTATTTCCTCTACAGTCTTCTCCTCTGAAATGTCGCGCACGAAAATCATAAGGGCGGGCTTGCCTCCGAGATGAAAAGCTTTTGCGGACACCACCGCGGGAAACGTTTCCCCATTAGTCCTTCTCATCGTCCACTCGGTGATGGGCACCTTTGAACCCGTAAGCGCGCTTTCAATGGTGTCCCTCTGGAAATCCCTATCATTCTCGCTTACCACGAAATCAGCAAGATTCCTGCCACTGAGTTCAGACGGGGAGACAAAACCTAACATATCCGCCAGAGCCCGGTTGGCGATGAGAATCTCCCTGGCGTAAGCACACAAACCAATGGGCACCTCCTCAAATAGGAGGCGATACCTCTCTTCGCTTTCCCTAATTCTATCTTCTGCCTGCTTACGCTCCGTTACGTCCCTGCAGTTTAGGATTAGGCCTGTAGTTCCCGGGAATTCCTGAAGGCAGTTGCAGATAGCTTCAATGGTGTGGAAAGAGCCGTCCCTGTGGACGAATCTGAACTCGGTGGACTGGGGAGCCATAGGTTCCCCAAAGGTCTGGTGACCCTGCAGGAGCTCGCGTACTCTCTGCCTATCCTCCGCCAGGATGAAATCAAGCAAGTTCCTTTCTTGAAGCTCCTTTGCTTCATAGCCGAGAACACGTTCCACTGAAGGGCTAGCATAGGTAATCACCCCTGAGAATTCTAAAACCATAATGATGTCAAGGGCGTTCTCAATTAGCAGGCGGAAATATTCTTCACTTCTCTTCACAGCCTCATTGGCTTCTTTAATCTCAGTTAGGTCGCGGGTTATGCCAATGATCCCTAGCACCGTTCCGATGTTGGACCTGTAGGGCACCTTCGTTGTGTGGAAGTGTTTCACAATTCCGGATACAACTCTGCTCGCCTCGTAGGTGAAGTGCTTTCCTGATAGAATCACTTTCTCATCAATCTCCCGGATTGCCCCTCCATCTTCCTCCCCGAATAGTTCTATGTCTGTTTTTCCAAGAATGTCCTCAACTGATTTGCCAAAGTAGCGGGCGCAGGAAGGATTCGCAAGAATGTATCTGCCCTTATCGTCCTTGATATAGATGGCGTCCTCCGCGTGAAACACGATCGCGCGAAGCCTTTCCTCGCTCTCCTCAAGGGCTTTGACTGCCAGTTTTGTCTGAGTTATATCAGTGATGAATCCTTCTAGGTGAAGAAGTTCGCCGGAGGTGGAGTACACTCCCGTTCCCCTCTCCCAAACCCATTTTTCCTTCCCGTCGGAAGTCCTAATCCGATATTCCAAAAGGAATGCCTTCCTTTGCTCCACCGCTTCTTGAACCAATTCCCATACGTAATCCCTGTCCTCTTGATGTATAAGTTCCGCGTAGGAGATTTTGCTGTTCCAGAGCAGGTCTTCAGGCGCGTAGCCGGTGAGCGACAGTGCGCCGTCACTCACAAATTCCATAGTCCAATCAGGGTCGTTCTTGCAGCGATAAACCATTCCGGGCAGGTTGCTCATCAGAGTTGACAAAGCTCTTTCGCTTTCCCTTAATGCCTGCGCGGTTCTTACGAGTTCTGTAACGTCCTGCGCGGTCCCCTGCATCCTCAAAGGATTTCCATCTTCATCGTAGAAAACTTTTCCCTGCGAGTGCAGGGTCAACTCTCCTCCTTCTGGCAGGAGGATCCTGTGATAAATGGAGTAAGGCCTTCGTTCATAAAGAGCCTCATTCACTGATGAATTCACGAAATCCCTATCATCGGGATGCACTATATTCAAGAACGCTTCATAGGTAGTGGGCGGGCTTGCGGTTTCAAACTTCAGAACCTGAATTAGCACGTCAGACCAGCTAACTGTATTGCTTGGTATATCCCACTCCCAATTCCCAATGCGGGCTATGCGTTCTGCCTCCGCATACCTGTTCAACCGCTGAGTGAGTTCTTGGTTCGCTTGGCTGAGAGCCTCTTTATCCTTGCTGAGGGTTTCAAGGAAACTAAGAAGCTCGTTAAGGCTATCCTTGGCGGGGTCTTCTATCCCCTTCGCAAGTTCCTTCAGTCTTTCGTAATGCTCACTAAGCGCTGACCCCTGAGATAACGTCCCACCTTTCGTTGCAGACGGATCTTCGCTACCGCCATTTCCTCCGATATTTGCTGATGGGAGAGAAGGACTGGGATTCACCGTTGGCGCCTTCCTGCTTCCTTTTTGTTTGCCCCTTTTTCTCATAACGAAAGACCTCCCAGGATCCACCGCACACTTCTACGATTTGCCAAGTTCCTTCGCAAGTTCCCCCGTTTTATAACACGCTCTTCCCGGGTGAGTACTTTACGACAGCGCGGTTCAAATCAGGCATAGGAAGGTTCCGGGAATTAGCCTACCTTCCACCGATAGGCGAGCAATCAGGGAACAGACCCCTTCTTAGCTTATATTTTAGCCTATGGAGGAATAGATGAACTTTCATAGCGTAGACATTGATAGCCAAAAAGGCTAATATTGTCAAGATACACAAGTGTTAAGTCATTGAAAGGTCAACTTTGGGCGTTCACAAGTAATAGAAATGGTAAGTTCGGCTCTGAGAAATGATCCAAATTGAATAATGCCAATTAGTGATTAGGGAAGGTGGAAAGCAGGTTTGTTTTAACAAGCGGTTCCACTTGTATTGGCTACCGCAAGGCGCTTCGGGTGGATAAAGGGGCGTTAGCATTAACTCCCTACGAACATTTCCCGGTCGCCAATCCCGGAACGCAAATTCCCTTTGAGCGCTATCCCGGCTGATTCAGGAGTTTGAGGTAAAGAGACTCGTATAGAGAAACCATTCGTTCATACGGGAATTTTTTCTCTGGTTTCTGTCTAGCATTCTCACTTAGTTTTCGAATGCGCTCCCGGTCATTTACCAACGAGACCGCGCAACTCGCCATCCCTTGAATGTCCTCCGGGTCGAAGAGCATACCGTCCACTCCATCGTCAATTAGTTCAGGAAGCCCGCCGATGCGAGTTCCCATCACCGGAGTTCCACACGCCATCGCTTCAAGCCCTGCAAGTCCGAAACTTTCGGATAGAGAAGGCATAAGGAATAGGTCTGCAGAGGCGAGGTAGGGCGGTAGGTTCATCACGCTGTCCAGGAAAGTCACGTCATCCGAGATGCGAAGTTCCGACGCGACCTGCACTGCCTGCGCGTGGTCTGGACCTTCACCGACCATTAGGAGGTGGGCAGGCGTCTCAGCCCGAACCCTTGAGAATATCTCAACAACAAGTGGTGCCCGTTTTACCCCGCGGTAGTTACTGACGTGAATGAACAACGCTTGTTCTCCAGGGGCAAATCGTTCTTTTATTCTAGGTGCGTCGGGCTGGTTTGGGTGAAATATAGCAGGGTTTACGAAGTTGTAAATGAGTTCTAAATCTCCACGGTAGGAGAAGTGTTTCAGCGTTTCGTTTAGTAGCCACTCGGAAACAACCGTAACCGCGTCCGACCGTTCCAGGGCGAGCGTGGTCATTCCACGGAATATTGAGTCTATTCCAAGTATGGTAATGTCGGTCCCGTGGAGTGTCGTCACTATCTTGAAGTGCGAGTGTAGGAGCTCACGGGCGAGGAAGGCAGCGACCGAGTGGGGAATGGCGTAATGCGCGTGCACAACGGGGACTTCAAACTCCTTTACCACTTCCGCGATTCTACCGGCGAGGGCTAGTGAATAGGGCTGATACGTGAATACGGGGTAGCTTGATGTAGCCACCAGGTGTAGATGAACCTTATCCTCCAGCCCTTCTTCAGTAAGCCCGAAGGAAAGCCTAACCGGTGGCGCGGAAGAGACAAAATGAACCTCCCAACTTCTGCGTGCAAGAGCTAGCCCGAGCTCAGTCGCGAGTACCCCGGACCCGCCATAGGTTGGTAACGCTACTATTGCAACCGCCTTTCTGATGGCTGATTATACCCACCGCCAATTCCCGCTATCTTAAGGGCACGGGGTGGAAGACCACTAACCTTCTCTACAAGTCTTCATCTTTCTTTCCGCTATGGGGAACATCCACTTCAAGGGGCAGGGAGCTGAATGGGGACAAGGAGCGTGGGAATTACGTAATTCGGGGAACGCCGAAGAAAGGTTGTTTTGGATTGGCAGGAGGGCCAAAAGTTCCTCCATCGCAACTTTCAACCCTGCCCAAGTGAACACGATTGTCATTCTTGATACGATTTCAAGTGCTTCCCGGAAGCGACGAAGGAACGCAGGGGCGAAATCAATCCTGCCCGCCTTTATTTCAGACCAAGGGATTCTCTATCCAGCTTGTGAAGTTCCTCCAGCTCTTTCCCCCGTTCGGAACTTGATTTAACCGCCTGCTTTATGAGTTGAAGAACAGGTTGAATCATCCAAATGCTCTGTTCCTCCCCTAATCTCAAGGAGTAATAAACCCACGTTCCACGTCTTTCCTTGGTAAGGAAGCCAACCTCGTAAAGGATCTTTAAGTGTTCCGAGACCGTCGGGAGGCTCAGCCCCAGGAATCTAGCTAATTGGTTAACCGGATAGGGTTTGTGCGTAAGAGCGGTGATTATTCTCAGTCTACTCTCCTCAGAAACCGCATTGAATACTCTTGCCAGGTTTTCATAAAAGTCGGCCATTTTTCGGTAATTGCCGAATTATAGACCGTTTAAGCCAACCTTGTCAATTCAGGAAACGCTACTCCGGGTTTACCTGAACTGGTAGGGACTGGTTGAATAGCGGTTTAATGGTATAGTTTCCGTTAGAGCCGTATAGCAGGTTTGATTTGCGTTCAAGCTCCCGGGTCCCCTTGAAAACTTCTGCCATTATCCTTGGTTAGGAAGGGTAAATACTTGAATGTGGGTGTATAATAAAGTTGAAGGAAGGGTATGGGTCCAAAGGTTGTTCATCTGCAACAGCAGGCTTTCTCTTCGCTGGTCATAGCAGCGGCGGAGGCTTTCAGCCACCGTTATCGCCATGAAATGTTTGCTGCGCTTCTGGGGATCTCCGCGAATGGCGAGGTCTGGGTTGAGTCGGCGCAAGTGTTTTCCACCGCGGACGCGAGCAACCGCGAAATCTGGGTTCAAGACAGAAGCTGGGACGCGGTTCAAAGCGTCCTTTCCGAGCTGTCGGGCGAGAAGGTTGTCGGGGAATGCCATACTCATCCCCAAACCTGGAAGTCTGACGCGGAAGGGAGGAAACCACGAACTAACGCCATTCCAAGTTCATTTGACATAAGGCTTTGGAAGTCGGTGGAGAAGGTTAGGCCGGGGCAGGTTTATATGATAATCTCCATTAACGAGGGCCGCGGTCCCTTAGGCTTCCGATACGTTGACGGGGGGAGGGAACTGGCTGGCAGGCTTTCCAACTACGACTTCAGGTTCAGAGCTTATGGGTTTAGCAATCCCAGGGTGGTGAAGCTGGGAATCCTATGCCCATTCGCTTTGGGATTGAAGGGATAAACCGCCTATTTAGGACATCCTCCATACTTCTTATCCGTCAATCTTCCCTTGTTAATTTGCTCATAGCCTTCGCTTCGTGCCCTCAGTGGGACCAGACGCAACGGTGTCAACAATTCCCCGTTGCTGATTGGGGAGCTGAGATTGCCTATGCGGGAATCGCGATGAGAAATTGTTGAATCTCAAAGCAGACCTTGACTTGGTATGGAACAACCTGTATACTAGTAGATGCGGGGTGGAGCGGCTGGTAGCTCGTCAGGCTCATAACCTGGAGGTCGAGGGTTCGAATCCCTCCCCCGCAATTTGATGTGAAGGGTGTTTCCTGCCAGGAGGTAAGTTTCCTTAAGGGTACTCTAGGCTCGTTCACCGCTGGCGATTCGGTTCATCCGACGGAATAAGAATCAGCTAATCTTCGGATAGTGCCCTCGTCCCTTGCGGTTCCTTAATCGCCCGTAGCGCCTTCCTCCAAGTGTTCCTTAGACAGGTAGGGTGAATCTAGTCTATAATGTGGATGGCTTGGAGGAATAAGAAATGTTTGGGCAACTCGGTTGGCAAGAACTGTTATTAGTCCTGCTGATAGTGCTCGTTCTATTCGGTGCCGGAAGAGTGGCTGTGATTATGCGGGATTTGGGAAGAGGAGTACGTTCCTTTAAGGAGGAACTTGGGAAGAAGCCCGATGTAGGCGTCTCCGCTGGCGAGGGCGAGGAGGCTCAAAAGGAGAACGCAACTCAGGCTAAGGACTAAGTGGGTTTGGGTCCTCCTAAAGAAACTACGAGTATTGCTAGGTGATTGTTGAAGGCGTGGTTGCGGGATGTGTTTGTGATTTTGGGATGCTGTTGGTCTGGGAAACCCTTCCAGGGCTTGGTGCGGTGAGCTTGAACCCACCGCGCCCGAAAAGCTGTATACGCCCGCCACTTTAGCCACGTTGCCTCCTCGCTAGTTATAAGATGGAAATTTGCGTAATAGGATGTGGTTACGTAGGTTTGGTTACGGGAGCCTGCCTCGCGGAGACGGGCAACCGAGTGATCTGCCTGGACGTTGACGAAGAACGGATAAGCCAGCTGAAGGCGGGAAAGTGCCCCCTTATGGAACCGCAGTTGGCTGGGCTTATTGAAAAGAACCTAAAGGCTGGAAGAATCGCATTTTCAACGAGTTACGCGGAAGGCGTACCGGATAGAGAAGTTGTTTTCATATGTGTTCAAACACCTGAAGACGAAGACGGTTCCTGTGACCTGAAGTTCGTTAAGAGCGCGGTGAATCTGCTCATTCCATATCTTTCCCCTGAAACGATTGTAGTTACAAAAAGCACCGTTCCCGTTGGAACTACCGAAGAGGTTGAGGAAATGATAGGCAGGGCGACTTCGGTTCCCTTCTATGTTGCGAACAACCCAGAGTTCCTCAGGGAAGGCTCAGCAGTTTCAGACTTTACGGTGCCGGATAGAATTGTCATTGGAACTGACAGCAATTTCGCCTCTCAGAAGCTGAGCGCCCTCTTCCGCAGCTTCGTTAATGACGAGTCGAAGATTCTGGTGATGCGTCCGCGTAGTAGTGAGCTTGTGAAGTATGCTTCAAATGCGATGCTCGCGATGCGTATAAGTTTTGCTAACGAGGTTGCAAACCTTAGCGAGAAGGTGGGAGCGTCCTATAAGGAAGTCAAGCTTGGTGTAGGTAAGGATTCGAGAATTGGGCACAAGTTTCTTGACGCTGGTGTTGGCTTCGGCGGGAGTTGCTTCCCCAAGGACCTGAGGGCTTTAATCCGCCTGGGAGAGGATTTTAATGAGCAGATGCTTTTGGCTCGCGCAACGGAGCAGGTGAATAAAAGGCAAGTTGACAAACTTCTTGAGAAGATTGAAGCTCACTTCAATCGCCGAACCGACGGGAAGCTTATCGCGGTCTGGGGTCTTTCGTACAAGCCGAACACTGACGATATGAGGCGTGCGCCAAGCATTGGAATTGTCAGGAATCTCGTTAAGCGCGGGTTTCAAGTAAACGTTTTTGACCCAGGCGGATACGAACAGGCGCGAAAAGTGTTTGACAATACCGTATCCTATTTTGAGGATTCCTATTCCGCAATTGCCAGTGCGCATGGATTGGTTCTGGTGACGGAGTGGTCCGAGTTCTCCAATCCTGACTTCAAGAGAATCGCGGACCTGCTGGAGGAGAGGGTTATCTTTGACGGCAGGAACCTTTGGGAGCGCCGAATCGTTGAAAGTTACGGATTGAAGTATTATGGAGTGGGAACCTAACAAGTGGGCTTAAAGATCCTCTTCGTGTCAAGTTATTTTCCGCCAGAGGTCGGTCCTGCCGCGAGCAGAGTTGGATCTCTTACCAAGTTCTTCGCGTCAATGGGATGCCAGGTTGAGGTGCTTACCTGTAACCCGAGGTATCCTAGAGACTTCAAGTTTGAGGATTTTCACGGCAAACCTGCCTCCTACGAGAGTCACGGGGCGAAGGCAATCGTCTTTCAGGTGCCTGCGGCTAAGTTTAACGCGCTTTACCGACTCTCTGAGGAAGTACGCTTCTACACGCGAGGCGTTAAACTGACGCCTTCCTTGACCGTTCCAGACGTTGTCATCGGCACGAGCCCCTTCTTCTCTTCCGCCTGCCTAGCCTTCACGTTGTCCAGAAGGTTCAACCGTCCTTTCATCTACGATATTAGGGACCTTTACCCGGAAAACTTGCGTATAGCTAACCTGCCAGTTCCTTCTTTTATCTATAGCTACTTTGATAGCTGGGCGAACAGGATGTATCAAGGCGCGAGCAGGATCATCGTTAATCAACCTAGCCTGCTCAGGAATCTATCAAAGAGGATGCCTTCCGGGAAGATTGATATTGTAATGAACCCGCTGGGAGAGATCCCGAGCAATTTCGTGAGGAAAACACCAACGAGGAGCGCGCCCGTCACCGTAGGTTACGCAGGGGCTTGGGGAAGGGGTTACGACTTCTCTACATACCTAGAAGTTGTGAAGGAGGCGGACCCTGAGCTGTTTAGGTTTAGGCTGATCGGAAGTGGAATCTGGAGGCGGAAAATTGAATCATTTTGTGGTTCCGGGAAAAGTAAATTAAGTGTTTACCACGGATGGCTAAGAGGGAATGAACTGGTGAAAGAATATGCTGAGTGGGGTATTGGGATAGTGCCGGTTAGTCCTGCTTGGACAGATACCCTGTGGCCTAGCAAGATTACTGAGTTGCTTGCCTATGGCATTACTGTTGTTGTTCCCCCCGAGCTTCCCTTAACTCCGCTTCTGGAGAAGATGCCACTGCTAATCCGGGCAAAGACGAGTACATCAGAGGGTTATCTTGATGCGCTCCTGAGGGCGAGGGAGGTTTATCTGGATACGTTGACCCAGGACTACTCAAGATACGTTCAAATGATCAAGGAAGCTTATGATCCTAAGCGCCTTGGGGAGGCATACTACAGAATCATTCTTGAGGCTGTGGAAACTTTCCCTGAAAAGGCTTACCAAGCCTCCAATGTTGGGCGGAAAGTAGATGCCCCGTCAAGTGATAATTGGTAGGGGAAGCGCGTTTGCCCTTAATTAGCATAAGCCTAGGCGGAATCTTGCATGCCTGAAAAACTGGCGTCATCTCTTCTAGTGTTCCTTTGATCCTTCCTTATACTTCTTCTCGTCCTGAAGAAGTTTGTGGACGTCCAACTGAGGCTTTTCTTGGTGGATCTTTTCTGATGGGCTAGCCTGGTGAACCGGTGCCGCCCCGACTTTGAATCTTTCAGCGTGAAGCTGGTCTACTCTTGTTCGGTAGCTCTTATAGGTTTGCTCCGCGACTCTATCCTTCTTTCGCTTACTGAAGACAATCATTCCATCAACGTAGGTTTTTGCTTCTTCAAACTTACCTTCATCAATCAGGTTCCGAAGATAGAAGTCATGTCGTTTCTCGTTGCTCCCTGAAAGAACTCGTTCCCTATGCTCATCAAAGGCTCTATATTGCGAATGGTAGCCCACGCCCTCTGGAAAACTATGCGCGTTGAGCACGGCGAGTTGAAGTTGAGTCTTAGCGACTCCGACCCCGATCCACAAAGCCAGGAAACCGAATACTAGGAAGGCAACCGTTATTACGCCCTTCTTCCCCTTCTCAAACTCCTTCTCGTCGGGGCTAAAGATGCCGCCGATAACGGGAATCTTCGTCAGCGCTGATAGTGCCTGTCCCACCTTCTTTGCGCGCGGGTCCCTGGAGGTAACCGCCGCCGCTTGCGGGTCATACATTGACATTCCTTCAATACTGGCAATCTTGAGCCTTCCAGCATCCTCCTTTAAGAAGAATGTAATTTCTTCTACCCTGGCGACTCTCTGGACGGTCGCTCCTTCCTCCTCCAGAGCTTCCGTTAGCTCGCTCTCCTCTGCGATATCCACATCATCCGCGTGCATACCCATAAGCCAGGCTCTGTTAAAGTTCCCCGTAACTCTCACCAGCTCTCCTTCGCGTTTAGTCTTCAAATCCGCAGTTTCAAAGATGTAATCGTCGTCCCACTCAAACCACTTCCGAAGCCAAGCGTTGAAAGCTTCCTTGTTGCCCACATCTGCTTTGAACTCGGGATGGATAAGTTCCATTACCGCGCTTTCATTCCCCGCTAAGATGCCAGAAGAGAAACTTGAGACAGTTTCTTTGGCTTCATCGCGCGCCTGGGAATCAAGGCTTAAAAGGACCAGAAAAAGAGAAAGGAACAGGAAAACGAACGCGGAAAAGGGTAGAGAAAGTTTGTTATGCTCAGCCCCGCTAAGGGATTCGCCTTCTTTCACTGCACACTCCTTCGTCCTGCATTATCCCCTTGTTCGCGGTTACTGTCAACCAGTAAACAGACCTAAAGGAACGAGCGGTTTCTTCACCCTTTGCTAGTGCGTCGTCTTACGTATGTATCCTCCCTCCTCAGTAAAAGTGGAACGCGATATGCCCCTCCATTCTGAGATTACTCACTAGGACGGAGGTTGCTCTCAACTCAAAGCACATCGCACCCTCTTGCTAGGTGCTCCATTCAGAATATGGTTCCATAAATGAGCGCGACAATCTTCGGGAGCGGTTACAGGTTACTCTCGCGAAACGCTTGCTTGCCAAGAGGTCCCTGCTATGAGCAAGTTCCCTTCAAGCAACTTCAATCCGCTTCCCGCTCCAATTCTGCTTCCGAGTCTACAAGAATTGTATCGGTCTCAATTTGTTGAGTCGCCTCAACGAGGTCGTCAAACCAATAGGCGTCCTCGTCGCGAATCATAACCATAAACCGTCCTTCATCCAGCGGATTCTTCGCGCGATGGTATCTTAGATAAATATGCTCGCGGTCAATCGCGAGAACCTCAATTTTTCCGCTGGCGTGACTCATCACGAACCGCGCGCGAGCCGCGAGTCCGCTAACCATTCTCCGAGCGCGGTCAAACGCGGTCCACGCCTTTATTATGGGCAGGTCAAAGGGCTTGTTGCCTGCGGTTGGCCTGCACTGGAAAAAGTAATACGGCGGAATCCCATAGAAGGAGAGCTTACGCATCAGCTCCGCTAGAGTGTCAATGTCGTCGTTGATTCCGAGAATGATTGGCGACTGGTTGCATACAATGCATCCAGCCTTCAATAGAAGATCAATAGCCTTAACGCTCTCCGGAGTAAGCTCCCTTGGGTGGTTGTAGTGCGCCATTATGTAAATCCGCTTCGTGGGCGTTGAGTATCTGCTAAGCATCTCTAGAAGGCTTGGATCATCAAGAATGCGGAACGGGTTGAATGCAGGCATCTTCGTTCCTATGCGAATAATCTGCACGTGCGCAATCTGCCTGAGCTTTGAAATCACGGTTTCAAGCTTGTGCGTGGAAAAGAGAAGCGGGTCTCCACCGGTAAACAGAACGTTCGTTATCTCAGGATGCCCCCGGATGTAATCTAGCTGGGGCACAGTATCGTGCTGAACCTCATCGTTCTCGCTAATGAACAACCTCTTTCGGAAACAGAACCTGCAGTATGCTCCGCAGACCTCGCTAATCAGAATGAGGGCGGTGTCCTTATACTTATGCTGAAGACCGGGGACCGGGGTAACCGCGCTTTCGTCGCTTGCGTCCAACTTACCCCACTCTTCCAGCTCTCCCACGTCCGGAACTACTATTCTCTTAATTGGGTCGTCCGGGTCGTCCCAGTTGATGAGGGACAAATAGTAGTCGTTGGCCCGGAACTTGTACTTCTCCTGAACGCGCTCCATCCAGTCTTTGTCCTTTTCGGATATCTCCTCAACTTTGGAGATACGCGTAATATATTTAACTTTTGCCATCGGCAACCTCCTTCTTGGTTGTCTTAGGCGGGAACTTACAGCTGGCAATTAAGCCATGCAAAAAGGTCCCGCTTGCGGTTCGGCACAACTCCAAACCGTAGTGTGGGGCCACAAGACAGATGGTAGATCCGTCCAGTTGCCCTACGCGAAAAACGCTTAGGGACAGGGCGGTAACTCGTAGCGAAAGCCTACCCGACCCATTCTGGCAGACGAAATCACGCTGGCACGAGCTCAGAGGTAATTCAAACCTGAAAACTTTGCCCTAATCCGTCTAGTAAAATCCTACCACAGAATAAGGAGACACCGCAACCTTTTAATACCATAGACTATTAGCTTCCCTTGAGGCGTTTTGACCGTCTTTCTGGCTTTTCAAAGGAACGAGAGCCCAAGCTCCGCAATTCCACTTGACCTTTTCCGTTCAGGATGTCTGCCATCTTGGTCGCCTCTGGGGCTCTATACCTGCCAACCCATTCTCCGCGAGCCTTTCTATCCGCGAAAGTCTTGGTTACCACGTGCAGTGAAACCTCAGCCTCCACGCGCCTTCTCTCACTTTCCGCATTTTTGATTCTTTCCTCAGCAAACTTCACATAGTCCGGGCTTATATCAATTCCAAACCAATTATGCCCTAGGAGTTTAGCGGCAACTAGTGTAGTACCAATGCCCGCGTATGGGTCTATTACCCTACCCTTCTTCTTATCCAAAACGGAATGAATGCAACGAGTGGGTAACTCAATCGGAAATGGTGCGGGGTGAGGCGAATTTCTCTCCGGCGGTATTTCCCAAACGGAGGTCATCATCGCGTGCTGGGGCAGAAGTTCCTCCCCGACGAATCGAGATCCGATAGGCTTATAAAGCCAGAAGATTCGCTCCTCAACCTGCCAGAACCGCCAGCCACGGATATTTGCCGCAATCTTTCTATGCCAAATTATTTCTTGCCTAACCGCCCAAGCGGTCTTAGAAACCCAGCTGAACGGATGAATCATCCTGCCGTTAACCCAGCGAAGTTTATGATTGTAGAAGAACGAGCCTCCAGGAACAGTAACCCGGTAAAGCTCATTCAGGAGTTGCACCTGCTCCTCCTGATACTCCTGCTCATCCTTGGCGTCAACCGCGCGGTCGTAATTCACTCTATCCACTAGCCAACCTTTGTGCTTCTCGCCTTTGTTATAGGGCGGTGAAGTTACGCCCACATCAAAGGTGTTGCTTGGAATACCCTTGAGAGTCGTCAACGCGTCCGAGCAGACTATTGTATTTAGCTTCATACCTTAAGAACACTCGTTCTCGGTTAGTTTTTACGTAAACAAAAACTAGAAAGAACCCAATACCAGCATATCACGAGTCGTTGACGCGTTGCGGTTGAACGAATGGTTATCGTCGTTGAAGGAGCTACGAGCCTCTAGCTTCAGCCCTGACCTGGAAGGCGAGCCAGAGGGTAGCAAGGAAGGATAGAACCGCGGAGAAGATTAGCGGTAGGCGGGCGCTTCCGGTAACGTCCCAGAGTATACCTGCAAGGACACTGGCAAAGATGAATATCACGCCCTCAAGGGTACCGAGAATTCCAAATGCGGTTCCGCGCCGCTCCTCTGTTACCAAATCTGCGACGAAGGCTTTGGCGGTTCCCTCAGTCGCGCCGTAGAAGAAACCGTAAAGGGCGAAGAGCACCCAAGGCGTCCATTTCGCGGTTGCGAAGGCGAAGGCAAAATAAACGACGGAATAGAGCGGCCACCCGAAGACGAGAACTGGCTTTCTACCAAGCTTATCGGATAGCTTTCCACCCCAGATGGAAGTTATCGCCTTCACCAAATGAAGAACGACCCAAAGGAGTGGAACGATCCCCGCGACGATCCCAATCTCGTAGGAACGGAGGAGCAGGAATGCGTCGCTGGAATTGGCAAGGGCGAAGATAACCGCTGAGAACAGGTATAGGTAAAAGGTCATGGGCATTCCGCGCCAGGAAAGAGCGCCCAAAGTCGGCGCGGGCATTGGCTGGCGAGCTGGTTTGTCCCGAACGAAGATGAAAATGAGCGCTAGCACAACCAGCCCAGGTATGGCGGACAGGATAATGGCGTGCCGAAGGGATAACGCTAGAACGCCCACAAGGATAAACGAGATAAGCCCGCCGAACATCGCTCCCCCGTGGTCCATTGCACGCTGAAAGCCGAAGGCGTAGCCCTGGGAGTTCGTGTCGCTTAGGTCGGCGACCAGCGCATCCCTCGGCGCTCCGCGGATTCCCTTGCCGAGACGGTCAATCACGCGAAAGACGAGAGCCTGCATCGCATTTGCGGAGAGTCCTATCAATGGCTTAGTCACGCTTGAGATTGCATAACCAAGAAAGATGAGCCATTTGCGATTCTTGAGACGATCGGAAATTCCTCCCGCAAGCCAACGGATAATCGCCGGCACTCCTTCGGCAAGTCCCTCTATCAGTCCAAGCACCGCGCGCGTCGCGGAAAGGTCAACCGTTAGAAATATAGGTATGAGCGGGTATATAATCTCGCTTCCCAAATCCGTGAAGAAGCTCACCCAGCCGGTTGCGACCACTACGGGATGAAGAAGGGGCTTCTTCTTGCGCGCTTGCCCTTCGGCATCTTTCTTAGTTTGCACCGCGCTTATTTTAACTTCACGCGTTTATCCTGTTAGGTATTGCGTACATACATGAGGCAAAAAACTTGGCCCGTGGCTGAACCGTTCAAAGCCGGTAGACGGTATGCGAGGGATCACCTAGTCGTGGAATGCTACAAAACCTTGGAACCCTGGGTAAAGCAGTAGTGAACCGTTAAAGTTAATAATAGGCCCAAAACGTGACCCGAAGGGCTAAAGATCCGCGTAATCACACCTGAGGAAACGCGCCTGTGGTGAAGGCGAAGACGGAAGCTATGCTTATGAAGCCCGTTCCAATGAGTGGTGATGCGTCCCACTTCCCTCTACGGGGAGACTTACCCGCCTATGGCGAGACCGGATACTCGTAGTAGAACCCCGCCGAATGCGGGACTACCCATCCCAGCCCTGGATCAGGCCTATCTCAAGTCTTTGCTGGATCAGGTCCGTCTCGTGCCTGTTGAACTATGGCGCAGGGGCGGGGACGCCCGTGATCCAGATTGGGGGGGTAGGTTGCCGTCCCCGTCCGCAAGTGGAGAAAAGGAGCGTAAAGGCGCAGAAGGTTATGGAAATTAAAACACAGGTCAAAATTCTTATAGCTCCCATTACTTCCTCACACGCCTTTCTATTATAGACCGACATCCACCAAAGTAAACAGTTACAAGAAAAGAATTTGAAATTATAGTTTCGCGGGATGTCTGTAACTGGAGCTTACTCTTGCGTCTGCGTTGCCAAAGGACGGTGGTCGTGCCCGCCAAGCGTGTCTGACGATTCGTCACGCCTGGAGAAAGCGCCACCTATAGACAAATCCTACTTCAGGTGCTCTTCAAATCCCTCGCCCGCGGACTTGAGGGAAACTACTAGGAGAGGAAGGTCTTGCTGAAAGTTGAGTAGAAAGGGCTAGGCGTTTTTTGATGCCAGTCATCCAGCACCTCAAATAGGATAATTCCCTTACCCTAGGATATTATGTAAAGGCAACACGCCATACTGGCTGTTGCGCTCGGGAGTTCTCAATGGAATACAGGTTTCTAGGAAAAACTGGGCTTAAGGTTTCGGTGCTGTGTTTCGGCAATATGACCTTTGGTGCGGATAAGTTTGGGGAAGGATGCGTTGGGCAGAAGCTTGCTGATGAGATGATTGGTCGCTGCCTTGACGCAGGCATTAACTTCTTTGATACCGCGGATGTTTACGGAAACGGCGAGGCGGAAGTTATCCTGGGAAAAGCCCTAGGCAGGAAGAGACAAAACATCATACTTGCGACAAAGTTTCGCGGAAGAGTAAGTCCCACCCCAAACGACGTCGGCGCTTCAAGGCACCACATTCTACGCGCCTGCGACGCAAGTCTTAAGCGGCTAGGAACTGATTACATTGACCTTTACCAGATTCATGGCTGGGATTCCAAAACGCCCCTTGAGGAAACGATGCGCGCTCTGGACGACCTCGTGCGCTGGGGTAAGGTTCGCTACATCGGATTTTCAAACTTTTCCGGCTGGCAGGCAATGAAGGCGCTAGCAGTTTCGGAAAGGATAGGGCTTGAGAAGTTTGTCTCAGCTCAGATGCAGTACAGCCTTCTCTGCCGGGACATTGAGCGCGAAATTGTTCCACTGTGCGTGTCCGAAGGAGTTGGGCTTCTTCCTTGGAGCCCCCTGGCTGGCGGATTGCTTACTGGCAAGTACACTCGTTCAAAGTGGCCCAAGAACGCTAGGCACGCGGACAAGAAGCCCACCGTTGTTCCGCTACAAGGCAGAGAGGAAAGGCTCTTCGCCATAATTGACTCCGTTACGGAAATCGCCAAGGCGCGGAAGGTTTCAGTTTCTCAGGTGTCGCTTAATTGGCTCGTCTCAAAGCTTTGGGTGTCGTCAGTGATAATAGGTGCTCGGACTATGACCCAGTTAAGGGACAACCTCAAGACAGTGAGCTGGGCGCTAACGGAAGAGGAAGTTGCCAAACTGGACGAGGCTAGCGCCTTTGACCTAGGCTATCCTTACAGTATGATTGAGCTTTTCCAACGCGGTAGGTAGCACTTATGGGTTTTAAGGGTTTTAAGCCTAAAGGGAGAATCTTGAGAATTCTTGCTTTGACCCTGACTATCGTCATATGAACGCGCAGTTATTCACGCTTATTGGCGGAGCGACCGCACTTTCGGTGCTGCATGCGGCGATTCCCAACCACTGGCTACCATTCGTAATCCTGGGCAGAACCGAAAGGTGGACGAGGGCTCAGACGTTACTTGCGACCTTCATCGGAGCGTCCGCGCATCTTGCTAGCACAGTCATCATTGGCGTCCTTATCGGCGTTCTCGGAATGCGCTTCATTGAACATTACGAAACTCACTTCATTATCATCGCGTCTACAATTATGGTCATTCTCGGCGTAGTTATAGTATTCAGGCACTGGCGAGGTAAGGACCCACACTTGCGTCCCCACCCGCAGGCGCACTTTCATCCCCACGAGTCCCGCGGGGACAGTTTGCAGGAATCTCTCGCCGAGCCTGAGAATGGGCCGGGTACGAATGATTCCTCCACCGCTACCGCGAGCAACGAGGTTATCAAACGACGTTCAATGCTTATGCTTGGCTCACTCGTCCTCGTTCTTTTTTTCTCACCCTGCCTTGAACTTGAAGCGTACTATCTGATTGCCGCGCGAATGGGCTGGCACGGCATCATCCTCGTTTCCGTACTCTATTACCTGGTAACGGTGGGACTGATGGTGGTACTTGTCGCCGTGGCTCAGAGTAAAGCGGAGAGCCTCAAGTGGAAGGCGCTTGAGAGGAACGAGGGCTTCATCGGAGGTGCCCTCCTGATTCTCCTTGGCATCCTCTGGCTCCTATTCCCGTTGTAAAGGACCCTAGGAAATCCTAGGTCACCATCGTAATTGCTTTACCCCTCAACGTTTCCAGGCAAAAGTCAGCCTTCATAACTGGAAGATCTGGACGTCCATACGACTATCATCAAGTATTTTAGCAAATGCTAAAATAATCAAGTGATTGAGAAGGTATAAAGGGATATTATGATGTCTAAAAACGTGGGTAAAAGGTCCTCTCTCAATGGGAGAGAGTTCCCCGCAAATTCCGAGAAGGAACTTTACGCTCTCCACGCGGATATGTGCAAGGTCTTTTCCCATCCTACAAGGCTTGCCATTCTAAACGCGCTTAGGGATGAGGAAATGAGCGTTTCCGACATCGCCGAACGGGCGGGCGTCTCGGTGAGCAGTACTTCCCAACATTTAAGCCTTATGAAAGAACGTCATATTCTTGAAACGCGTAAGGTCGGAAACCAAGTTTTCTACCGACTGGTGAACCCAAAGATGGTGAAGGCGTTCGACCTAATGCGGGAGATTATGTATGAACAGATCCAAAAGCAGAGCGCCCTGATTGCCACGTTTCCTCGTGTTGGAACAGGCAAGAAGGAAGCCCGTAGAGCCGATGCAAGGAGAAAGCGAAACTAGGAGGAGACTATGCCTGCTGAAGGTTACCAGATCGTCAAGTTCATCCATATCCTAAGCGTAGTGTTTATGAGCGCTCCCCTCTACAACCTAATCGCGGAAAACGAGCGGGCGCTCATGGGCAGGGCACCTTTCAAGGTTGACCGCTATATGGAGAATCTAATAAGAAAGAGTGCGGTTAGATGCTACGTCTTCCAGATAACCGCGCTCGTTTCTGGGGTAATCCTTCTGCCCATCGGTGGCTACGCCTTGTCACAACTCTATGAAAACTGGGTACTTCTCACGAAGTTTCTGCTTCTGATTCTATTGATGATTCTCTTGTCAGTCGTCCATTTCAAAATACAGCCCGCAATTGAAAGGCTTCTTGCAACCGTGACAGAAGATGAAATTCCGCCAGAGGTTAGTAGCGCAGTTCAACCCTTAAGGCGCACCCGGAAACGCCTCGCCGGCTTCTGCTTATTCTTCGTACTAGCTATCATTCTTTTCGAGCTTCAGGTCTTCACAAGAATGTCCGCGGGGTGGGCACTGGCCTTTTCCGTTCTTGCAGGGCTCTTCTCCTGGCGCGTATTTCGCACTGACGTGAGGCTGGGATGGTCCTAGGAGAAACCCAATGCTGAATAGACTTGTTCTGTTTTCCCTTAAGCGACCGTGGCTGGTAACCTGGTCAGCGGTTCTGCTCACGCCGCTCTTTGCTCTTGGATTCGTCCGCGTGAAGATTGACACGGATCCGGAGAATATGCTTCCCTATGACGAGCCGGTTCGCGTTTTCCACAGGGAGGTCAAGGACACTTTCGGCGTCAATGACCTCATCGTGCTGGGTGTGTTTGACGACAGGGATCCGCAGGGTGTTTTCACTCCCGAAACTCTTGGTCGTCTGACAAGGATTTCGGGGAGAATTGCCCAAATCGACGGCGTAATTATTGAGGACATAATAAGCCCAAGCTCCTCTGACAACGTTACTAGTGAGAACGGGTTTCTGACGGTTTCGCGTTTCGTTGACGGTGAGGTGAAGACACAGGCGCAGGCGAATGCCGTGCGGGAGGCGATGCTTGACAATCCACTCTACGCGGGGAAGCTTGTGTCAGAAGATGGGAAGGCGCTGGCAATCTACATCCCAATTGAAAAGAAAGATCAAAGCTATAGGATCTCCAAAGAAATAAAGCGCATCATTGGGGAGGAGGGTGGAGAGGAGGAGTATCACATTGCTGGGCTTCCAGTAGCGGAGGACCAGTTCGGATATGAAATGTTCATTGAGATGGCTATCTCCGCTCCTCTGGCGGGCCTTGTCATCTTTCTAATGCTTCTATGGTTCTTTAGAAGACTGTCCCTCATCGTCGCGCCGATGATTGTAGCCATCTTATCCATCATCTGGACGATGGGGTTACTCACGGGGCTTGGCTTCACCGTCCACATAATGAGCTCAATGATCCCTATATTCCTAATGCCCATTGCGGTCGTGGACAGCGTGCACATCCTCTCAGAGTTTCACGACTGCCTGCCCAGACTCAAGAGCAGACTTGAGGCTGTCCGCCACGTAATGCGGGAGCTCTTCACCCCGATGCTTTACACGTCCCTCACAAGCGCGGTTGGCTTCGCGTCCCTCGCGTTGACCCCCATTCCCCCCGTTCGTGTCTTCGGCTTGTTTGTCGCGTTCGGAATAATGAGCGCGTGGGTTTTGACAGTGACTTTCATACCCGCTTACATAATTCTCACCGGAAGGGTGCGAAAAACCGCACCTGCTCCTCAGGTTACGGTAAACGCAGGTGAAAGTGCGGAAGAAGCCTGCCCGCCGATGCCCTCATGGGTTAACCGCTTGGGAATGTCATTCTTCAGAAACGCCAAACTCGTTTGGGGAAGCGCGCTTCCGCTTCTCATAATCGCTATTTACGGAATAACCCGCATCAACGTTAACGACAATCCCGTCCGATGGTTCAAGAAGAATCACGAAATTAGAATTGCGGACAAAATTATGAACGAGCGGTTCGGTGGAACTTACAGCGCCTACCTTGTGCTGAAAGGCGAGGTTCCCGACGCGGTAAAGGAACCGGAAGTTCTTTCCTACATTGAAAGTTTACAGAACGAGCTTGCGAAGCTCCCTGCTGTGGGGAAGACGAGCTCCATCGCGGACATAGTGAAGAGGGTAAAGTTCGTTGTGAATGACGAAAAACCGGAGGTGTATTCCCTTCCAGCTTCCCGGGAGGAGTCCGCGCAGTATCTGTTCCTCTTTCAGAGCAGTGGCGACCCCGATGACCTTGACAACTTCGTTGATTACGAGTTCACGAGCGCGAATATCTGGGTCCAGATGAAGAGCGGGGACAACGAAAAGATGACCGCTGTGGAGAAAGGCGTTGAGGACTTCGTCAAGCAAAATCCTCCGCCTCCTGGGTTCAACCTCGCCTGGTCGGGGTTGACATATCTGAACGTGGTGTGGCAGGAAAGGATGGTCAGCGGGATGGGCAAGGCTCTGGCGGGCTCGTTCGTCACAGTTTTAATCTTGATGGCTTTTCTCTTCCGGAGTGTCTTATGGGCGATTATCTCGATGATTCCCCTCTCGCTAACCATTGCTCTGAGCTATGGCCTCTTGGGACTTACGCGCATTGACTACGATATGCCGAAGGCGGTTCTCTCCGCTCTGACAATTGGCATAGCCATTGATTTCGCCATCCACTTCATCCAGCGCTACCGCATAAAGAGAAGTAGCGTTTCCACAGATCAGGAAGCGGTCAGTTACCTATTCAACGGGCCATCAAGGGCAATTCTACGTAACGCGGCGGTAATCGCTATCGGATTCACGCCCCTGATGGTCGCCCCGCTGACGCCCTACGTTACGGTCGGCGTGTATCTCTCTGTCATTATGGTTCTATCCGCGTTGGCGACGCTTGTCTTACTTCCCGCCGCCATAGGTCTGGCGCCAAGATTCTCGGGAAAGTCCGTAGGTGAATCGCCCGCCCTTGTAAGTTATCAAGAATTTTCAAAGGAGGTTTAACCCAAAATGCTGGAAAGAGTATTAAGAGGAATTGCTGGAACTTTCGTTCTCCTGAGTCTTGCTTTCGGATATTTGGTCAGCCCATGGTGGTATTTGTTCACCGCCTTCGTGGGCTTAAATCTTCTCCAATCCGCCTTCACTAACTGGTGTCCCATGATGTCGTTTCTCTACTGGGGAGGACTTCGTTCCTGCCCATCAAACCCGGCAAAACAGGAGGCTAATCTATGAACTTACGCGTTATTTATTCACTAGTGACAATCCCATTCGCCCTGTCAACTATTTTAGCCTTGACTTCATCAGCATCCACGCAGGTAAACGCGGACGAGATTATCAGGAAGAGCTATTTGGCTTATTACTACGGCGGGGATGACGGACGTGCGCAGGTGCAGATGCGCCTCATCAACAAAGAGGGCAAGGAGCGCATCCGCAAAATGGTCGTTCTTAGGAAGGACTTCAAAGACGGCGGGGAGCAGAAGTACTACATTCACTTCAGCGAGCCTGGTGACGTGCGTGACACAACCTTTATGGTGTGGAAAAATATCGGCAAGGACGATGACCGCTGGCTCTTCATCCCTGCGGTTAGAATGGTGAAACGCATCGCGGCGAACGACAAACGCTCAAGCTTTGTCGGCTCGGATTTCACTTACGAGGACATCTCTGGCCGTGAAGTTGGCGAGGACAAGCACGAATTCGTCAAGGAAGATGCGGTTAGCGGTAAGCCCGCCTACGTCATCAAATCCACGCCGAAGGACAAGGTCACAGAATACGCCTACGTTCTTCGCTGGGTTGACAAGGCGACCTTCCTTCACCTGAAGGAGGAGTATTACGATAAGCAGGGTGAACTCTATCGCGTCTTTACTGCGGATAAGGTTGAAACCATTCAGGGAATTCCCACCGTTACCGTACGGACGATGAAGAACGTGAAAACCGGACACAGGACGGTCGTAACATTCAGCGGGATAAAGTACAACCTGGGCATCCCCGCGGAAATTTTTGACGAGAGGTACCTTCAGCGTCCGCCGCAAAAGTGGATTCAGTGATGAAGCGTGTAACCGTTATTTTTGTGTTCTCGACGAGTCTTACTCTAATACTGAATGCACTTGTGCCGATGCACGCGCGGGCGATTGAAGTTCATGGTTTTTGGCAGGGGAATTATTCCGTCAGGCTTGGCGGAGCGAATCCCGCAGACTATCCCGGACAAAGCGCAGCGGAGCAAGAACTAATTCGGGCGGAGGAAAGAATTCGCCTTGAAGGTTATCCGCTTCCTTACTCGCCTAACTACCGCGGTTTTTTCAAGCTTGACCTCTTTCATGACACTACCGACGGCGCGTGGAAAGGAGATTTGCGTGAAGCCTACTTTGATTACTACTCTGACAAATGGGATTTGCGGGTTGGCAGGCAGTTGATCACGTGGGGGGTTGGCGACCTTGTCTTCATTTCGGACGTCTGGCCCAAAAACTGGGATGCGCTTCTTACAGGGATGCCCCTGGGATTCCTGAAAACCGGCGTTGACGGGGTGAAACTAAATTACTACGCAGGGGACACGAGTTACGAATTTGTCACAGTTCCGTTCTTCACCGAGGATAAGGTTCCTGACGGGAATCCTGTGCTTTACTTTGACCCAATATCGCAGGTAACGAACCGCGCCTACGTCCGCCCGAAGCCGAAAGTGGAAAACACCGAACTTGCGGTCAAAGTCAGCAGGAAGCTCGGCGACTGGGACGCCAACTTCTACGCCTACCGTGGATACTGGCGCCAGCCGGGGGTCCGGGTTGATATGCAGGCGGGAACCGCAGTGATACTTCATCCTCGTCTGAACGCATATGCTGTCAACCTGCAGAAGCCGTATAAGACGGGGATGCTGAGCCTTGAGGCGGGATACTACGATTCGGTTGAGGATAGAGGCGGAACGGATTTCGGCGTTGAGAATTCGCAGGTGCGCGCACTTATCAGCTATTCCAAGGAGCTGAGGCCGGATTTCACTGTCGGGGTTCAGTCCTACACGGAGTGGATGATGGATTACGGGGCTTACAAGGATGCGCTACACGATGGCACGCCAAAGCGCGACAGGCTGAGGCAGGTTTTCACTCTTAGGCTCACAGAGTTCAAGAAGTATCAAACCGTGAAGTATTCGCTAATGAGCTTCTATTCGCCGACGGACAACGACTATTACGTCAATCCAGAGGTGAGCTACAAGGTTGATGATAGAACGACGGTGACCGTGGGAATGAACATCTTCGGAGGCGCGGACAAGTCCACCTTTTTCGGTCAATTCACCGCAAATGACAACCTGTATCTGAATTATCAAGTGACGTTTTGAGGAGAAGGGTAGCCTGAATCGGCTACGGGCAATAGGCTCCCGCATTCTTAACACCGACCGCCAAACTCGGAGCGCCGGATCTGGCCAATGGCGGATATGCTCGCGGAAACGGTGGGGTAGGGCGGGACCCAGCCGAATGGCGGGTAAACTTTAGTCCCCGCGGTCTTGTCTAACGACCAACAACTAACAACTAACAACCGATTTCACCTCCGCCCTCAGGGGCATCTTCCACAGGAAGGAGGCGTGCAGACATGAACCCTTCAAGGTGATCCAGAGCGACAAGGATGTTGTCTAGCCTTTACCTCCTGTGCGACGTCTAGCGATCAGCGACGCCGCCAGCTCCTAGCTTACTCACAGCGTCAGTGGGGAGCAAGCTACTGCTTACACCCTACAACTCACACCTTGCCCCCACTTCTTCTCGTCTGACGACTGCCGACTGTTCGGCCCGCGGGTTTCTTCTAGCCGAATGCAGGATGTAAGGTTCACATAGGGGAGACTACCACCAACTAGCGAACCTGAGCATATAGCCTTGCCCAGTAAGGCTAACGTATGAAATAGCGGGATAAGCATTGACGTTGTTTGCGTACGACTCTGTGTTATAGGATAACGATGTGTAAGCGAACTGGCTGGTTGCGGGGTCGCTCCTCCACCGAAGTTCCAGTGAATAGTGCTTCCCGTGGGCAGAGGGGTTGTATTGGGAACGAAGTTCACCCTTATGGTGAACTGGGAACCTGGCGTCCCGCTCCTATTCGGACCTACGGAGCGGATCTGCGGCGTCAGGTCTAAAACTTTTGATGGGAAGTTGTTCTCGTCCGCGTAATCATACGCGACGACGCGGTAGAAGGGGTAATGGGGCTCTGTCTCCGAGACGTTGAACTCATACTCTAGCCTAGCTTCCCAACGCTCGTTCTCCGCTTCAGTCTGAGGTTTGGAAGCGACTTCCGCCCAGCTCTGCTGGTCCTCAGAGCCTTCTATCCCATACCGGTAGATTTGTCTGTCCCGATAAGGCGCGTAAGTAAAGTCCTCGTCATCATCATGCGGCGGCGGGGAGTCTGGGTCTGATTCGATGTCACCGTTTCCGCTTCCGTCAATCACTTCGTCAATGGCGTGCCAGGTGCCTTCACGCTTATGACCGTAGTGCGCGGCGATAGGGGTTACGTCCGCGCTGGCGACGGCGCCAGATTGGTCGTAATCCCCCTTGTTGAAGTAGCGCCAGCTGAAGAACACCGCGCCAAGATTCACGTAGTAGCGGAGGGAGTCGTTGAAACCCGTCCAGTCGTCGTCATACGGGTCGGGTGGGTTAGGCGGGGTCTGGCCAGGGAGAATCTCCACCAGCTTCGCTACACCCGGCGAACTAGACGGTTCTTTCTTAAACACGCTTCTACCGCAACCGAAAAAGAGAACAGCTAACGACAAAAGGAGCAAAATCGCTCCAAAAAACCTAAGGCTGTTAAACTGCCTTTTCATAAGTTAAACCTCCGTAAAAAACTTAGAATATTTCTTGCCCTCTTCTTAGTAGAAGAGTATCAAGCCGTAGATAAACTCACCGACGCCGACCGATTCAGATTTCCAGAGTATTCCAACCTCGCCATCATTGAAAATATCCATCCCGAAAGGTGAGTTCTTGAAGAGCCCTCCATACTCGGTAGCGTCCAGGAGTATTTCATTCACCCATACTCCATCTTCTCTCCAAGCAGCCGCCAGCTTCTTATACGCCCAATCTCCGGATGGAAGGTCTCCGGTCAGTGTGAACGCAATTACAGGTTCATTCTCCGGGGTGTATTTAAGGATAGAGTTTCCCGGCTCGTTTTCCATTTCAGGGTCATCGGGGTCGTCATCGCGGTAGATGACTTCCATATCTTCCGAAGATTCTGCATATTCCACGTATCCCACTGCCCCGGCCAGATTTAGTGAACCCACATCCATCTGGAGGTGGACGCTTTGACCTATCAATCCGGACGGAGCAACGGATGACGAGCTGACCGCATATTCAGAGCTTACAACTCGGAAACTCCACTCCCCGTCAATCCTTCTCGCAAGAAGCGATTTTCTTCCCTCTGAGTCGTTGAAGAACACCACCGGATTCCCTTCTGGGTCGAGGTTGAAGGAGATCAAACGCTTGTCCGACGATGGATATGGCAATTCTTCAACTATCCACTGTCCGGCAACTTCTCTCTCAGCAAGGGCGATAACGTACTGCTCGGTCAGCGTATCCACGTTGAGTGCAACTGAGATTATGCCGTCCGGGCTGACCGCAGACCCCTTAGCCCCGCCCCAAAGATAGCTTCCTGGAAGCTGCTCCTCTACCCATTGTTCACTCTCCTTTCTGGTAAAGAAAAGAAAATATGGATTGCCACCACGAGCGAAAAACGTGAAGGGTCGATTGTCAAGGTCAAACTGCAAGTAGCCCGTTCCCTTGTCCGGGGGCAAAAGGTCCACTACCCATTCTCCATCGATAAATTGCGCAACGCCGCTCCTGTGTTCGGCGAAGTCGTAGTAAATAGTACTGGGAACTCCGTTCCTATCAAATATGAATCCTCTTGGGTCCACATACTCCTCAGCCGGGTAGTGGTGCCAAATTGCGGTGACGGAGAGGGGGATATCTTGGGTAGCTTCGCCGGAGGCGTTCGTTGCTGTCAATCTAGCAGGATAGCTCTTTGTCCTCTCCCAGAGCGTTCCGCCCCTAGTAAGGGTAATGTCCGCCAAGATTTCCGCGAAGTCGCCCTCGTAGGATTCGATGACGCCGGTGATTTCATTTGGCTCTGCGCCGCCGGCAAAATCAAACTTGTATGAAATTGGCGTGTCACCGGTGACCTGCGCGGTGAGGGTTTGCGCACTCCCACTGTCACCTGCGATGGGTGTGATTGAGACAATTTGCGGAGGATTTCCGGGGATAAAGGGTCGCTGAACCACGTTGGAGAAAACGTTGCTGAGTGTCCCCTCGTTGTCATAGGCGACAACGCGGAAGTAGAAGAGGTTGCCGATCTCATCTAACGCCAGCGTCGCCTGTAAGGCGGGGTCTCCGCGCCCCGCCAGAAAAGGCGCGACAGGGACATCGCGCCCTACAGAAACAAACTCCCCGCCAATCTCCGCCCCTTGAACCTCGTATCCCGAAACATTCACAAAGAAATTCTCCGCGATGGGCGTGATGTCCTGGATGTTGATTATGCCGTCCGCGTTTCCGTCAATCCAACCCCTCCAGCTATCCCCCTCACCGTCCACACGCTCCAAGAAGTGTTCCGCAAGGGGCGTGATGTCCGCGATAGCAACAATTCCATTTTGGTCATAGTCGCCGACGTTCTTGTATGTCCAGGTGAGGGTGAATGTTCCATCAGCGTTGTCGGTGAGGGTCAGGTCGTCTACACGGTTTGCCTCCCCCGTGGGCGGTTTGGAGACGAACTTGCTCGCGCCCTTGGCTGATAACTGCTTGTAGAGCTCGTCCTTGAGATCTGAAAATACGCTCGCGTCCACGTTTGCAGGCGCTTGAAGGGCGTCCAATTCCTTCAGCACGTCCACAACAAGGGCTACGGATTTCCCATCCCCGCCCTGGATCACGCCTGTGTCAAGTC
>FWPU01001264.1_pt1 | contig 77325 bp, 65 predicted proteins | sample 2228361 | NCBI WGS metagenome assembly FWPU01 (sample SAMEA103939777, study PRJEB20133) | metagenome | reverse complement strand
ACTCTAAAATCATAATTTTTGTTTTCTAACTTCCATGTAAACCTACCATCTTGGGGTTTTCTTTTTTCTGATATATCAATATTAGAAAGTATTTTAACCCGTGATGTAACGGGTAAGGATATAGAACTGTTTAATGACATTTCCGTATGCATAACACCATCAACTCTATATCTTATGTTAAAAGTATTTTTTTTGGGTTCCCAATGTATATCACTTGCGTTTTTTTTGATTGCATCGTTTATAATTGATTCTACCAATCGAACAATTGGAGCACTTTCAATTTCCGAAATATGAAGTTTTAACTTATCTTCCTTGTTATAATTATTGTCTTCTGATTTTTGCTGTTTATAGCTTTGAACCGCTTGGAAAATTTTATATTGAGTGCCAAAGTATCTTTCAAAGGCATATGTTAAGCTATGCTCACTTGTAATTATCGGATGAACATTACATCCAGTAATTAACTTTATTTCGTCGATTGCGATTATATTTAATGGGTCTGCCATTGCCAAATAGATTATGCCATTTTCAATTTTTACAGGAAATAAGTTTTGTATTTTTAATTATGCTACAAAATCTTTAGGTGGTTTTGTGGATGTTGATTGGTTTAGAATTAGTTTACCTCAGATAACGGGTTTAGATCAAAAAGAGGAATTTTATTTTAATTATAATGAAGATTTCTTACTGAGACAGAATTTTCCCAATCCATTTAATTCAGTAACTAAAATCTCATTTACTATTCCTTTTAAATCGATGGTGAAATTAAAAATATATGATCTTGTGGGAAGAGAAATTGATACGATTTTATCGAATGAGTTGATGAAAGGTAATTATACATGTTTTTGGAATTCAAATAATTTACCAAGTGGTATCTACATTTATCAATTGCAAGCAGATAATTTTATTGATACAAAGAAAATGGTATTATTAAAATGAATTTTTATTCCATAGGTATATGTATTTTCTGTTGATTCTAAAGCATTAACTAATTTATTATTTGATAATTATTTAACTCATTAGTTTTCTCTTATCTATGCTTTCAGTTACAATTTTATAAATAAACAATGCTAATGCTGCAATTAAACCAATTACAAGGAAATAGTACCATATTATGTGAGCTTTTGAATAGTATTGAGATTTTTGTAAATCTGTTAAACCTGCTGGTAAAGTATTAGGGTCAGGGCAATAAGTATCCAGTAAAAAGCCAGACATTATAAAACCTGTCAAAGCCGAAAAAAATGAATGAAGATGACTAAAGCCGAGATAAACTCCTTCTTCTCCCTTTGGTGCTTGAAGTGAAAAATATTCTAAGAATCGTGGTGAAATAAAACATTCTGCCAGACCTTGAATTCCAATTCCAATTATCATCATTATTGTTAATGGATGCATTTCGAACCATCCAAAAATGGAAACTGAGGAACCGGTTATTGATTCGAGTGCATGGCTTCCTGCCATTGCAAGAGCAGAAAAAGGCATTAATAGCATACCAATTAACATTGATGTAACAGCTTTTTTATTTTTCATTAATTGTGTAATTAATACAACAAATATTACTACAACAGCTGGATTTACATTTGCTAACCATTCGGGTCTGGCTTCTTCACCAAGAAGACGGATAACATATTTGGGCATTGTTGCATAAAGTTGATGTTGAATGATCCAGAAACCGGTAACAATAAGTATTAAAATAATTAATCGAGGTGTTGAAAATATTTTTATCAATGAGTTAAAAACATCTTTGAATGATTTTTGTTTATAATCTTTATCTATATCCTTGAAAAAAAACAAAGCAAATAAGAAAGCTATAAATGCCATTGCTGCCGAGAAAAAATTAACATATTCAAGACCAATTCCCTGTCTTATATATGGAACAAATGTTTTTCCACTGAATGCACCAATATTTACAACCCAGTAAAAAAGTGAATATCCTCTTGCTCTATTCTCTTCGTTAGTTGTTTTGGCTACAGTACCTGTAATTAATGGCTTAATAAAAGAACCACCAATAAGAACAATAAATAAGAAAATTATAACAAGAAGTTTTGTATGAAATAAACCAAGTAAGAAGTATCCGATAGTCAATAAAGAAAATGCAAGTAGAAGGCCATTTTTGAATCCGATTTTATCTGAAATTGCACCAACAAATGGTGGTGCTAAATAGAGTCCAGCAAAGAATATTCCTGCAACAATTCCAGTTTCTTTATCATTGAAACCTACAATATCTGTTAAGTATAAAGTTAATACAATAAAGAATCCATAGTAAGCTGCACGTTCAAGTAATTCCATTATGTTTGCAATCCAGAATTCTGTAGGAAATTTCCAGCTTAAATTTGATGTTGATTTTTCAGACATATATTTTTCCTCAATGATGGTTTAACAATTAATGATAATCTTAATATGAATGGTTATTTAATTTGAGGATATGTTTTTTCGTTACTTAATCTATAACCTATATCAAAAAGTATCTGAACTTCTTCGACCATTCCACTTAAATCCCAGCTTGAATTAAACTCATCAGTTACTTTGTGATAATGATTTTTAGTCCATTCTCGGGATAACTTTATTATATTTTTTCCATCAATCGACTCGACTCCATGGCGGATATAAATTGATGGGATTCCTGCTTTTACAAAATTATAATGATCAGATCGAAAATATCCACCGCTTTCAGGATGGGGATCAGGTTTAACAATTTTACCGTAACTTTTAGCTGCTTTTTTAATATAATCGTCAAGTTCAGAAAATCCATAGCCTAATAGTGAAATATCTCGGGTTTTTCCAAATATATTCAAACCATCGAGATTAATGGCTGCAATAATTTTATTCAATGGGATAATCGGATTTTTTACATAGTATTCAGAACCTAATAGTCCTTGTTCTTCTGCAGTAAGAGAAAGAAAAGCAATTGAACGTTTGGGTCTTGGATTGAGTTTTGAAAATGCTTCTGCAATTTGTAAAATACCGGCAACTCCGCTTGCATTATCTCTTGCACCATTATATATACTATCACCTTTAAGTGATGGATCGTAACCTAAATGATCCCAGTGTGCCATATAAAAAATATATTCATCAGGATTATCCGAGCCAGGTAAAATTCCAAGAACATTTTTTGTTTTTATATATTCTATTTTATTTTTTATTGTAAATGTTGTAGTAAGATTTAATGATTTTCCTATGAAATTTTTCATAGTAGCTTTTTTTAATTCTTCTTCTAAATTCATTCCTGCGAGGTTAAAAATTTCTTTTGCTTTGTTGTATGTAATCCATCCTTCAAATTTACACCTCGAAAAATTTTTATCGTTGTCTTCAATAAAATATTGAGGACTCACTCTTCCATTTTTTACAACTTCCCATGGATAGCTTGCAGCCTCTGTTTCGTGTATTATAAAAACCCCAGCAGCTCCTTGACGTGCAGCTTCTTCATATTTATAAGTCCATCTACCATAATATGTCATTGCTTTACCATTAAACAAAGTTGAGTCTTTTGTTACAAAACCTGGATCGTTTACCATAACAATGATAATTTTATTTTTTACATCAATGTTCTTAAAATCATTCCAGTTGTATTCAGGGGCATAAATTCCATATCCAGCAAAGATAATTTCGGTTGGTTCAATTATTATTTTGTCTATTATTCTTCTTGTGATCGCAACAAAATCATCTCCATATTTAAGATCAACTTTTCCATTAGGTCCATTGATTGTAATCAAATGATTTACTGAAGGTGTTAATTCTACAAGCTTAATTTCCTGCATAAAACTTTTACCATCAGGTGCCATTAAACCAATTTTTTTGTATTGTTTAATCAAATAGTCCGCTGTCTTTTCTTCACCTGTGCGACCTGGAGATCGCCCTAAAAATTCATCTGAAGCCAAAACTTTTATGTGCTTTTTTAGTGTAATTTCATTTATAGTGTTTCTTGCATCTTCTATATTACTTGATGAACATGAGATTATTAAGAATGTTATAAGAACTGTTAAAAGAGTTTTCATAATGCTTTTTATCAATTTTATTATTTATTAATTTAATATATAAGAACAAAATTATAATTTCATATTTAACTGATATTTATTTACAGTATAATTAATTATTAGAGATATATTTTCGATAATAAAATAAAAAGGTATAACAATGAATAAATTAATCTACTCTATAGTAATGTTATCTCTTCTTTCCCTGTTATCCTGTTCAACAATTATTAACACAACAACCCAATATATTGAAATTAAAACAAATCCTCCAAATGCAAAAATTATAGTTGATGGTAAGAAGTTTGGTACAACACCACAGACCATAAATCTCGAGAGAGCTTCAAATCATGTTATTAAGCTTGAACTTGATGGTTATGATATTTACGAAACTCAAATTACAAGAAAAATTTCTATTTTGTTTTGGGGAAATGCATTTAATGGATTTTTACCTGGTATGTTGATCGATATGTTTACTGGGTCAATGTATAATTTGATACCGGATACTATAAATGTTGAATTACAGCAGGCAAAGCAAGAACCAGCAAAACGAAGGTAATATTTATTAATTAGTCAATCCAAATATTTTTCTATATTTTTCATATACCGAATCCTCTGAAGGGATTGCTCCTTCAATCATACATATTTCTGCTGCGAATTCATTAGATAATTTATTTATAGTATTCAAATCCATTTTAGCCAGGTAACCAATACACAATATGGAAGCAAAAGCATCGCCAGCACCCAATGTATCGACAACTTTTTTAATTTCTATTTTATACTTACTGAATTCATTTTTGTCATAAAGAATTGCTCCGTCGCTTCCGAGTGTAATACTGATTAAGTCTATGTCATATAAACTGCAGATATTTTCAACAGCCAATCTGTCGCTTAAGTTTATATTAAGTATTTTTTTTATTTTGCTAAATTCTTCATAATTGGTTTTCACTACATTACTAACATAAAGGGCTTCTTTAATCATTTCTTCAGAAAAAAAGTTGTGGCGTAAATTCAAATCACAGAAATATTTGATATCCTTCCCGAATAAAGATTGTATTGTTCTTCTTGAAATTTCACTTCGTTGAGAAAGAGTACCAAAATATAATATATCTGTTTCCTGTTCTATAGTTTTTATTGCTTTATCGTTTAATGTGAGAAAATCATAGCAGCATTCAGAGGAAATTGTAAAATGAGGAACATTATTTTCGTCTAAATAAACTTTCACTATTCCGGTTGGATGATTTTCATCAATACTTATCAACTCTGTATCAAATCCGATTTTACTCAGATAATCTAAGATTTCTTTTCCATTATCATCTTTGCCAACACTTGAAATAAAATTTGCTTTTCCTAAAATTTTCCATATATGATAAATAAAGTTAAATGGTGCCCCACCCAATCGTTTTTTATCGGGATAAAGATCATAGAGAATTTCACCAATAGCTGTAATTTTATAGCTCATAATATTTGATTGAACGTATTAAAAAATATTAAGTTTGTTTTAAAAAAATAAGGATATAAAATGAACAAAAAAATAAATGATAAAAAGAATATAGTACAAAAACAAAAATTGCCTAAGTATTTTAACCCATGGCACAATGTAGATTATGGGAAAGAAGCTCCTGAATTTGTAAATGCGATAATAGAAATTCCACAGGGTTCAAAAGGCAAATATGAACTGGATAAGAAAAGTGGATTGTTAAAATTGGATCGTGTACTATTTTCTGCAGTTTATTATCCAGCTAATTATGGATTTATACCTCAAACAATCAGCGACGATGGTGATCCATTAGATATTCTTGTTTTATCATCGATTGATGTTGACCCGCTATGTATAATAGAAGCTAAAGTTATTGGTCTGATGAGAATGGTTGACGATAACGAAAAAGATGATAAAATTATTTCCATTGCTAAGAACGATATCTCACTTAATCATATTGATGAGATGAAAGATCTTCCACCACATACAACAATACAATTAAAAAGATTTTTCGAAGATTATAAAAAACTGGAGCATAAACATGTAATTGTTGAAAAATTTTTTGGTAAGAAAGAAGCATATAAAATAATAAACGAATCAATTAAACTTTATAAAGATACTTTTGAAGTTTAGGTTCTAATTTATTTGTATTTCCAGAAAAGATAAAAAGGGATTCCACTTGATATTAAAACCAGACCCATCATAGCATCTTCGGTATCTGATAAAATAGAATTAATCAAGAATAAAGATGCAGCCACAACAAATATTATTGGTGTAAAAGGGTAACCCCATACTTTATATGTTCTTTTTTCATTGGCCATTTTTTTTCTAAGTACAATAATTCCAAGTGCTCCGAGCATATAAAAAAGCCACGAGGCAAACATAACATAATCGGTAATAGTATCAAATGTGCCTGAAAGAACTAAAATGCATGACCAGAGACCCTGAATTATCAATGCAACGTGAGGTGTTCCAAAACTGGGATGTACTTTACCCAAACTTTTAAAAAATAATTTTGCCTTTGACATTGCATAAGGAATGCGTGCAGTAGCTAAAATACTTCCATTGAGAGCACTAAAAGTAGATATAATAACAATCAAAGAAATAAAAGAACCTCCCTGAACACCAAAAATTTTTTCTGCGGCTGTTGCTGCAACAAGTGAAGATTTTGACATTTCATCTATTGGAAGAACATAAAGATATGCAATATTAATTATTACATAGACAAAAATTACGATCAAAACACCCATTAACAAACCAAGAGGTACATTTCGCTGTGGATTTTTTACTTCGCCGGATACAAATGTTAAATTGTTCCAGGCATCATATGCCCAGAAAGCGCCCGCAAATGCAAGACCAACAGCACTAAAAAGATTTTTTGAATTTGATTCTGGTAAATCAAAATTTGTGTAAACATTTGAAAAACTTCCATTTCCAAATATGAATAGCAATAAAGCAAATAATAATATTACAATAATTTTTATGTATGTAAATATTGTTTGGACTCTTCCTCCGAATGTTACCCCAACATAATTTATTGCGGTTAAAACCACTATCGATAAAATTGCAACTGATTTAGTGCCAAAATCAACAAATGGAAATATTTTACCAACCAATGGGAAGTAAAAAGAAAAATTCTGCCACGATTCAGGTAATTGAAATAATTTTATAAAATAACCTATATACTCTGCAAATACATAAGCAATTGCAGCTTGACTTCCTGTTTGTATTACTGATAAAATTGACCAGCCATAAATATAAGCAGTAAAATCTCCATACATTTTTCTGAAATATACATATTGACCACCTGTAGCATCAATCATGCTTGATATTTCCGCATTAACAAAAGCACCAATTAATGTTATTAATCCAGCAGTAATCCATATTAAAATTAAAAGCTCAGGCGATCCTAATTGTTCTGCCATCGTAGAAGGTTTTCTAAAAATGCCAGACCCAATCATTGATCCGGCGACAATCATAATTGAGGCTGTTAAATTGAGTCCTCGAACTAATTCTGTGTTTTTATTTTTTTCTATCATTAGGCTCAATAAAATATTGAAAAAATAATCGAATGTATAAGAAAATACAAATTAGAATTAGCTTTGTAGGAGAAATTTTTAATCATTATAATTTTTTTAGTATCATTTTGGACAAAAATTGACTTTTCTTAGATTTCTGTTAATAATTTTTTTCCCTGAGCAAAAATACCTCAATATTATAGTATTTTTATTTCTACATACAATGGAGATATAATTGTGGAAACATACTTGTTCTTATTAATTATTTTAATTGGTTTAGCAATATCAGATTTAATGATTGGTGTAGCCAATGATGCAGTCAATTTTGTAAATTCAGCTATCGGCTCAAAAGTATCTTCTCGTAAAGTTATTTTATTATTTGCGTCTGCTGGAATATTAATTGGCGCTCTATTTTCTAGTGATATGATGAGTATAGCACGCAAAGGAATTTTTAATCCGTCAATGTTTACATTCCCTGATTTGATGGTTGTTTTTTTGGCAGTAATGTTTGTTGACGTATTGTTTCTTGATATGTATAATACTTTTGGATTACCTACTTCTACAACGGTTTCAATGATTTCTTCGTTGCTGGGTGCCAGTGTTTTTATATCCTTCTTAAAAATATTTCAAGCAAATAAAAATGTAAATGAAATAATCAATTACATCAACGTAGTAAAAGTTACAGGCATTTTTTCTACAATTTTTCTTTCAGTGCTAATTTCATTTATTGCTGGATCAGTAATTCAATATCTTTCGAGATTAATTTTTACTTTTAATTATGAAAAAAGATTAAAACGTTATGGCGCATTATGGGGTTCACTTGCACTGACATCAATTGTTTATTTTATTTTTGTTAAAGGAATAAAAGGCACTTCATTTCTTTCTGAGGATATTATTAGATGGGTTTTGAAAAATTCTTCGACAGTAATTCTAATAAGTTTTATAAGTTTTGCTGTTATACTTGAATTATTAATCTTATTTACAAACAATAATATTTTAAGACCAATAGTACTGATAGGAACATTTTCTTTAGCTCTTTCATTTGCTGCTAACGACCTTGTTAATTTTATTGGGGTTCCTCTTGCAGGTCTGAGTTCATATCAAATAGCTTCTAATAGTTCTAATCCTTTTTCTATTACGATGGAAGGGTTACTGGCACCTGCTGAAACAAGTCCTATAATTTTGCTCGTAGCAGGCTTTGTTATGATTTTAACAATATGGATAAGTAAAAAAGCACAAACAGTAACTAAAACCGAAATAAATCTTGGTAGGCAATTCGATGGATACGAAAAATTTGATTCATCTCCAATTGCTCGTTCCATAGTTAGAATAAGTATATTAATGGGGAATCAAATAAAAAGCATAATTCCTCAAAAAATATATAAAAAGATTGATAAGAGGTTTGATATAAGTAAAATTGATCATAAACACGATAAAAAAGATAGACCTGCATTTGATTTAATTCGTGCAACTGTGAATCTAATGGTTTCGAGTAGTTTGATTTCTTTGGGAACTGCATATACACTCCCATTATCAACTACATATGTAACTTTTATGGTTGCTATGGGGACTTCTTTTGCAGATAGATCGTGGGGAAGAGATAGTGCGGTTTATAGAGTAAGTGGGGTAATTACAGTAATAGCTGGGTGGGTACTCACAGCATTTATTGCATTTATTATGGCAGGAATCTTTACTCTAATTTTATATTATGGGGGTGTTGTTGCTGCAATTGCTATTACATTATTGGCTGTTTATATTTTATTAAAAACATCTATAATTCACAAAAAGTCAGTAAAAAAAATACAACGAAAGGAGATTGTTTTTAGTGGGGATGGAGTAGCATCTCCGAAAGATTCTATAAATGATGATTTGAAACAATTCTTCAATTATGCAATTAGTATTTACGAAGATGTTTATACTGGTCTAACCAATGAAAAAAGAAAACTCTTAAAAAAGGCGGTAAAGCAATCAAAAGAACTGCAGGAACATAATGAACTGATAACCAGAAAATTATTAAACTCTATACATTATCTGAAGGATGGTTATGAAGAAGAGGCTGATTTAGGAGAAGCAATTTCTTCATTTCGGGAAATATCAGATTCATTTTCAGAAATATCTAAACTGTCGTTTGAGCATGTTGATAATAATCATTCAGGATTAATAAAAGAACAGAAATATAATTTCAAAGAACTAAAAAATTATTTGACACATATTATGAGTAAGTCTCTGAAGGAAGTATTAAAAGATAATTTTATAAATATAGAAGAGATAGATGAGTCAATTAAAGAATTTCAAAAATTAGTTAGAAAAACGGGGAAAAATCAACTCAAACTTCTAAAAAATGGGAATGTCAAACCAAGAACCAATCTTTTATTTCTTGATATTCTATTTAAGACGGAAAAAATTTCAGAAAATATTTCTACAATACTGAATTTTACAAAGACATTCGTAAAAACAAATAAAAGCTAATTAATATTTTAAATATTCTCATTAATTAGATACAATAAATGAAATTAAAAATACCTAAACTGCATAATCAAATAGTTATTGGATTAATACTCGGGGCAATATTTGGTTCACTTTTCAAGGTTAACACAAATCGTTTAGAAATAAATTTTATTCATAATAACGAACAAAAACTTTTGATTGTAGAAAACTGGAGAAATATTATCTTTGTTCTGGAACAAGATTTAGTAGAATTCAGGACAAATCAACAATTAGAAATAATTAATTACTTTAATAAAGTAAAAGAGAAGAAACCTGCTATTATTATTAAAAATTTTTATTCTGTAAATAAACAAAAGCAAAAAGAATTTGAGAAGGTTCATAATATTTTATCAATAAAAAAGCAAGCAACTATTGCTCAGTCAATTAGATGGATTGGTGAGATTTTCATAAAGTTGCTAAATATGATTGCTATACCACTTGTTCTTGCATCGTTGATTGTGGGTGCTGCAAGTTTAGGAGATATTAAAAGATTTGCCAGGATAGGCGCGAAAACTCTATTGTTTTACATTTTTACTACAGTAATAGCCATATCGCTGGGATTAATTGGAGCTAATATTATTCGTCCCGGTGAAATTATGAATTACCAGACTAAAGAAAGATTGCTATCAATTTACGATTATGATATAAAAACGAGGTTTCAAACTGAGTTTGATATCAGTATTTCAAAAATGTTAGTTGATCTTGTGCCGAGAAATCCATTTACTGCAATTGCAAATTCAGAAATGCTTCAAATAGTTTTTTTTGCAGTAATGTTTGGGATGGTTTTAACGATTATAAAAAAAGAAAAAGCAGATCCAATTCTTAATTTTTTTGATGGGGTCAGCGAGACAATGATAAAATTTGTTGATATAGTTATGCTTATTGCACCACTGGGAGTTTTTGCTCTTATAGCTTCAACTGTATCTGAATTTGGGTTTGATATATTACAAACTTTATTGTGGTATTCTTTTACAGTTATAATAGTATTATTAATTCATATTTTTGGGACTTATTCATTAATGTTAAAATTGCTTTCAAAAGTGAGCATTAAACATTTTTTTAAAAGCATGAAACGAGTTTTAATTGTTGCTTTTACCACAAGTTCAAGTGCTGCTACTTTACCCGTTAATATGGAAGTCTGTCAGGATAATCTTAAAATCTCAAAAAGTATTACAAGTTTTGTTCTTCCTCTTGGAGCAACAATCAATATGGATGGGACAGCATTATATCAGGGTGTGGCAGCTGTTTTTATTGCTCAGGTTTTTGGAATGGATTTATCTTTAGTTCAACAATTATCAATTATACTTGTAGCAGTACTTGCATCGATCGGTACAGCTCCAGTGCCTGGTGTTGGAATTATTATGTTAATTGTGATATTAAAATCAGTTGGTATACCAGAAGAAGGAATAGCTTTGATTATGGGAGTGGATCGAGTTCTTGATATGTGTAGAACAGCCGTTAATGTAACAGGTGATGCTATTGTAGCATCGATTGTTGCTACCTTAGAAAACGAAATAAAAGTTTGAGGATTTATCTTAATTTTGATTTTAATTGTCCATTTAATCTTTCATAGGCAGTCAATTCTGCATCAATTGAGCCAATTAATACTTTGGTCTTTACCTTAACAGGAACTTTTAGATCGTCATCTGTTAGCCAGATAAGAATTGAGCCAGTATTTTTAAACAACCCACCTTCCTCAATAACTGGTTCAAGTATTATACATTTAAATGTACCTGCTGAAACGCTTACGTTTTCTTTTCCTCTAAAAATAACTTCAAGTGGATAAACTTTATCTTTATAAAAATTCTCAAGTTGAATTTTATCATCTACTTTCATTTTTGAATAATCGAATGTTCGAGCAAGATAAAATGCCGAAACGATGTCGTTTACATATTTAGGGATTTCATAAATTCCCTCGCTAGTTATGGCTTTTCCTTTTCTCTGGTCAAAAAAAACAGAAAAATCTCTTGAATAATTACCTTCGCGAATATGTTGTTCGAACCTCCATGGGAAAATACCTTCTACGTCTATAAATGTTTCATATCTATCGCGTACTTTGTAGAATAAATCAAATGCAGGCAAAGAACTAACTTTAAATACAACGTTAAAAACATTTCTACCTGCAATTTTTGAAATCCTTGGGATAGAAAATTCTGCTATGCCTGCAGTAATGAACCCATATTTAACATCAAAGATTAATTTTTCTCCCTGTTTGAAAGCCTTATTTTCTATTTTTCTGAAATTGTCTTTCTGTGAATTTATTGATGATGTTATAAATAAGAAAAGTACAGTTATGATCTTTAAGTTGTTAAAAAATGTTGAAGTATTTTTTATTGAGCTATTAAAAGAAAGTTTGTGATTTGAAATCATATAAGAAAATCAATCCTGATTGTTGTCAATTATTTTTTTAATTGATTGAAAAACTTCATTTACATCAATTGTTTCCATAAAGTTGAAATTATTCTTTTTTTTATTTGACCTGTAAGAATCATTCTTAGGTTTAAAGATTATTTTTTTCTTTGTATAAGGTCCCCATCTTTCTTCTGAACAAGTAGGAATAGTTGGATAAAATCCGATTACATGTTTTCTTAGTGCTGCAGCTAAGTGAATTGGCCCGGTTGAATTTGCAATTAATATTTTACATTTATCGATCAATGCAATTAATTCAGATAAGTCTAATTCACCGGCAAGATTTTTGGTCTTTGAACCTATAACAAGTTGATTACATAGTTCCTTTTCTTCCCTGCTTCCAGTAATTAAGATCTCAACATCGAGCTCATCTGATATTTTTTTTGTTAATTCTTTCATCTTGTAAATAGGATAATCAATTGAACTACCTCCACTTCCCGGATGAATAATTACAATGTTTTTTCTTGTGTCTATTTTTTTATCAAATAAAAGTTTTTCTACTCTATTTATACTTTCTTTATCTGGAATTAGATTGAAAGTGATATTTTCATAATTAACATTTTCATCTATTCCAATTTTTCGAAGAAGATGAACATTATATTCAAGTTCATGAAACTTAGCATCTTTCCTATGTTCATATACTTTTTCGTTGAAAAGAAAAGAATACCAACGGTACCCTGTACCAATTCTTATTCTGATCCCCGATAAATATAAAATTATTGCTAATCTAAGGGTTGGACGAGCAACAATACAAACGTCAAATTTGTTTTTAAGTTGCTTTATATTCTCGAAAATTAATTCTTTATTGTTTTTTTCTTTTAATAAAATTATTTCGTCAATATAAGAATTATTTTGAGCAAGAGATTTTGTATACTCATGAAGTAAAAAACTAATTTTTGCATCTGGATAATATTTTTTAATTATTGGACACAGTGGGAGAGTAAGGACCACATCTCCAATACGGTCTGTGCGAACAATCAGAATATTTTTTGGATTAATCATTTTTTTGATATAAACGGATTATCTATAATAAAATATCTCCATGGTAAATCTACAGATTTTTTAATTCCAATCCTTTTGGAGATTCCAATTTTATTTTTATTTAACTCTGGCTGGTTCAAAATAAATATTTCATCATTTATTAATGAAGTGCCATTTTCTTTTCGACTTATATTAAATGCTTGACAAATTTTAGCAGGTCCATTTGTCAAATTAATTTTTTCTTTTTCTGATATAAATTTTTTACCATATCGATTTAGAGCCATTTGTTCTATACCTGAAATTGGTTCTATAGCCCTTAGAAGAACTGCTGTTCCTTCATTTTTTCCCCCTGTTACAATATTGGAGCAGAAATGCATTCCGTATGTAAAATATACATAGAGTTTGCCACCACCCTCAAACATTACTTCATTCCTTTTAGTTTTCCCGTTATAAGAATGTGCAGCTTCATCAATTCTTCCATCGTATGCTTCCACTTCAACAATTTTACCTACTAAATAATCATTTTTTAATTTCCGAACAAATAATTTACCCAATAATTCTTTTGCAACTGTAAGAACATCCCTTTTATAAAATTTTAGTGGGAGTTTATTATTAAGATTTTTCATTATAAAATTTTTGTCATTCAATAAATTACTGTTGTTCATTTTTCTAATAATTTTGTATGGTTATTATTGAAAAGGAAATTATTTGTTACTGTATATTTTCTAAATCAGGGAGACTAATTTTTATGTTATACATTTTTGATAGCTTATCTTTATATAAATCTTCATATTGTACTTCGGTATTATCAAATAAATTTTGTGTTTTATCAGATATTATTAACAATAAATTTATTCATTTCTAAAAGTATTTATTTCTTAATTGAAACATAAATAAAAGAAATGTTATATGGTGTGACTAATTATTATTTATCCAATATATGTCAATTAAAGAAAAAATAATATTCTCTATAAAATGAATTACTCTCGATAACATAGCTAAACCAGTCCTGTGTCTATAATTTCACTTATTTCTTTCATCTTTGTTTTATAGTATTCTGATTTATCAGGATGAAGTTTAATTAATTCTTTATAGATCGAAATTGCTTCTTTATAATTTTTCTGAGATTCATAAATCTTTGCAAGAGTTTCTGAAATAATTTTTTTCCCTTTGTATTCAGGTAATTCAATTTCAATCTGAGTATCAGTATCAGGCACATAATTAATTCTTGCTTTACTTAATTTTTCTGCTATTATGTCAAGACGTTCCTCAATTGAATCTTCTTCGATTATATTTTTTTCTTCCCATATAACACTCTTTTTTACCTCTTTTAATGAATCTCTTTCTTTAATTATTTCTTTAATTTTGTTTTCATAAAATTCTTTAGTTTCAGGAGAGTTAATGAGTAAAATTCCTCTTTCAAGAAACTCAATTGCTTCTTTTTCATTTCCATAGAAAGCTTTAGCAATTGCAAATAAAATATAAGCAGAAGGATACTCAGGAAATTTAATTATTCCCTTTTCCAAGATTTCAATAGCTTCTGCAACAGAGCCCTCTTCGATTAACGAAGCTGCAACTCTTGCAAAAAGGGGGGAATCGTAATTAAATTCATAAATTAATTTTATTCTTTCGATTGTGTAATCTTTTTGATTCACTCAATTAATTTGTTGTTTTTTTAAAAATGCCTGTCTAAGTGATAATATTGATACACTTGCAAATCCAGTAAAAAACATTAATTGAAATGGAAGAGCGGCAATTTCCATAAAATAAATTGATGCAATAACACCAATAAGACAATAAATTGCAAGTATTAATTCAATGTATGTAGAAGCCTGAATTTTTGTACTTTTAAAATATTTATTTTTAACAACCGAATCTTTTTTACTTTCTACCTTGAATTTTGGAGTTCTTACAAATTCACTTTTTCTGTTTAATAATCCTTCAACTACGGCACGTGTATTATTTAATGCAAAACCCATGCTTCCTGCCATAAATAGTGGGAATAAAGCAATTCTCTTTCTCCAATCTGGATAAACGTCTTTTTGAGAAAACATGTAAAATAAAAACGAGCCAATGAATGCAATTACAAAAACTGCCATTACATTAAAAAAGCTCCAGTATGGTCCAGCATTTTTTATAAATATCAAAGGAACATTTAGTATGCCAGCAAGAAGTATAAAAGGGAATACAATATTATTAGTCAAATGGAATGTTGAGTGTATTTTTAATTTCAGTGGAATATTTGATTTCCATACGAGTGGGAGGATTTTCTTGGCTGTTTCAATTGCACCTTTGGTCCATCTGAATTGTTGAGCTTTAAGTGCATTCATTTCAGCAGGTAGTTCTGCCGGAGTAGTAAAATCTCTTAAGAAGACAAATTTCCATCCTTTTAATTGAGCACGATAGCTAAGATCCAGATCTTCTGTCAGTGTATCACCTTCCCAGTTTCCAGCGTCTTCTATGCAATCTTTGCGCCAAACACCTCCAGTGCCATTAAAATTAATAAAGAACCCTGCTTTATTTCTTACAGTTTGTTCAATAACAAAGTGACCATCGAGTGCAAGTGCCTGAATCTTTGTTAATAAAGAATAGTCTTCATTTAAATGTTCCCAACGGGTTTGTACCATCCCAACTTTGTCATCATAAAAATATCGAAGTGTATTTTTCAGGAAATCTCTTTTAGGAATAAAATCAGCATCGAAAATTGCTATATATTTTCCTTTTGCTGTTTTTAATCCTTCTTTTAATGCGCCTGCTTTGAATCCTTCTCTGCTTGAACGACGAATATGTTTAATATCAAAACCTTCTTCCTGTTTTTGTTTTACCAATCTAGCAACAACATCAACAGTTTCATCGGTTGAATCGTCAAGTACCTGAATTTCTAATTTGTCTTTTGGATAATCTATTTGACAAACTGAATTAATCAATCTTTCTACCACGTATACTTCATTATATATTGGTAATTGAATTGTAACAGTTTCTTCCGGTATATTTTCTTTAGCTTTATGACTTTTTCTCTTATACTTTTCGTGATAGTAAATCATAATAAATCCATGACTGCCAAAAAATAAAAGTATGGTTAAAGAAAAAATATATGCGAATAATACTATTTCATCTATTGCCATCGAGTTACTCCTTTTTTTACCAGTTGGAGACCACGCCTATTAATATATCGTCTGTAATTTTATCAATTGTTTCTTCTATCGCAGTTTTACGAGCATTTATAATATTTGAGCTATCAATTTTATAATCAGTATAATTAGTAAAATCCCTTTCAAAGATCGTTTCTCGCTTTATTTGATCTTTGTAGATAACGTGAACATTAATTGTAATTCTTTGTGTTGTAATAGTTTCGTTACCTGAAATAACTGCAGGGCTCTCGGTAAGAGATGTTATCGTTCCTTCTAAAGTACAGTCGGAATTTGTTCCATCTATCACCTGGAGTGAATTATCATTAATAAATTTTTGTGTAAGTTGGTTTGTTATTTTACTGCTCAAATCAGGTTCTCCTGAACCACTTCTATCTATAAATGTGTGGATCGTAATTGTTTTTAAATGTAGGGGGACTGAAGACCCGGTAAATGAATATCTGCAACTTATTATAATGATGGATAGAATTAAAAATGTAATTATTTGTTTATTGAATACCATATTCTTTTAATTTTCTATATAAAGTTCGTTCGCTAATATTTAGAAGCTTAGCAGCTTCTCTTTTGTTGTTTCTGGTGTATTTAAGTGTATTAATTATTGCCCTTTTTTCAAGTTCTTCTAAAGGAAGAATTTCCTCATTTTGTAAATTTATGGGCTTATAATTTACATCCTGACTATGATTCAAAGCAATTTGTTTTAAATCAATCAAATCTTTTTTTATTTCAATTAAAGCACGATAAATCATTTCTCTGTCTAAATCTTCTGCCGAACGATTAAGATGTACAGGGAGATTTCTCGCCTCAGCTTGTTTTATCTCGAGTAATGGATAAAATGAATCTACGTCGAGTATACCATCCTTGTTTAGTGCAACTGCTGTTTCGACTACATTTTTAAGTTCTCTAACATTACCAGGCCAGTGATAATTTATTAATAATTCCTCAGCTTCCTTTGTTAACAAAGGCATAGGGATGTTATACTTTTCTGCAAAGTTCTTTAAGAATTGATTAACTAATTCAATAATATCTGCCTTTCTATTTCTTAGCGGTGGAATATTTAGTGTTACAGCCTTCAGACGAAAATATAAGTCGCTTCTGAATTTTTTTGCATCAACTTCTTGCTGTAGATCTTTATTCGTAGCTGCAATAATCCTAACGTCAACTTTTGTTACAGTTTCACCTCCGAGTCTCATAAATTCTTTTGTTTCAAGAACTCTTAATAGCTTAACCTGTGTGGTTAAAGGCATTTCTGCAATTTCATCGAGAAAAAGAGTTCCACCGTTTGCAATTTCAAAATAACCTTTCCTGTCATCTGCGGCCCCTGTAAAGGCTCCTTTTTTGTGCCCAAATAATTCACTTTCTAAAATTCCTTCTGGAATAGCACCACAATTAACACTAATTAGTTCTTTATTTGACCTTTTGCTATAACCATGAATTGCTCTTGCAAATACTTCTTTTCCAACCCCGCTTTCACCGACAATCAGAACAGTAATATCTGACTGAGCTACCTGCATAGTTATATCAACTAAATCTTTTATTTCTTTTGACTTCCCAATAATACCGAACTTTTTTTGGAATTCTTCAGTACTCATATTAAATTTTTTTAAAATTTACTTTAAAAATAAGCTTTTATAGTTAAATAATAACTGTAATAAAAAATCTATAGCAATTGATTTTAAATTAAATAGTCATCCCATCATAACAAATAAAAATTTTTCTTTTATCCTTTTGAGGTAATCGACGATACCACTTTAATAAATCTTTTTCTAAGGGTTCATCAATATGTGTTAATAATAATTTTTTCGGATTAATTTTGTTATATGACTCATAAATTTCGTTTGTATTTATATGCATTGATTCTACAATCATAATATCTGGTTTAATGTTTTCAAATATGTATAAATCATCTTTGCTACCAATATCTGCTGAGTAGAAAACTTTCTTTTTTTGAATTTCAAAAAGGAAACTTGATGAAACAAAAATTTCGGAGGGATAATTATTTAAGAATTCTTTTTGTTGAATATGTGAATTTTGTTTTGCTATAAATTTTATATCTTCATTTACATTAACTATTTCGTCAAAGGAATAGCCAATTATGTCTACTTCAAAACTCAAATTTTCTCTATACATATAAACAGAGTTAATAAGTTGAATTAAAGGCTGAATTAAATTATTGTGGGTAAAAACTTGCAGGGCTTTTGTTCTGCTTACTAATTTCATTTGTGTAATCAAAGCTCCTATCCCTGTAAAGTGATCTGCATGATAATGTGAAAACAATACTCCATTAATTGATTTATAATCGATTTTTTGTTTTAATAGAGCCTTAGAAATCCCATCACCTGCGTCAATTAATAAATTGTAGTTTTTGCAATTAATTAAAAAAGATGAATGAAATCTTTGTAGACTTGTTCTTCCTGAACTTGTTCCTATGAAAATTAATTTCATGGAATTACCTCAAATTTTTTTAAAATCTAAATTAATAAATAAGATTTTACAAATTCTTTTTAAGATTTAAATAAAAAAATAATTGATTAAATACTGTTCTTTATACTGATATAACACTTTTATATATTAACAAAAAATAAATCAAAACTTAAGTGAATGAAATAGAATTAAATATAACAAGCGATTATGAAGAGGTTGAAAAAGTAAGTGATAAAATTACAGAGTTTCTTACACAAGAGGGTATAGATGAATTAATCCGTAACGCCTTTAATATTTGTCTAACAGAAGCATTAAATAATGTAATTAAACATTCTTACAAAGGAGAAAAAGGTAAATTAATTAATGTGAAAGTGATTAAAGAAAAAGACTTTGTTGAAATATACATAATTGATGAAGGTATCCCAAGAGAAAGTTTAGAAATTAAAAATCTCGATTACGATCCTGAGGATTTATATAACCTGCCAGAAAGCGGCATGGGTTTATTTATTATTCAGCAACTAATGGATGAACTTGATTATTATTCTGTTAATGGAAAAAATTACTTTATTCTTAAAAAATGGCTTTTATAAATTTTTAATGAAATTAAAAGATAAACTCCTTTACCTATATATTATTTTAGGCTTCTCTATAAATTTTACTTTCGCACAATACAATTTGCAAGACGATACATTAAAAAGCCAAGCATTTAAATCAGATAGTGGCCGTAAGACATACTTTAAAGCAAAATATCCATCTTATTCATTGTTAGCAGGATACATACTTGTAACAGAAGCAAATAAAGGGGATCCATTTGCTCAGCATGAATTGGGATTGAGATATTTACTTGGACAGGGTTTTCCTCCCGATACGGTTAAAGCGATATACTGGATTAGAAAGGCAGTTGATCAAAATCTTCCCGCTGCAAAATTTAATTATGGGATTCTTTTGTATAATGGTATCGGGGTTCCATGGAATCCTTTCGAGGCATATCTTAATTTTAAAAGTGCAGCAAACTCAGGATCACCAGAAGCAGAGTTTGCTTATGCTTTAATGCTAATTGATAATTTGGTTGTAAATAAAAATTATGAAAAAGCATACTTACTTTTTCAGAACTCTGCAAAAAAAGGATATCATCCGGCAAAAGAAGCATTGGAACAGATGAGGAAAAGCGGTTATTTTAAGAAAGATTCCAGCGAGATGAATCTGCCACTCCCTCAAACAAATAATGTTACTCAACTAATTGACTCCGATTGGGATGTAGAATATTATAATTTTGAAAATGATAGCATAAAAATAGATGATAGTGGAATTGCAGAATTTCTCAATAAAAAAACTGTTGAGCTTAAAAGATATTTTGGAATCGAAGAAAAAAATCAGAAAATAAGCATTGACGACACAACAGGGAAAGGAGTTTTATTATTTGCAGCAGAAAATGGAAGTCCAGAAGCAATTTTCATAATAGGTCTATGCTACGAGAAAGGTTTTTTGTTTGAAAAGAATATCATAAAAGCTGCATCAAATTACTTACATGCTTATAGATTGGGCTCTTTTAAAGCAGGGGAAAGGCTTTTTAAAATGTTAGCCGATGAAAATTTTTTTGAGAAACTCAAAGAGAAATTCAATAAAGATACAGAGGCTATGTATGTGATTGCTGGTCTTACAGCTTTGGGTTTTATAAATTTAGTATCGGATCAAGAGGCGCTCGAATTATTAAAAAATGCAGCAAATAGGGATCATGTTTTATCGATGATTGAATTAGGATTATGTTACAGCACAGGTTCTTTGGTAAAAAAAGATTTACAAAAGGCATTTGATTATTGGGAACTTGCAAAATCTAAAGGAAGTATCGAAGCGTCTGTAAGACTTGCATTTGCAAAAATTATTGATACAAGCTTTAATAATGATATTGATGAATCAATCAAAATTCTTCAAACTGCTGCTAATGAAGGTTCTGTTCTTGCAGAAACTTATCTGGGTTATTGTTATGAAAAAGGATTGGGTGTGAAAGAAAATAAAGGATTAGCTGCGAAATTGTATAAAAAGGCAGCTCAAAGAGGGAATCAAATAGCATTTAATTCCTTAAAGAAAATGTATGATGAAATAAGACCAATGGACGAAGAATTTCAATTGCTTGATGTTAATTAAGTTCTTTTTATTACCACAAATGTCATATCATCATTTTTAATAGCATTACCACAAAATAAATTAACCGAATTCAGAATGGCGCTTTTAATCTCTTCAGCATTTTTCTCCGAATTATTTTTTATCACTCTTTTTAAGTTTTCTAATCCATATAAATTTTTGAAAACATTCATCGATTCGGTTAATCCATCTGAATATAAAATTAAAATATCATTTGGTTTCACTTTTATTTGAAAATTTTCTATTGTTTTTTCGAATAATCCTTTATCATTAATCCCTATTGCAATGCCGGAGGGATTAACTTCAATAAATTCATTTGAGCTACTATCATAATATAATGCAGGTGGATGACCGGCTCTCACAATGCTAATATCACCATTTTTGTCGATTGAAGCAATAATTATTGTAAGGAAATATTCTTTTCTTAGCTTGCTGGAAAAATATTTTTTGAGATTTATTATAATGTCTTTTATGTCTGTGTAATTATCCAATAAGAAATAAATTATTGCTTGTACTCTAATCATGTAAAGAGCAGCAGCCATTCCTTTTCCCGAAATATCACCTACTATTATATATGTTTTTCCATTTTTTTCTATTATATCAAAATAATCTCCGCCAACTATTTTTGCAGGTTCATAAAATGTTGATACCTGAAAATTGTTTGTTGATTGAGGGTAACCTGGAATTAAATCAAGCTGGATTTTGCGGGCAACTTCTAATTCATTTTTAGCTGTTAATTTATCTGCAAGTTCAAATGCTAATAGTAAATTCAAAATTAAAAACGATGATAGTAAATAAAGTGAATATGGTTCCGAATAACTTATAAAGAAGAAAAAAATTGCAATCAAATAGAAAATTCTTCTTGCAGGCGATAGCTTTAGTATGAAAGCATTGAAGAGATTTCTAATAAAAATCAGTACACGTGCAAATTTGTTTTTCGATCTATCTGGGGCAGATATATCATTCTTAAAAAATTCGTAAACTTCAGTTGCTTCTTGTTTGATTAATCTTTCAATCTCTTGATAGCTCAAATCGCTTGTATAAAGGTCGAATAATCTTTTTATAGGATTTCTTTCAGGCAATTTATAACCTCGTAAATTTTCTATCTACTTAGACGAATTATTATTGAAAAAAGTAAGAAAAATGTTATATGTTAATTCTAAATTAAAGTTAATTCTTTGGAAATCATAATCTACTTTTATATTTTTCGAGAAAAATTAACTTAAATGCTGTCTAATTATCTTTATTTTTAAAGAAATAGAATCAAAAAGCTATGATATGGAAAATTATATTATTTATATTAATGAGTTTTGTAATAATTGCCGGCATTTCATTCCCGATTGTTTCTCAACCTCAGCATTGGTATGAGTTCCCAAATATTCCGGGACTCGAAGAAAAAGCAAAAATAATTTTCTTCCATGTTCCAACTGCATGGATATCCGTAATAGCATTTTTAATGGCAATGGTCTATGGAATTAAATATTTATTAAATAAAAATCTGGATTACGATGCAAAATCTGCATCTGCTTTACAACTCGGTATGATGTTTTGCATACTTGCAACTTTAACCGGCTCTATATGGGCTAAATTTACATGGGGAGCTTTTTGGCATTGGGATCCACGGGAAACCAGTATTTTTATATTACTTCTAATTTACGGAGCTCAACTTGCTTTGCGTTCGGCTATCGAAAATGAAGATAAAAGAGCGCGACTTTCGGCTATTTACTCTATAATAGCATTCTTAACTGTGCCATTCTTTATTTTTATTATGCCCAGAATTATGACGGGTCTTCACCCAGGATCTGCTAATGATGATACCGCAGGTCCGGTGGTCGATTTTAAAATGAATGTAAATATGCAAATAATATTTTACTTATCGTTGATTTCTTTTACAATACTTTACTGGTGGATGTGGAAACTCCGTTATAAAACTATTATAATAATAGAAAAATTTTCTAAAAATACTGAGAGGTTAAATTGGAAAACGGATTAATAAAATTCTTAGAACAAAATTCAATTTTTATTGTAATGTTTATAGTTCTGGTAGTATGGCTTGGTATTTTTATTTTTATGCTCAATACAGATAAAAAACTTAAAGCTATCGAAAAAGAATTAAAGGAGAAATGATATTATGAAAAATAAATATCTTTTTGGCGGTGTAATAATCGTAATATTCTTAGGAATTATGATTTATTTGTTTACTCAAACAAATATTCAGTATGAGAGTAATTTTGCTAAAGTAATGCAAACAGTTAAAATTGTTAAAGCAACTGGTAGCTGGGTAAAAGAAAGATATTATGAATATGATAAACAAAACAAAATTTTTTCGTTTTATATTAAAGATGAAAATGGAAATATAATGAAAGTAATTTATCATGGCATGATGCCAAATAACTTTGAATCTTCTACAAGCGTTGTTGTTACAGGCAAATTTTCCAATGGTGTATTTCATGCAAAAGACATTTTGACTAAATGTCCATCCAAATATCAGGAACAGCCAATTCAAAAGGCTAAATCTTATTAAAGCAATCAGGAGAAATTATGATTGGAAATATATTTTTAACCCTTGCTCTAATTGCAGGGGTCTTTACAATTATAATGTATTATCTGACTTATAGAGGTTACCAGAATACATTAATTTATGCAAGAGTTAGTTATCATATTACTGCAGTTTTTGTAATGGCTGCAAGTGCATTGCTACTTCATGCAATTTTAACACATCAATTCCATTATAAATATGTTTATGAATATAGTAGTAGCGATTTACCTACAGGTTTATTAATATCAACTTTTTATGCAGGACAGGAAGGGAGCTTTTTATTATGGGCGCTTTTCTCTGTTATAATTGGGTTAATATTACTAGACTATTCCTCAAAACGTGGAGATCTCGAGCCAAGAGTAATGATGGTATTTTCTTTATCTGTAACATTCCTTTTAGTTTTGCTTAATCCATTGCTTAAATCACCATTTAATTACATCTGGGTCGAACCTTATTTTGTTGAAATGAAAAATATAAATACCGCATATTTAACCATTCCAGCATTACAGAATTTTATTTTTAGCGATACACAATCCAATAAACATTTTATTCAGGTAAGTAAAGAATTATATAGTATTTTGCTTGCAAATAATGTCCCTATCGAAAATTTTATTACTCAGGGCAGAGGTCTGAATCCATTATTGCAAAATTTCTGGATGCAGATTCACCCACCAATGCTATTCACAGGATTTGCAATGTCTTCAGTTTCTTTTGCTTTTGCAATTGCTGCTTTACTTAAAAATGAATATAAAGAATGGATAAAACAAGCTTTACCATGGGTATTAACAGGAATGATGTTATTAGGACTTGGAATAATGTTAGGTGGTTATTGGGCTTATGGTGTTTTAGGCTGGGGAGGATATTGGGGTTGGGACCCTGTTGAAAATTCTTCTCTGGTTCCCTGGCTTATTGGTGTTGCTTCAATACACACAATGCTGGTTCAGAAAAAAAGTCAGGATAGAGATGGAACAAGTAGATTTGTAAAGACAAATTTAATTTTGTGTATAATGACTTATGTGCTAGTACTATATAGTACTTTTCTTACTCGTAGCGGAATTTTAGGTGATTCATCCGTTCATTCTTTTGTTGACCCCGGGATGACAGTATATTTTTTCCTTTTATTATTCTTGTTTCTCTTTATTTTGATTGGTATAGGAATGATAATTTATCGATGGAAATATTTATCTCAACAATTTACTTTCGAAGAAAATATTTTATCAAAAGAATTAGCATTATTTACAGGTTCAGTTGCTTTAATCGCTTCATCTATAATTATTTGGGCAGGTACAAGTGCTCCAATCTTGGGTAAAACAGTCGATACAAATTTCTATAACGAACTTAATTTACCCATTGCTATTATAATTGGATTACTGAATGGTCTGAGTCTCATCTTCAAATGGAAATATACTGATAGTAGCCATTTATGGAAAAACTTGAGGTTTCCTGTAATTGCATCTTTGATTCTAACAGGGTCAATTTTTGTTCTAAGTGGTGTTAACAATTTTATGCTTGTTATTTTAACTTTTTCATCTGCTTTTGCTCTATATGTTAATTCAGAAATTGCATTTTCAATTCTTAAAGGGAAAAAAAGTCACCTCGGTGCTTATATTGCTCATATAGGAATTGCGCTATTCCTTATTGGAGTTGTTGCTACGGGTGGTTATTCGAAACATCAGCAAATTGATCTTGTAAAGAATGAAAAAGTAAATTTGTTTGGATATGAACTAACATTTACTGGTTATCAACCTATCGAAGGTGGGAAAAAATATGCTTTTAATGTATCGGTAAAGAAAGGAAATTCAATTAAGACTGTTGCCCCAGTTATGTACATTGCAGAATTTAATAATAGTTTAATGAGGGAGCCGGATATTTTAGAGGGGCTTACTAAGGATTTTTATGTTGCCCCGATTGCTTACGACGAGACTAATGCTTCGAACAATACATCAGTAAAATTAAAAAAGGGAGAAAAATATATTTTCAACAATACTGAAATTACTTTTAATGGATTTGTATTGCCTGCTGATATGAGTGCAATGATGAGCGGAGGTAATTTCAAATTAGGAATAAATCTTCAGGTAAGCTATAATGGTAAAACAGAATCAATTGAACCTTATATGGAAAATACAAATGAAGGACATAAATTTTATCCAGCTGAATCTAAAAATGCAAATTTGAAAGTATTTATTAATAATATGAATGCATCTGAAGGTATTGTAGAGTTAACCTTTTCATCGTTATCATCCGACGAAATAAATCAACCAATTCAGAAAGAAGTATTGACAATCGAAGCAAGTGTAAAACCCTATATAAGTCTGATATGGTTAGGTGTGGCTATAATGGTTATAGGATTTATTATCAGTGCATTTAGAAGATCTAAAGAATCGCTTGCTTAATGAAAAAAATTTTATTGCTTGTTTTATTTTTTATAACCGAAGCATACTCTCAAATTATTGATGTTGATGCCATATTAAAGGAAATTGAAAAAGGGAATACATCCCAGGCTGAGAGTATGCTTGCTGATTATAAAATAAAGAATCCTTTAGCTTTCGAAGTTTTATTCTTGGAAGCACTCCTTACACAAAACGCTGATGATGCTATAAAAAAATACCTTCAGCTTTACGAAAAGTATCCAAATAATAAGTATTCAGATTTAATTTTGTATAGAATCTATTCTTATTATTATGCAATTGGTTTATATAAAAATGCTGAAAAATATTTTAAAGAACTTAAGGAAAAATGTCCGCATTCATCTTACATTTCAAAAAATAGTATTAATAACGCAAAACCTGATGAAAGATTTAATAGCCACAGATTTACTATTCAAGCTGGAGCATTTTTAAATCCTGATAATGCAAAAAAATTAAATGAGATATTAAAAAAAGAAGGTTATGATTCGGAAATTATAAATAAAGAGATTGGGGGAAGTGTTTTAAGTATTGTTAATTGCGGTAAATTTTTAACTAAAGATGAAGCAGACAGAGTCCTGTTTGAATTAGAAAATAAATTTAATATTAAGGGAAGAATAGTTGAATTAGAGAATTAATTAATTTTACTTTTTTAGTTCCTCGATTATATAATTTGCGCAATCATCGATATTGTCAAAATATTTTATTAGCCCAACTTTTCTGTTTTCTCTTTTAATTTGTTCTTCCATAATAGTAACAATATCTTTCCAGATTTTTCCGTAACATGCAAATGGTTTTTCATTTAATAATTTTTTATTCATAAGTTCCCAAACAACGGCAAGTTCTACAAGTGTACCCGTTCCACCATTTAATACAATGTATGCATCGCCATGATTAATTAGATTTTGTAATCGTTCAAAAAGTGAATTACATTTTATTTCAGAGGTAAGATATTTACTTGGTGTAGAGTTATAAAGAGTAAGTGTAATTCCAAGAGCGTGACCACCATTTTCTGAAGCACCTTTTGAGACAGCATCCATTATTCCCTGAAAGCCACCAGTGCAAACATTCAAACCATTTTCAGCTAATTTTTTGCCAAGTATGTAGGCGATTTCGTATTCTTCGTCGCCAGGACGTGGTATTGAACTTCCAAAAACTGTAACAAATTTTTTCTCCATTAAAAAATTATCTCCGGTTTATTTGCATTTACCCATGCAGTATAAATTAAAGATGCAAGAGCAAAAGATGCTTGTTCAAATTTCTCAATGGTTAAATGTTTTGTTCTGAACCATAATATACGATAGTACTCTGTTTCGAATTTACCGTTTCCATACTGTGTTGCAAATTTATCTGCAGAAAGTAAAATGTCTACTTCAAAATTTGATTCTGTAATGTAATCAAATATAAATTCAGAAATATTTTGAATAAAGATGGGTGGTGTAACAGTCATATTTTTCTCTATATCCTCAAGATGATTGTCAATCATTTCAATTTCATATCTAAAATGTATTCCTTTCTGAGAAGTAAGTTGTCCATTATAATTTAATGTTGTATGAAGTGGCTGATGACCATCGCCAATATAATGAGCAAGGTCAGAAGTATATAGCAATATTTTTTCTTTGTCGTTTTTCTTAAATGCATCAATAAGATTAAAATAGGTTGATATTGTTGCCCAGGGTAATATGCCTTGTACTGTAACAACGCTATCGCCATAAATCTTTTTTAAAGAATCAATAGAAAATATCATCTGACCATTTAAGAATTCCTTATAGTAATCAATATCAATGAAATGTTTCGGTGGTTCGGACGAATCATGTTTTTTACGATAATCAGGATCAATGGAATGTTCAATAATGGAAGATTTAAAATCTTCGGAAAATTTGATTTCATTTTGTAGATTAATCAATGCTTGTTTTGTTATTAATTTATGACCCTTATCACCCCAACCGTAATTGTAGATTGGAATAATGTAGATTAAAATTAAAAGAATTTTTTTCATTTCATTGTCCTATGAATTGTGCAATAATATTTCTTCTTCTTGGTCTGTTATCAAAGTCGACAAGTACAATTTGTTGCCATGTCCCAAGTAGAAGTTTTGAATCCATAAATGGAATTTGAATTGATGCTCCCTGTAGCGATGCTCTAATATGAGCATAACCATTATTATCATGCCATGTTTCGTTGTGATGATAATGATAATTAGCTGGTGCAATTTTCTCAAAAAATTCTGGATAATCTTTAAGCAGACCGGGTTCATATTCTATGGTTGTAATACCAGATGTTGAACCCGGGACGAAAATTAATACATTCCCTTCTTTCATTCCGCTTTCGTTTAATTTTGCTTGAACTTCGGAAGTAATGTCGACTATATCGTTAAATCCGTTCGTGTTTACAGTAAATCGAAATGTCTTAATATACATGTTTAATGAACCTATTATTAAATTTGATTATAAATTTACAAAAATAATTGAGCTTAAAACAAAGAAATTATAACGATTATAATATTTTAAGAATTATTAATAATATTGAGTTATATTATAGAAAGAACAATAGTGTATTTACTAAAGTTTACAATTTATATAAGCAAAAAATTAGGTGGTTAATATTAACTACTTATGTATTTTTCTTTTTTCTTGTCAAAGCAAAGCTTCCGAAACCACCCACAATTGCAATATAAAAGCCAAAATCGTACCACCAACCAACATTATTGATTTCATAAACTCTTATTCGATTGTCAAGTAATCCCCATACTAGTGTAACTGGTGCAATCCATCCGTGCCAAATTCCAGTAAAAAAATTTGCTTTGCGATTTTGATTATATCTTCCCCCTCCGGGTGCACACGATGATATCAATATTGTTAATACCAGAAAAGTAATTAATGTAATTTTTTTCATATATAACCATTTTTGTTTTTGAAGTTTATTTCATTTTTTCAAGTATGTTTTTCTTGTATTGAGTTTTGAAAATTTCTTCGTCAGAACTGTTATAATCAATTATTTTTAATCCCATAGCTTTTAATCTTTCTGAGGTAGATTTTATTCTATCAATCGGATCAGGATGAGTGGAAAGGAATGTAGCAATATTAGAGCTTGCTTCGGAGATCAATTTATCATCCCGTAGCTTTTCAAAAAAGAATTTTACGGCACCTGGATAAAATCTTGTGGATAACAAATATTTAATTGAATATTCATCGCTCTCGTCTTCGTTAGCACGACTATTAGCGAGTAATGCTAAACCAGAAAATAAATTGGCAACAAGTTCTGTAATCTGAGATGGGTTATTTCCAAGTATTATACTTAAAATTATTGATATTCCATATGAAGCCGTTATTCTTTGTGTTGCATGTCGTCTTTCAACGTGTGCTATTTCATGTGCAATAACGCCTGCAAGGGCAGATTCTGAATCAAGGTATTTTAACAACCCGGTGTACAAATAAATGTATCCGCCCGGAATAGCAAAGGCATTTAATATGCTATCGTTTTTTATGATTTCTATTTGATAATTGTAAAAATTTTTCTTTTTAATTTCTGGTGATTTTAAAATTTCACGAAAGATATTTTTGTCAATATAATCCTTTACTTCAGTATTATCATAAACAGGATACTCTTTTGAATTCTTTCTTATTTCAACGTCGAATTGTTTTCCTAAGTTTACTTCGTCTGCATCAGTAAAAATATTTATACCTGTTGAACATGCAGAAAAGTAAGTGATAATTGCTATGAATAAAATTTTAACCCTTCTTTTCATAAATTTATTTAACTGTTTTTATTAAATTTTCTTTTTAATAGATAAATAAAAATAGGAGCACCAATTAATGCAGTAATTGCTCCTACAGGTAATTCTGCAGGAGAAATAATTGTACGAGCGATTGTATCTGCAACTGTTAGGTACATTGCACCAATAAAAAATGAAGATGTAAAAATAATTCTGTTATCATTTCCAAAAATCAATCTGCAAATATGGGGTATTAATAATCCAACAAAACCAATTATTCCACTTACTGAAACTAAGGTTCCAATCATAATGCTAGTTAAAACATATGATAAATTTCTTAATAATTTTACATTAATTCCGAGCTGTTTTGCATTGTCTGACCCTAAACTTATTACATTAAATTTGTTTGAGAGAATTATTAAAAGTAAAGAAACAAAGATGGTTACTGGAGCTACAAATATCAAATTATTTTTGTTTGCAATGGATAAATTACCTATCAACCAGAAAATAGCAGTTCTTTGAGAGTCATTTAACAGACTCATCATCAAGAGTATTAAAGCAGAGAAAAATGCTCCAACCATAATTCCTGAGAGTAAAAGAACATTTGGTTCAAGTTCACCAAATCTTTTACCCAGAAGGAAAACTATTAGCATTACACTCATAGCTCCACTGAATGCAAACAGTTGAGTTCCAACAAAAGAGAATCCAAACAGAAATGATAGTAGTGCACCGAATGTTCCACCGCTTGAAATACCCAGAATGTATGGCTCTGCAAGAGGATTTAATAATAAAGATTGAAATACTGCACCAGATATTGATAATCCTCCACCTACTAAAATAGCATAAATAATTCTAGGCAGTCTAATTTCAAAAATTATTTGTGATATATAACTATCTGATTTGTAAAAAAACGCAGAAATAACTTGTAATAAATTAATCTTAACAGTTCCAATTGATAGACATATGAATGCAGTTATAATTAATATTGTAAGTAGAATAATAATTTGGATTATAAATTTTACTATGGTTAATCTTGAAGTTGTTTCCATAATTCATCTAAAAGTTTTTCGATTCCAAAACCACTTATAGCAGAAAATACAACTACTGGTAAATTGTCTGCAAATTTTTTCTTTTTAATTGAATTAATTACATTTTTATCAACTAAATCAGCTTTTGAAAAACCGATTATATGTTTTTTCTTGCTTAAGATTTTTGAATATTGTTCGAGTTCTCGAATTAGTATTTTATAATCTCTTTGGTAATCGTTTGAAGTAATATCGATCATTATTAATAATATTTTTGTTCGTTCAATATGACGAAGGAATTTTAATCCCAGTCCTTTACCTTTGTGTGAACCTTCAATAATTCCAGGTATATCAGCTACTGTAAAACTGTTATAATCTTTGTATCGAACAATGCCAAGATTTGGTTCGAGTGTAGTAAATGGGTAATCGGCTATTTTAGGTTTAGCTTCTGAGATAAATGATATTAAAGTAGATTTACCAACATTAGGAAAGCCAACCAATCCAACATCAGCAATTAATTTGAGTTCAAGAATTAAATTTTTTTCTTCGCCTTCATTGCCTGGTTCTGAATATCTTGGTGTTTGATTTGTAGGAGTTGCAAATTTACTATTTCCTTTCCCACCTTTCCCACCTTTTGCTGCTAAAAAAGTTTTTCCATCTTCTGCAAGGTCACAAAGTATCTTTCCTGTATCAGCATCTTTTATAATTGTTCCAACAGGTACTTTGATATAGACATCCTTACCATTTTTCCCATCTTTTAGGGAAGACCCACCGGGTTGACCATTTTGAGCTATATATTTGCGTTTATATCTTACATCAAGGAGTGTATTTAAGTTTTTATCTGCAACAAAAATTATATTGCCACCATTGCCTCCATCTCCTCCTGCTGGTCCTCCTTTCGGGACGTATTTTTCTCTTCTGAATGCAACTGCTCCATTACCGCCTCGTCCGGCTTTAACATAAATCATTGCGTAATCAATAAACATATTTTATTACGAGCTCTTAAAATATTCGGAAATAATTGATTTGAATAATTCAGCTTCTTTTGATTTGATGCTGAAGTTTCGGTTAGCTAATGCTTTGTTTATTACAAGATTAGCTTCTGCGATTGTATTGCAGTTTGAAATTGAATCCAATACATTTGAAAAATCTTCTATGTCATAATCAAAAATTACTTCAATAATTTTTGTAATTTCTTTGTCTTTCAACAATTTGTTAATATTTATCGATTTGATTTTTCTTTCTTCTTTCTCATCAAAATCAATTTGTGAATTTTCTTTTTGCTCTTCTATTGGTTCTTTGTCAATTATCACTTTCTCTTCTTCATCAACAGTTTTTACGTTTTTAATAATTGTTTCAAGAGTGTCTTTTTCTTCCTCAGATTCCTCATCATATATTTCGTCATTTACTTCAAGTTTATTCTCTTCTGTTTCTGATTTGATGTTATTTTCAAGTTCATTCTGTTCAGAAATATTTTTTAATTCTAAATCGCTATCTATATTTTGATAATTAATGTTTGTGATTCTAACTTCATCTTCATTATCCCTATCGTTGTGATTTTCCTCCACAGCATCTAAAGGTTCTATCTCATTATCTTTGTCAACTCTTATTCTAAATTTTTGTGGTTTATAAGAAATGGAAATCTCGTCTTCATTTTTAATTTCTTCTTTTAAATGCTGAGATTCTTCAGATTCATTTTCAACTAATTTTTCTTTTGTTTCATATTTATTAAGATTAATTTCTTCTGATTTGGTATTCCAGTCTTGAATATTTTCTAATTGAAATTTATCTATAACTTCTTCTTTTTCGATGACTTCTTCATCCTCTTCGAGTACAATTTGTTCTTTATCTTGAATTGCCTCTTCTTCTATCATCATTACAGCATTAAATTCTTTTTGAATATCTTTTATATTGCATTTAGCCATTGAATCTTCTCCAAAGGCAATACGTAATCTTTTTATGTATTCATCCAGATTTTTTTCTTTAAGGAATGTCTCGATTGCAAGTAAAGGAATTTTATATTTTTGAAGTTCACCAATATTAAAGAAGTCTGCCATAGAAGTTAAAGCTGTTGATAAAATATTTTTTAAGTTTGTTTCGAGCCCTGCTTTTTCAATTTTTTCAAGCAGTTCTTCAAATTCTTTAATGTTTAGAGATAATATTTTTTTTGTGTTGATGTATGAAACTAAGATTTTTTTCAAATAGCTATAGTAGTAAGTGTAATTCAAGATTTGTTTAATTTCTGCTGAAGTTTTGTGTTCAACTTCGTCAAAAATAAATCTTGTTAGTGTCCATTTAGGACGGATTAAATAATGAATATTAAAGGAAGAGGCATGAAGGATTAGCTTTGAGATATAATCGAGAGAAAGACGTTTTGTTTTTTTTATTTCCTCATTAATTAATGTAAAGTAATAAGAAATTTTTTCTCCTGAATAATCAAAAAGTGAATCTTTAAGAAGCTTTTGTCTGTCTTCAAAAATAATGTAATCAATTTCAGCAGATATATAATTAAGAATTGCTGGATGTAAATCTACAGCAGATAATTGTTCATATGTAAAAGTTGGACCAAGCTTATTAACTTTATTAAGATTGAAGTCGTAAATAAATTTTATTTCTCTTTCGAACATGAAAAGACAAACCCAAGTTGATAAAAAAATCTCAGAAGGAATTTACAAAAATTTTTATATACTATTTCAATTATACCAAAAAGGTAAAAAAAAATCCCGACATAGTCGGGATTATTCTACTTCTTCAGTTTTAAATTTAGATACTATATAATCTCTGTTCATGCGGGCAATATTTAAAATTGATATACCTTTAGGGCACTCGGCTTCGCAGGCATATGTATTCGAGCAAGCACCAAATCCAATTTCATCCATTTTTTTAACCATAGCCTGAACGCGAATATAACGTTCTGGTTGACCCTGGGGGAGGAGTGCAAGGTGAGATACTTTTGCGCTAACAAATAACATTGCAGATGCATTTTTACATGCTGCTACACAAGCACCGCAACCAATACAGGATGCAGCATCCATAGCCTCAGAAGCAATTTCTTTTGGGATTGGTATTGCATTTCCATCTGGTGCACTACCCGTATTGACAGAAATAAAACCACCTGCTTCCATTATTCTATCCAAAGCAGAACGGTCAACAATAAGGTCCTTGATTATGGGGAAAGCTTTTGCTCTGAAAGGTTCAACCCAAATGGTATCCCCATCTTTAAAATTTCTCATGTGTAGCTGGCATGTAGCAATTCTTGGAATTGGTCCATGTGGGTGGCCGTTTATAACAAGTCCGCAAGTACCACATATACCCTCGCGACAATCGCTTTCGAATGCAATTGGTTCAAGGTTTTTACTTTCAAGTTCATTATTCAATTCATCAAGCATTTCAAGGAAAGACGAATCAGGTGAAACAGAAACTTTGTATTCAACAAATCTACCGGGTTTATCAGGACCGGGTTGGCGCCAGATCATTAATGTTAGATTCAATTTTTTCTGGTTCATGTTTATTTCCCTTGAGTATTTTTTTACTTGTAACTTCTTGTTGCTAATTCAACATATTCAAATACAAGAGGTTCTTTGTGTAATTCCCATTTCCCAACATCTTTGAATTCCCATGCAGCCACATATGCATATTCCTCATCATTTCTTAAAGCTTCCCCTTCTTCAGTTTGATATTCAACTCTAAAATGCGCCCCACACGATTCGTTACGGTGTAATGCATCTAAAGCCATTAATTCTCCCAGTTCAAGGTAATCTGCCAGTCTTCCTGCTCTTTCGAGGCATTGATTAAGATCCTTTGCACTTCCTACAACATTTACAGTTTTCCAGAATTCATCTCTAAATTCTCTTATTTCATTAATTGCTTCTTTCAAACCTTGTTCACTTCTTGCCATGCCAACTTTATTCCACATTATTCTTCCCAGTTGTTTATGAATACTATCAACAGTTCTCTTTCCTTTAATGGAAAGTAATTTATGAGTGAAATCTTCAATTTCTTTTTTAACTTTATCAAATTCAGGATGGTCTGTAGATATTAAAACTGGTTTTTCTCCACCAATATAGTTACCAATTGTATAAGGTAGTATAAAGTACCCGTCTGCAAGTCCTTGCATCAAAGCACTTGCGCCCAAGCGATTTGCACCGTGGTCAGAAAAATTAGCTTCTCCTGCGACAAATAAACCTGGGATAGTACTCATTAGATTATAATCAACCCACAGACCTCCCATAGTATAATGTGGCGCTGGATATATTTTCATTGGAACTTCATAAGGATTATCTCCGGTAATTGTTTGATATATTTCAAATAAATTTCCATAACGTTCTTCAATAACTTTTTTACCCAGACGTTTTATTGCATCTCTGAAATCAAGATAAACAGCTTCCTGACCCTGAGCGCCACGACCTTCATCGACAACTTCCTTTGCTGCACGGGAAGAAATATCGCGAGGGCTCAGATTTCCATAAGTTGGATATTTTCTTTCAAGGAAATAATCTCTTTCCTCTTCAGGTATTTCATTTGGGTGGCGCATATCGCCTTTGATTTTTGAGACCCATATTCTACCATCGTTACGAAGACTTTCACTCATTAATGTAAGTTTTGATTGACCTTCGCTATGTAATGGAAGACAGGTAGGATGAATTTGTGTAAAGCATGGGTTTGCAAAAGCTGCTCCACGTTTATGTGCTCTCCAGATTGCTGTGGCATTACAGTTCATTGCGTTGGTTGATAAGAAATATACATTTGAATAACCACCTGTTGCAAGTATTACAGCATGTGCAGAATACTTTTCGATTTCACCTGTAACAAGATTTCTCACAATTATCCCTCGAGCCACACCATCAATTACAACAAGGTCTACCATTTCACGCCTTGCATAAAGTTTAACTCTACCAAGTTTAATTTGTCTATTCATAGCAGAATATGCGCCAAGTAATAGTTGTTGCCCTGTTTGGCCTTTGGCATAAAAAGTTCTAGATACAAGAGCACCGCCAAATGATCTATTATCAAGCATCCCGCCATATTCGCGAGCAAAAGGGACTCCCTGTGCAACACACTGATCGATTATATTAGCACTTACTTCTGCTAGGCGATAAACGTTGGCTTCGCGTGCACGAAAATCACCCCCTTTTATTGTATCATAAAAAAGCCTGAATACAGAGTCACCATCATTCTGATAATTTTTTGCTGCATTAATTCCACCTTGTGCAGCAATACTATGGGCTCTTCTTGCACTATCGTGGTATGTGAAAACTTTTACATTGTAACCAAGTTCACCAAGTGAAGCTGCTGCTGAGGCACCTGCCAGACCTGAACCTACAATTATTATTTCATATTTACGCTTATTAGCCGGACTGACCAGCTTCATGTTAAACTTGTGATTTTCCCACTTATCTTTTAATTGGCCTGCCGGGATTTTTGAATCTAACTTAATCATTAGTTACCTCCATAAAATAATAAATAGTAAATAGGTATTGATGCAAAACCAAAAACCATAATCAATGTATAAGCCAAACCAAGCTTTTTAATAAAAGGGAAATATTTTTTATTATTTAATCCAAAAGTTTGAAATGCACTTTGAAAACCATGTATCAGATGAAAACCCATTAATATTATTGCAAAAACATAAAAAGCTGAATATACTGGATTTTTGAAAGCTTCAACCAAAATTTGATAATAATTATGACTCAGTGCTAAAGGATGTCCAAGATTAAAAGAGACCCAGAAAGTTCTTAAATGGATAATAAGAAAAATAAAAATTATGCTACCACTCCATATCATTGTCCTTGAAAAAATATTTGTGTTTTCTTTTGTAGCATTTATTTTGTACTTGACCGGTCTTGCACTTCTATTTTCAAACCATAATCTAACTCCGTCAATAATATGAATAACAAAAATTAAAGCTAATATTATTTCGATTACTCTTATAAATGGTTTGATACTATCAAGATTTTTCACAACAGAGTTAAATACGTCAGGCCCGCCGTAAAGGGATAAATTGTTAATTAAATGAATTATAAGAAATGTCATAAGACAAATCCCGGTTAAAGCCATTAGTATTTTTTTACCAATAGAAGAGTTTAATGCATTAAAAAACCAGCCCATTAATTTTCTCCTCTGTTTGATTTTATGAAATTAATATGGAACATTAAGGTGTGAGTATCAAGCTCAAAAGGAAGAATCACAGTCTTCACCATAAATTATATATGCAATTATTAAGATAAGTTAATTAAATATCTTTTTCAATTAATGCAGGATGATATTAAATAATGGTTATTGTGAGCATGATATAAAATGAAATTTTAAAATCAACTTGCATAGTTGAAATATTTTTCTAACTTTGTAATATTATTCGTTAACAATTTGCGGTGTCTGTAAAGACTTAAAAGGGAAACCGGTGAAAATCCGGTGCTGCCCCGCAACTGTGAGAGATAATAAATCGTTTAACATTATGCCACTGCTCTTTTTGTAAGGGTGGGAAGGCGTTAAACGATGTCTCAAGCCAGGAGACCTACCGCAAATTTCAATTTAAATCAACCTTCGCGGGTGAGGTTTGATTTACGATTTAACATATCGTATTTCATTCAAACACTTCAACCCACGAAGTTACTACTTTTAACAAAATGGTTAACAAAAAAAGGAGTAACTTCTATGAAACATTTATTTTTCTTTTTTACATTTTTTATTTATTCTTTATATCCTTTTGCACAAATCGATACTCTTAAAACAACTTTATCTGAAATTGTTGTTACGGCAAACAGAACTGAAACACCATATTATTCTCTTGCAAGTTCTGTAACTGTAATTACTTCTGATGAAATTTCTAAAAAGCATTATAATACTGTTGTTGAATTATTAAGAGAAGTCCCTGGATTATCAATAGTTCAACAGGGTGGATATGGGAAAATCGCAAATTTATTTATGAGAGGTTCAAATTCGAATCACACTCTTGTTTTTATAGATGGTGTTAAGGTTAACGATGCTTCATCACCTAATAATGCTTTTGATTTTTCTACTCTTAATGTAGGGGATATTGAAAAAATAGAAATAGTTAGAGGGCCACAAAGCACTCTTTATGGTTCTGATGCAATTGCAGGTGTTATAAATATTATTACAAAAACATACAACAAAAAGAAAAATTACTCGTTATCAATTGAAGGAGGTTCTTACTCATCTTTTAAAGGTAATCTTTCTTTGAGCGGGAAATATAGAATTGCTGAATATTATGTGTATGGATCTAATATTCAAAGTAAGGGTATTTCTGCAAGTAACTCAAAATACGGTAATACAGAAAAAGACGGCTATAATAATAATTCATTTACATCTAAACTTAATTTCAATCTGCTTTCTAATCTTAAATTGGGTTTGATTTATAAGTATATAAAACTGAAAACAGATATTGATCAGAATGATAAATTCGGAGACGATCCAAATTATAATTACAATACTGAAGAGCAGTTATTTAAAAGTGAGCTAAATGCAAGTTTATTAGACAATAAATGGCAACAGATTTTCTCTTTTTCAATGTTTAAAAAATTGAGCAAGTCAATTGATGATCCAGATGATATCAGACCATTTAGTTCATCAAACAGTATGTATAATGGAAAAAGAGTTAAGTTTGATTGGCAAAATAATTTCTACTTTCTAAAAAATAACCTGATTACGTTTGGTATTGAAACAGAGTTGGAAAAAGCAAATTCATATTATAGTAGTTTGTCTCAATGGGGTCCTTATGAAAGTATTTTCCCGGATAAATCAATACGAACAATTGGATTTTATTTTCAGGATCATTTAAATCTTTTTAATTCTATTTTTAGTTCTTTAGGAATAAGAATTGATAAAAATGAAAAATATGGTATGGTTACAACTTTTAGATTAGCCCCCGCATATTATATTCATTCATCTAATACAAAAATTAAAATGAGTTATGGTACAGGCTTTAAAGCGCCTTCACTTTATTATTTGTTTGATCCTCTTTATGGAAATCCAGAGTTAAAACCTGAAAAAAGCAGAGGTTTCGATATAGGAATTGAACAATTTTTATTGAATGGCAAGATTGCTATTGGAATAAATTATTTTAATTTACGTATTAGTGATATGTTCGGATACGATGCCAATTTTAAAACTATAAATGTTGCAAAAGCTATATCAAAAGGAATTGAAATATATTCAACAATTTCAAATCTTTCGAGAATTATTGTAGATGCAAATTATACTTACAACGAAACAAAAGATGAATATGAGGAGAGTCCTGATTTTAATATGCAACTTCTACGAAGACCAAAACATCAATTTAATGTTAATGTTGGATATCAAGTAAATGAAAAAATTATGTTAAATGCTTCGTTGAAGTATGTAGGTAAAAAATATGATAAAGACTTTACCGTTTATCCTTCTAAGAGAGTTATAATTAATGATTATACTCTTATTAATTTTTCAATGAGTTATGAATTATTCAATTATCTCGAAATTTACGGAAGAATTGAAAATTTATTTAATAAAGATTACGAAGAAGTTCTTTATTATGGAACGCCGGGACGGTCTTTTTATCTAGGTTTTAATGTAAGTCTTTGATTTAAAACTTCCGCAGTAAATTTTTACTGCGGAAGCAAATTATTTTAATAATGTTTCAATTTCCTTTTTTGTTAATTCTCTTACATCTCCAGGTTTTAAGTCTCCAAGTGTCACATTTTTTATTCTTACACGAATTAAACGTAATGTTGGATAACCAATAGCAGCTGTCATTTTCCGAACCTGTCTATTCTTACCTTCTGTAATTATTAAGCTCAGCCAGGAAGTTGGAATCGTTTTTCTTTCACGTATTGGTGGATTTCTTGGAGGAAATTTGGGGTCTTCAATTCTCTGCGCTTTTGCAGGTAATGTTTTTCTACCTTTTATTATCACACCATCTCTCAATTTTTGAAGAGAATCTTCAGTTGGTATTCCTTCTACTTGGACGTAATATTCTCTCTCATGTTTATTTTGGGGATTTAATAAATAATCTGTAAGAAATTTATCATTTGTTAAAATCAGTAATCCTTCGCTATCCATGTCCAATCTTCCTACCGGATAAATATCTTTAGGGAAATTATAAAGTGTCTTGAGAGTATTTCTCCCCTCTTTATCAGTAAATTGGCTCAACACACCATAAGGTTTATGAATTATGTAATATTTTAATTTTTCTCTCATTTCTAAAATTATTATGAAAGTATTTTTATTTTTTTTATGAAATATTCATTTGTTAACTTATATGCATAAAAGTAAAAAATATGAGTAGAAAATGAAAATTAAATTACCACATTCGACTCAAAACTGGATTTCTTTGGTGGGAGCAACAATTGCTTTAATTAGCTTCTTTATGATTGTATTTCTATTTGTAGTAAGTTCATTATTTGGAAAAGATAATTCGTATTTAGGATTAATAATATACATTGCTCTACCTGCTGTTTTAATTTTAGGGTTGATTTTAATTCCTGTGGGGATGTGGAGAAAAACTCTAATAGAAAAAAGAGCAGGAAAAAGAGACGAAAAAGAATGGCCAGTAATAGATTTTAATGATATACGTCATCGGAATGCATTTATGATTTTTTCTATCGGGACATCAATTTTTTTGCTCGCATCAGCAGTAGGAAGTTATGAAGCTTTTAAATTTACAGAATCAGTTGAGTTTTGTGGAAAGCTCTGTCATAGTGTTATGAAACCAGAATTTACTGCTTACCAGAATTCGCCTCATGCGAGAGTTGCCTGTGTGGAATGTCATGTTGGCTCGGGTGCAAGCTGGTATGTGCGTTCTAAATTATCCGGATTATATCAGGTTTATGCAGTAACACTTGGCAATGTCCCCAAGCCAATTCAGACTCCAATTAAAAATTTACGACCTGCAAGAGAAACTTGCGAAGAATGCCACTGGCCAGAAAAATTTTATGCTAGAAAATTGAGATTTGAAAAACATTACTTGAATGATGAAAATAATACAGAATGGGATATTACATTAACAATGAAAATTGGTTCTCAGATAAGCGCTTTTGGACTTGAAGAAGGGATTCACTGGCATATAAATCCTGATGTTAAAATTGAATATAAAGCTCTGGATGAAAAACGGGAAAATATTCCATGGGTGCGTTATACAAATCTAAGAACAGGTGAAATGTTTATATATGAAATTCAAACGGAAAAATTAAGTACTAATAAGTTGGATTCTTTGGAGACAAGAATTATGGATTGTATGGATTGCCATAATAGACCTTCTCATAGCTATAGACCACCTGCAATTTTTATTAATAATGCAATTACAGCAGGTAAAATACCAAAGGAATTACCTCAAATTAAATTTGCATCTATGGAAGTACTTGGGAAGAACTATAATTCAACTGAATCTGCACTGAAAGAAATTTCTGAGTACATTCATAATTTTTATGAAGAGAATTATCCAGAAATTTACTCTTCAAAGATAAATCTTATTGAAAAAGCAATTAATGGTATTCAAGAAGAATTTAAGAAAAATATTTTCCCTGAAATGAAAGTTAGATGGGATGTATATCCCAATAATATAGGTCATCTTGAGTTTATGGGTTGTTTTAGATGCCATAATGATAAACACATATCCAAAGAAGGAAGGGTAATTAAAAAAGATTGCAATCTTTGCCATGTTATTAATTCTCAGGGAACTAAAAATAATATTCAGTTAACTAATTTTAATACAGAACTCGAATTCCAGCATCCAGGCAATGATGTTGGTGATAAATGGAAAGATATGATGTGTGTAGATTGCCATACAGGTTTAAATCCATAAAAGTTAAGTGTTATTGTTTAACTAAATTAAACTTTTTGAAATTATAATGACTGTTATTTTTATTTCATATTAATTATTATCACTTTGAAAATTAAACATATTTGTTAATTAAGTGAGAATTATACTCACAAATATTACTATATTTTTTACTACATTAGTTCTAATCTCGTGCTCATCACATTATGTTTATAAAGATGAAATTAATGTAATTATTGATGGAAAGTACGATAGCGAATTTCCTCATAAAAATTCATCAAAACAACTTGAAGAAATTAGTAACTGCATAAGATTAATTAATAGTATTGCTTTTTATACAAGTTACATTTTCAGCGATGCATCATTTATAACAATAAATGAAATAGAGAATATCAATTTTGAAAGAAGAGCTAATCAAAAAGTTTATTTTAATAGAACAGCATCTGGTACTGCAACTTTAATTTACAAAGATAACGAAAAGGTCCTCTTTTTAACTGTTGCGCATGTTGTATCTTTTGAAGACACAATAATTTCTTATTTTGTAAATCCCGATGGTACTACATCAAAATATATACAGAGTATTTCAATTAAAACCAGGCAGACTAATTATATCCCCGATTTACCTTCGGGAGGAGAGCTTGAGATAATTTTGCTCGATAAAACTGTTGATGTTGCTTTGCTTGGTAAAAGATTAATGCCTTCTGAGATTGTTGGTGTTTCAACTTTTAATTATCCATGGGGTAAATCTTCTGAACTCGAATGGGGAAATTTTGTTTATGTTTTTGGTTACCCAATGAACTTAAAGATGATCACGAAAGCAATTGTCAGTATTACAAAAAAAGAAAAAAATACTTTTCTCATTGATGCAGTATTTAATCGTGGTTCGAGTGGCGGAATTGTTCTTGCAATTAGAGATGGGGTACCTAACTTTGAGTTAGTAGGTATTATTAAATCTGTTCCTGCAGAATATCGATATTCTGTTTATCCATTAACAAAAGACCAAAATTTAGATTTTAATCCACTGGTTCCTTATAAAGGTGAATTTTATATTGAAAAACAGCAAATTTTAAGAACAGGAATTACAAAAGTTATTTGTATAGAAGCTATTTGGGATTATATAAAAACTCATATGTCCTATCTATATAGTAAAGGTTATTATATCAAAATGATTGAAGATTAATTTTTGAAAGTATACAATTAAAGGGAAGGAATATGAAACCAAATGAAAATGAATATGCACCTTACTATAAGTCGTATGTAGATTTAATTTCTTCAGAAAATATAGTCGAAATACTTGAAGAACAAATTTTAAAAGTTGAACAACTTTTTAATAACCTCGACGAGGAAAAATCGAATTATCGTTATTCAGAAAATAAATGGAGTATTAAAGAGGTACTTGGACATTTAATAGATAGCGAAAGAATTTTTACTTGTCGTGCTCTAAGAGTATCACGTGGGGATCCGAATCAACTTGTTACCTTCGATGAGAACCTGTTTATACAGGAATCAAATTATTCTTCAATCCCATTTAATATCTTGTTAGAAGAATTTATACTGCTCAGAAAATCTACGGTCATTATGTTCAAAGGAATGACAGATAAAATGATGTTAAGAATGGGGCTTATTAATAATATTGACATATCTGTAAGAGCAATTGCTTACATCATTGCAGGGCACACCCAGCATCATTTAAATGTCATAAAAAAAAGATATTTGAAATAAAATTATATATAAAACTTTTTGAAGATTCTAACGACTAAAGAATCAAAAAATTATTTTATTATTTATAAACTTCATTAATGAAATTTATTCTAAAACAAATTGAATGGGAAACTGTACTATGGCTATCGGGACTTTTATATTTATTTTTTATTAATCCTTATAATGAACAAAGTTTTTCCTTGTGTTTATTTCATAATCTTGGAATAGATTTTTGTCCTGGCTGTGGTATAGGGAGATCAATTTCATTTATATATCATTTGGATTTCCTGAATTCATTTAATGCTCATCCACTTGGGTTAATCGCATTTATGCTTATTATACATAGAATAATTACTTTGTTGAAAAAACATTTTAAATATTAAACAAAAGGAAAAATTATGGTAAATTTATATGAACTAATGCCCGAAATAATGGGAGAAGAACAGGTTTATATTTCAAATCTTATAAAAGATTATGACGATAAAAAAGCACAGCAGTTTATTAATATTTATCGTACAAGAAGAAAAGATCCTCAAACAATTTTGTTAGTTACCTTAGCAGGTTTTCTTGGTATTGCTGGTATTCAGAGATTTTTAACTGATCAGATAGGAATGGGAATTTTGTATTTATTGACATGTGGTTTTTGTTTAATTGGGACGGTAATAGATATTGTTAATTACAAACGAATAGCTTTTGAATATAATCAGAAGCAGGCTTATCAAATAGCTTTTATGTTGAAAAATACATATGCATAAAATTTAATATTAGAAATAAAGAAGATGAGAATAAATTTATAGTAAATATTAGCACCTATTAAACGAACTGTTTTGAAAACGAAATGATTAGAATTTTTTTTGCTTTTAGAATATCAATTATTTTGGGATTCAGAAAATGATAGTATTTATTTAAAAGTATAATACTCATTTAACATTTTATGAAAAAGAAATTATCAATAACATTATTTTTCACTAGATTGAATTTATGGAATATTTAAATAGGCAATTTTTCGTTTTAAAAAATAAAGTATCAATAAAGATTTTTATAAAGAAATAAAATTTAAAAAGCTTTGTTTTCAGATAATTAATTTATTAACTTGTGATAGTAGAGCAGGCGCTCTGATATATTTTTAGCCTCGGGCATAAAAATCTATTTGAGTTCTCTGCTTTGCATGTAGTAAGTAACATTTTTAAAGGAGTTTTTCAAATGGCAGAGCGTGAAAGTGGAACCGTAAAATGGTTTAATGCGGCTAAAGGTTACGGTTTTATTGAGCGCAATCAAGGTGGTGATGTGTTCGTTCATTTCTCTTCAATTCAAGCAGACGGATACAAAAGCCTTGAAAAAGGTCAGAAGGTTGAATTCACTGTTGGTGATGGACCAAAAGGACCTCAGGCTCAAGATGTAAAAGTTGTTAAATAATAATTTTTATTATTTACAACAGTCGAGCGGCTTTTATAGCCGCTTTTTTATTTTAGTGTTGAACTTTTTATTTAAAGAATGCATTTTTGTTATTGAAAAATTAAAAACTTATTATGAAAGTTTATTTCTTCAAACAAGAATTTCTGAACAATTCTTCACATTATTTTGTGGCCCGCGACTGCATCTGTTGCTACCCCTCATTCTAATTTTACTTACCTTTTTTATTTTAATTAATTCGTTACGAGGTGATTTATGAATATAATTAATAGTTATATTATGACTCATTTTGCTGAGGAACTCTTATCAAAAAGACAAACTCATTTTTGCAATTCGTCTCTTAAGACCGAAGCAATTGAATACTTAAATGGTTTGATAGATTTTCTTTTCCCTCATTTTTCTAATAAAGTATATTTTACTCAGGAAGATATATTGTCAAAGATTCAGCTTTTGAAAAGAGATTTAATTCAATTGTTAAAATTATTAAATGGTCTTGCACCAGAAAATATTGAAGATGTGGCTGAAAAATTTATTTTAAAATTGCCAGATATACATCAAAAACTATGGGCTGACGCAGAATTTATTTACAAAGGTGATCCAGCTGCTGAAAGTATTGATGAAGTAATTTTAGCCTATCCTGGTTTTATGGCAATAATTATTTATCGATTGGCACACGAACTTTATTTGTTAAAAGTTCCTATTATTCCCAGAATTCTTACTGAACATGCTCATCAAATTACCGGTATTGATATTCATCCAGGTGCAACCATAGATTCGCCTTTTTTTATTGATCACGGAACGGGAATAGTGATAGGAGAAACAACAATAATTGGGAAAAATGTGAAACTTTATCAAGGTGTAACCTTGGGTGCGTTGAGTGTTGATAAATCTCTTGCACAAACAAAACGACATCCCACAATTGAAGATGATGTTGTAATTTATTCTCAGGCTGTAATACTGGGTGGAAATACAGTTATTGGTAGGAATAGTATTGTAGGCGGCAACTCTTGGATAACACAAAGTATTCCTCCGAATTCTATTGTTTACAACAAAAGTGAGGTTCGGGTAAGAAGAACAAAAGAATTTGAAAACACAATTGATTTTGTCATTTAATAAAAGGAATAATTATGAAAGTAAAAAGTATTCTCGAATTAATTGGTAATACACCACATTTAAGAATTAACAGATTATTTGGAAACAAATTTGACATCTGGATTAAATTAGAAAAGTCAAATCCGGGCGGTAGTATTAAAGATCGTATTGCACTTTCTATGATTGAAGATGCAGAAAGAAAAGGTATATTAAAACCTGATAGCATAATTGTTGAACCAACTTCCGGTAATACGGGAATAGGGCTTGCAATGGTTGCTGCAATTAAGGGTTATAGATTAATTCTTGTGATGCCTGAATCAATGTCGATTGAAAGAAGAAAAATTATGGCAGCATATGGAGCTGAATTTGAATTAACACCACGTGAACTCGGAATGAAAGGTGCAATTGCTAAAGCAAAAGAAATTGCTGCAAATAATCCTAAAGTATGGATACCTCAACAATTTGAAAATCATGCTAATGTAGATATTCATATTAAAACTACTGCTCAAGAAATTCTTAATGATTTCCCGGATGGAATTGATTATTTAATAACTGGAGTGGGAACAGGTGGACATATAACAGGTGTTACTAAGGTTTTGAAAGAAAAATTTCCTTATTTGAAAGTTTATGCAGTTGAGCCTGCAGCTTCACCAGTTATTTCAGGAGGACAGCCCGGTCCACATCCAATTCAGGGAATCGGAGCAGGATTTATTCCCCAAATTTTTGATATAAATCTGATTGAAGAAGCAATACAGGTTACAAAAGAAGAAGCATTTGAATTTGCTAGAAGAGCAGCTAAAGAAGAAGGTTTATTTGTTGGGATTTCTACAGGGGCCTCACTTGCTGCAGTAAATAAAAAACTCAAAGAAATTCCAGAAGGTAAAACAATTCTTACTTTCAATTATGATACGGGAGAAAGGTATTTGTCAATTGACGACTTGTTTTAGAGCTTTTTGATTTTTGCTATAAATAATCTCAAATAAAAATTTTATTTGGATTTTTCTTGATAAAATACTATGTATTGCAATGCTTTTTTTAAGAAATTCTAAATTAAAAGAGTAAAAAATGGGAAAAGCACAAGAAAAAAAGAAATTTCACGATTATGCTTTTTACTTTTTGATGGGTGTCTTGGGTGTCAGTGTTTTATATATCATAGGTTATTTAGTTTTTGATATGATTTTTGGTTGATATTATGTGCCTTTTTCGTGTATAAATTATACCTAATAAAAATTTCTTTTTGGTGGACAGTAATTCTAAAAAGCTTAAAGAAAGCTTAGAAATATTAAAAGCAATGGGACTTGTATTTGGCGACATAGGAACAAGTCCCATATATACCCTTACAGTAATCTTTATTTTAACCCCTCCAACATATCAAAATATACTTGGAATATTATCACTTGTCTTCTGGACATTAATAATCCTTGTTACCATTGAATATACTTTCCTTGCAATGAGTTTGAGCTCAAAGGGAGAAGGTGGAATAATTGTATTAAAGGAAATTCTTCAAAGTTCATTAAAAAGAGGACGCTCCATAATTTTTGTATCGTTTCTTGGATATGTAGGAGTCTCGCTTTTAATGGGTGATGGAGTGATAACTCCAGCTATTAGTATCCTTTCAGCAGTAGAAGGACTGGAATTAATTCCCGGACTAAATCATATTGACCAGAATACAATCGTTATTATAACAATACTGATTACAGTTGTATTATTTTCCGTTCAATCCAGAGGAACAGATAAAGTCGCATCATCTTTTGGTCCAATTATGCTCTTATGGTTCTTGTCATTATTGATATCTGGTTTGATTTCATTAACTAAAAACCCGCAAATTTTGTTTGCTGTAAGTCCTCTTTATGCAATTGAATTTATGACGCATAATGGAATAACAGGATTTTTTATTTTGTCCGAAGTTATACTGTGTGCAACAGGTGGAGAAGCTATATATGCCGATATGGGTCACCTCGGGCGTGAACCCATCAGAAGAGCATGGTATGTAGTCTTCATTGCTTTAGTTATTAACTACTTTGGTCAGGGGGCATTTTTATTAGAACATAGTAAGAATTATAACAATTTTAATATTCTCTTTACAATGATTAAGTCTCAAGTCCGATTTTTATATATTCCTTTTTTGATTCTAACCTTGATGGCTACAATTATTGCTTCTCAGGCAATGATATCTGCAATGTTTTCGCTAGTTTATCAGGGAATTCGTACTTATATTTTCCCCTTAATGCGTGTCAAGTATACATCCACTCATCTAAAGTCTCAAATCTACATTGCTGCAGTGAATTGGGGGTTATTTCTTGCTGTTATTTTAATGATTGTAGTTTTTCGTAAATCACAGAACCTGGCTGCTGCATATGGATTTGCAGTTACTACAACTATGGCAATAAGTACTTTTTTTATGATATGGATTTTTTATCGATTTAATGTTAAGTGGAAAGTTGGAATTGCTCTTTTTGTATTTATAATTAATTTGATTTTCCTTATAGCAGTATTGTTTAAGATTCCACATGGAGGTTACTGGTCAATACTTATTGCTTTGATTCCATTCTTAACCATAAGAATATGGACACGAGGAAATAGAGTTGTTCATAAAGCTTTTAGAGCTCTTCCTATTGATACTTTCATTACAAGTTTTGATCAACTTTATGCTACAGGTAATATATTACCCGGTACGGCTTTGTTTTTTACTAAGGATCTCGATACAATTCCTCCATACGTAGTTCATTGTACTATTGGAAGTAATATCATTTACGAACATAATATTTTAATATCAATAGCAACAATGGATAAACCATTTGGTTTGCAAAAGCTATTCGAACCTGAAATTACAGAGGGACTTTCAGGTCTGGAAATTCAAATAGGCTATCAAGAAAAAGTTGATGTTATGAAGGTATTAAAGGAACTTCAGATTGAGCCGAAAGTGATGTTTTACGGTGTTGATGATGTTTATACAAAAAGAACTTCCTTAAAGTTATTTGCATTAATTAAAAGAATAACACCTAATTTTGTCCAGTTCTTAGACCTACCTTATCAAAAGCTCCATGGCGTTATCACCCGCATTGAAGTATGATTTGGATTGAAGATAATTTAGAAATATTGTAAAATTCGTTGTGTAAATGTGTGTTCTTTCATGTAATCGTATTATGACTTAGTAAATGTGTTGATTTTTATATATAATTTTGAAGAGGTTGCTATGAAAATCAAACTATGTTTCTTAGCAATTTTTCTCTTCACTTTTTCTTGCATAGTATCTGCTCAGGATATTCAACTCTGCCAATTTATTGGAAAAGATTCTAAAGAGGTTATTAAAAAATTTGGCAAGCCAGTTTATCACGACAAATCCAATCCATACATGGAATGTATTTATTACCAGACTAAAAATTCTAGAATGGCTTTTATAGCAGACAATGAAGGTGTTTATCAAATACAAGTTGATTTTATGTATAATTCTGAAATTGAGGCAAAAAAAGCACTTAATAATTTTTTGTATGAATGCAGTTCCAGTAATATGAAGGTAGATACAGTTAACATAGGTGATTTTAAAATTCAGGCGCCAGGTGTAAAAATGAGTCTAACATTGTTTGAAAATAAATTCTCTAAAAAATATGAATTAAAATTTAAGGCAGGCCGTTCAACCATCAAGTAATATTATCGATACTGACCATTTTAGAACTGATATGCCAGAAATTATTAATTAGCGTTCTATCGTATGTTTTTGGATGAGTTTTTTCAATTCTTTTATCAATAAAATATTCACCGCTTATTTTTTCAACTTCTTTTGAAACTGCTAAATAAACAGGCGTTTCTGCTCCCCTTTTCACAGAAGCACCGGAAATATTGAAACCTGCTTTTAACAATTTAGTTGAGATAACACCTGGATGTAAAGAATTTACCGTGATATTTGTATTCAATAAATTCTCCGATAATTTTTTTGTAAATAGAATGTTTGCAAATTTTGATACTGCATAAGCATTGTAAGACGAAAAGTATTTTTCTCCGTTTAAATTTTCTAAATCAAAATCAGCACTTTGATGTGCTATTGAACTTACGTTTATTATTCTACCTTGTTTGCTTTCTTTGATTAGTTTAATTAATAAATTGGTTAAAAGAAAATGTGCAAGATGATTTACCTGAAATGTAGTTTCATAACCATTTTCTGTTAAAATTCTTTCTTTCATGTAAATACCTGCATTGTTTATCAATATGTCGATGTAATTATATTCATTCGTAATTTCTGTGGCCATTTTTTTTATTTGCTTAAATGAAGAAAAATCAGCAACAAATCCTTTAATGTTTTTATTATTTGTTTGGTTAATTATTTCTTCTAATGTCTTATTAATTTTTATTTTATTCCTTCCGTGTAAAATAATTTCATGACCCTGCAGTGCAAGTTCTATGGCTGTTTGTTTTCCTATCCCGTCAGTTGAACCTGTAATGAAAATTCTTTTTTGATTCATATACCAATTCTCATTTAATATTAATATTAAATTTAATTTAAGTATTAATGGGCATCAATTACTAATAATTTTTCCTTGAACTAATTAATTTTTATTTATATCATAATGCATAAAAGGAATTTTATTAGATAATAATGGATTTACAAATATTGCTTTTTTTAGAATTTATAACCAAATATATTTTCACTTCTAATAGACTTATCTTTCATTACCATCAGAATCGATGTGGTGAAACCTTAATAAACAATTCTAAATGGAATAAATTGTTAGTTAAAATGAATATACAAATGATATTTTTGAAAATATATTTAAATTAAGATTTCTTAGGATGTAAATAGATTTTATGTGCTCGGAATTATAATCAATGTCAAAAGATGAATAATTAATAATCTATAATCATAATTAAATATTAGAATCAATGAAGTTACAATCTGAAAATACTAATTATGTAAATTATTTAATTGAGCTTTCGCAGGCAGGAAGAAAGAGTGCATTTTTTGATTTATGTGAAATTAGCTTAAAGAGTTTATTTACTACAATTTATTATTTAACGGCAGATTATGAATTAAGCAAAAAAATAGCTGTAAAAACATTTGTTGATGCATGGGAAAGAATTAAAGATTATGATTTTAAAATCTCATTTGCACTATGGTTAAAAAATATTGCTATTAAACTTTCCATTCAAAATATTGATCGTCTCGTTATTCCAAATCAGGAAATAGAATTAACAAATAATAAACTTAAAAATCTGGAAAAACTTCTCTTAAATCTTGATTATGAAAGGAGAATAATTTTTGTACTGCATGCTCTTGAAGGTTATACTTACGAAGAAATTGCCAATTTTCTAAATTATGAATTAATAGACGAGATTAAATCAAAACTTATTGAAACAAGGAATTTTTTAATAAAAAAAATTTGTAAATGACCTGCGAAGAAATAAAAATATTGCTACACGATTATGTTGACGAACTGCTTGATGAAAATAGCATTAAATTAGTTTATAACCATATACATAAGTGTGAAAGCTGTAGAGATGCATATCTAAAATTAATGATGTTTTTTGATCTGTTAAAGAATATTGAATATACCGTTGAATCCCCTAAAGAAGTTATCGAAATGCTATCAAAGGAGCTCCTCCAAAAATCGATTAAAGAAGTTCAGACAATAACTCAAAAATCAAAACTAAAAGAACATAAACTTAAACGTGAACAAAAAAAGCAAGATAGAATATTAAAAATTAATCGAGGTCCTGTACGAAAAAGCAGATTAACACATACATTATCCCCTTCATTCAATAAAAAAAACAGTTTTATTAAAAATATTATAAAAGCAAATACTATCATTCCGATAATAGTGATTTTAATAATCGGGGTAGGATATTTCATTTATGATTTTTCTTTAAACAATTCGCCGTGGGAAATTAAATTATTGCAAGGCAGTTATTTTATAGATGACAAAAGAGATTTTTCTGGATTGTGGAATAAAAAATCATTTTTGAAAACAGATAGAAATACGATTGTTTCGGTTAATGTACCTAATTCCTGTAGACTACAAATTTTTTCTGATTCAAAGATTTTTTTGTTAAAAGCCAGGAATAATGATAATATTATTAAATTAGATTATGGAAAAATAAAATTATCTAACTCGATTTCATCACCACACTTTTCAATCTTGATAAAAGATGCAAGAATAAATTATAAAATTGGAATATTGCATTTAGAAAAGAAATCAAATAACGATGTTACAGTTTTTGTTGAATCTGGATTAAGTGAAATAGTAAAAGAAGAAAATAAGTTTTTTATTGACAATGGATATGTATGCGAGATTAGAAACAATTTCCCGGTTGGAACTCCATATCGACTTAACGCTACTGATTCTCTGAAATTAGAAATCGAAAAATTTGATTATTATATAGGTGGGAATGAATCAATTGAAAAAATAATTAAATATGCGAAAAAAGAAGACGTCCTTACATTACTTTTATTGATTCCTAAAGTTTCAGCAATATATCGTGGAATTTTGTTTCAAAAAATTGCTAATTATTTTCCACCGCCAGCTAAAGTAACTTTTGAAGGTATTGTGAAACTAAATAAAGAAATGCTGGAAAGCTGGTGGAAAGAAATTGAATGGCAAATTTAGTTGTATGTGAAGGTGGGAAAACTTAAAGACCTGAAAATTTTCCATCCCTCGTTCTTTTCCTTTTTAAGAATTTTAATACTTCTCTCAGAATATATTGGACTCATCTTTTTTTCAATAGGATCAGGCATAAGAAATGAACCACTCATAATAACATAAGCCAAATTGTTTTCAATGAGCAATTCTTCGATGTTGAATTCCCATTTCCCTTCAGGATACTCATTTTTAAATTGGTATAATTCGTTTGTTAAGTTTTCAATACCATTTACATCTTCTGAATCGGGGACTATCCCTTTATAATTTTCATCGATGAGTGTTATAGCAGTTTCAATGTCGCCTGTATTATAAGCAGTGTAAAAATGATTAATTAATTTTCTTATCGCTTCTTCGTCTACTGCTTTTGAAATTTTTCTTTCTGATTCAGGAACTTCTTTTGTACAAGCAGTAAAAAATAATAACAGGATTATAGGAATATACTTCATTGTAAAAGTAATTTTTTTCTTATACAATAATAATAATTCCCTAAATGATGTAAAAAATAAATCGGTGTAATTTTTTTATTTAGTCTATAAAAATATTATAATAAATTTCTACAGAAATTAATATTTACTGGTTATGATTCATTACATTATTGATGGAAATAACCTTATTGGTTACATCATACCAGATCTAAAAAATCAATTAAAGAATAATAAACAAAAATGCAGGACAGATTTAGTGTATCTTTTGAATCAATATTTCTATAATAAAAAGGTAATTATATCACTTCACTTTGATGGTTTTGAAAATGAAAAACTTAGAATTGGAAATGGCAAAATATATTATTCAAAGAATCTTGAAGCAGATTTAATGATTAGAAAAGAAATTGATAAAACAAAATCTAAAAGATTGATTACATTGATTACTTCAGATTTGTCATTAATTGAATATGCAAAAGTTAATGGTTGCAATTATATGACATCTAAAGAGTTTTATGAAAATATTACAAATTCTTTTCAAATTGATGAGGAAGAAGAAAAAATAAAAGAGCTGGAAAAAGATAAAGAAATGTTTAAGAAAATATTCAGGTTATAATAAACTATTGTACACTTCTTACAACTCTTAAACCAACATTTGAACCTCGAGCATGTGGTTCGTAATAATTACGATAATATAGTTTGTTAAAAACTGCATCATCTGTCCAGCTTCCACCTCTTAGAACTCTAAAATTACCTATCAATGGACCCTGCGGATTGAATAATAGTGATTGTGAGTAGTAATTTTCATCATAAAAGTCCCAGCAAAATTCCCAAACATTACCACTCATATCATATATCCCAAGTTCATTTGGATTTTTTTCTCCTACGGGATGTGGTGTATTATTTGAATTATTATAATACCAGGCTACATCAGAAATATTCTGACTTCCAGAAAATTTTGTGTTTTTACTTAATAATCCACCTCGAGCTGCAAACTCCCACTCTGCTTCTGTAGGTAGACGATAGCCATTTGCATTAAAATTACAAACCACTTTTCCGTTTTCATAAGTGTAGCATTGTTGAAGCCCTTCCAGCAGACTTCTTTTATTACAGAATTCAATTGCATCATACCATGAAATGGATTCTATGGGATTCTCATCATTCCAGTATCTGGCAGGATTGTGACCCATGGTTTCAATCCAATTTTTTTGTGTTATTTCAAATTTAGAAATTAAATATGAAGATAAAATAACATTGTGAGCTGGTCTTTCGTTGAAGTTTCCATCACCAAAATTATCACCCATAATAAAGTTTCCACCTTGAACAAAGCACATTTGAATTGTATTTAATTTTGATAAATTAATTTCATAACCGGAAGTTTTTTCTGGAGTCAAAAATAAGCTTACTTTTTTTACAGCAAAACCTTCTTTGATTACAGAAAAAATATTTGAACCTGCAGGAATGTTATCAAAATGGAAACTTCCATTATTACCTGAAATAGTTTTTAATGAATAGTTTTCAACTTCTACTATAGCACCTTCGATGCCTTCCTGTGAGCTCTCATCAATAATCCTTCCGTTGATCGAAATTAATGCTCTTAAAATAATTTGTACTGTTGTTGTATCATTGTATTTAATTATTACATTTGTTGTTCCTTTTAAATAACCACTCTTCTCAGCATAAATTTTATAAATGCCCGCGTTTAAGTTATCGAATTCAAAAACACCAAGATGATTTGATAAAATTGTAATTGTTTGAGGTTCAGTTGTTATTTTTACATTCTCTACAGGGTTACCATTAATATCTAAAACTATACCTCTCAATTTTGTTTTAATTAATGACTCTGGAGAGTTAGGGTTGTTTTTTGTACAATTTGTTATTATCAAGAATATCGAGGTTAAAAGTAAAAATTTCAGTTTCATAGTGTACCTAAATGATTATTCAAAGATAAAAATATTTTATTAATTATTTTTTGGGAATAAATGTTTGATTAAATTGTTTATGAAGTATTTAATTGAATTTAATGTAATATTGAAAATTAATACTATGTATGCAAGAGTAGTATTCCCTTTACCATTTAGAAATGCTTTTACTTATTCGGTGCCAGAAGAACTTAATAGCCTGGTAAAAGTTGGAGTTCGAGTTGTGGTTCCTTTTGGCAAAAGAATTTTAACAGGATTTGTTATTGGTCTAAGTGAAACAGCAGATGTTACAGAAAATATAAAACCAGTGCGGGATGTTTTAGATGATTATCCGATCTTTGATGAAAAAATGCTCAAATTTTATGAATGGATTTCAGAGTATTATATAAGTTCTTTAGGCGAAGCACTCAAAAATTCTGTACCATATGGAACAGAAATAGAATCAAAAAGAAAAGTTATATCGGATAAAAAATTCTGTGCTGAACTTCTTATAAAAGAGAAAATGCAAAATTCAATAAAAGCAAAAATGTTAGAAATTTTTGCTAATCAGGAAGTAACAAAAATTTCACAACTTCAGAAGAAAATAAAGAGCAGAAATATTTATTCAATTTTAAGAAGTCTTGAAAAATCCGGTGCTATAACTATATTAACAGAAATTGAAGGTGCAAAGGTTAGAGTAAAAAAAGTTAAATGTGTTAGACTTAAAAAAAATACAGATGAAGTGTATGAATACTTCCCAGAATTAGAAAAAACTTCACCAAAACAGGTTGTAATACTTCTTGAATTGTTATCTGCAAGAGAAAATCCTATTTTAAGTGAATTATTAAAGAAAACGAAAACAAGTTTGTCTTCAATTAATAGTTTGATTAAAAAAGGGATAATCGAAGTTTATGAAAAGGAAATTGAAAGGACTTACACGGAAATTTATAGTGAAGAATTGAAAGAAGTTAATTTGACAGAAGCACAAAAAAATGTTATCGAAAGAGTATCTAAAGCATTTGAGCATAACAATTTTGAAGTGTTCCTTTTACATGGAGTAACTGGAAGTGGTAAAACACATGTCTATATCGAACTTACTAAAAATGTAATACAAAAAGACAAAAATGTAATAATACTTGTCCCAGAGATCTCACTTACACCTCAGATAACATCGAGATTTATAAATCATTTTGGAAATGTGGTTGCAGTAATACATAGTAAAATGTCTTTGGGTGAAAGATACGATACATGGCGAGGAATAATTATGGGAAAATACAAGATTATAATTGGACCTCGTTCAGCATTGTTAGCACCATTAAAAAATATAGGTTTGATTGTTGTAGATGAAGAGCATGATCAAAGTTATAAGCAGCAGGAAGTGGTCCCAAAATATAATGCAAGAGATTCAGCAATTATGCTGGCAAAGTTTAATAATTGTCCTATTATACTTGGTTCTGCCACGCCATCAATTGAAAGCATGTATAATGCATTAAATGGGAAATATGTATTACTGGAATTACCAAAAAGAATTGATAATGCGCAACTACCTGAGATTAAATTAGTTGATGTTATAATTGAACAAAAAAAGAAAAGAATGGAAAGTATATTTTCAAGAACTCTTCTTGATGAAATCAGTAACAGGATTTCAAAAAAAGAGAGTGTGATAATTTTACAGAATAGAAGAGGTTTTGCAACTCAGGTTTATTGTAACGATTGTGGTGAAGTAATTATTTGTCCAGATTGTTCAGTATCGATGGTTCATCATATTAATAAGAATATTTTGAAATGCCATTATTGTGGAATTACAGTCCCTGTCCCAAAAGCATGTCCGATATGTGGTTCTTTATCATTAAAATTTTTCGGGACAGGCACACAGCGTGTTGAAGACGAGCTCGAATTTTATTTCCCGGAAATAAAAATCGAAAGAGTTGATTCGGATGCGATTGACAAAAAAGGTAAATTGGGCGAGATATTAAACAACTTTAGAAAAGGTGAAATCGATATTCTTGTTGGAACTCAGATGGTATCGAAGGGATTAGACTTTTCTAATGTCACTTTAGTGGGAGTAATCTCTGCGGAGACTTCATTATGGCTCCCAGATTTCAGGGCAGACGAAAGAACTTTTCAATTACTTACTCAGGTATCCGGAAGAGCAGGACGAAGTGAAAAAAGAGGAGAAGTAATTATTCAAACTCAAAATTCTAAAAATTTCGTTTTACAGAAGGTACTTCAAAATGATTACAAAGGATTTTATGAAAAAGAAATTTTGCTAAGAAAAAAAGGTGAATACCCACCTTTTACTAGATTAGGTTTGATTGAAATAAAAGACGAAAAAGAAGAACGGGCAAGAGCAGCAATCGTAGAATTTGCTAATTACCTTAAAAAATATTCACGTCGATTAAAAATTTCCCCTCCAACAGAAGCAGTAATATATAAATTAAAGGGCTTTTATCGATTTCAGATTTTAATTAAAAGTTTTAAAAATACTGACCCTGCAGGCAAATTGCTTCGCTCAGCTATTTTGAATTCTTATATCGATTTTAATCAGAAAACCAAATTTAAAGATGTAAAAGTGATTATCGATATAGACCCTCAAAATATTTTATAAATAATTAAACTTCCTGCATTATAATGACCGCAGGAAGTTTTCACTTAATTTAATTACATACTCAAGAAACCAAGAAATGGTACTAATTTAGCAATATAGAAGAACAACAATCCAAAACCTAACCAGAGACTATAAATAAGAATATAATATTTTCCTAATGATTGCGACTTAAACATTTTTCCAAACCCCACACTTGCAATAGCATAAAACCATATAGAAAAGATATCAAGTTTGGAAAGAATGAAATGAACGATCGACGTTCTATCTGTATTTATAAATGCTGCAATACTTGTTGAAGTAAAAAATTTATCTGTTAAAAATGCTAATATGGTCATAATTATAATCTGGATTACTAATATATAATATGGTAAACCATATGCTGTCATTGCATCTTTATATGTACCATTCCCCTTTAAAATTAATTTGACTGATAAATAAAAAACTGCTGATACAATAAAAAATGCTATAAAAGTAAAAATGATTATTCCTATTGCACTCATAATAAAATTTGCAATCCCTCCGCTTTCAATTCTTTGTCGAATTGATTCAAGTTGTTCTTCTTTTTGGGATTCTGTTATTTGGCCCTTAGCAACAGCATCATTCAAATTTTTTTCTATTTGTTCCATTTGTTTTTGAACAATTGTTGATTTAATTATGGGATTACTCATCATTAATATATTTGATAAAATTGCTGCTATAATAAATATAACTACAGGAATAAACCAATCGCTCGTTTTTGGCCCATTAATACTAATTTTTGAAAAAGTACTTACTGGTTCTGAAAATATGCCAACTAATTTATCCGTGTGGTTTAATTCTACTTCTTCCGGTTCCATCGGAGATAAATTTTGAGATTGTAAATTATTGGTTGTTTCCATCAAACTCCTCGATTTTATTGTAGATTAATGATTAAATTTAAGGAAAAATTTTAATAAGTTATAAAGAAATTTTATTAATTAAGTTATTGAATTTATATTGAATAATTTCATTAGAGCAATTTTTAATCTATGAAATTGAGAATTTATTCTTAATTTATACTATAAAAATTAATTCTTTAAAAATAAATAATAGAATATGAATGACGAACTTAATTCAATGCAAAAAAAATCAAGTGAGCCAGTTATTAAAATAACGCCACTCTCTGCAGCATTTCTTGGCCTTGCACTTGTATTCATTCTTTATCAATTCGGCGGTGCAATTTTAACTTTGATCATTCTTGGCTTCGATATTGAAAAAGCTGATATAAATGCTTTGAGATTGCTTACCATGGCAGGACAAATACTATTAATTCTCTTACCTTCACTTCTTTTAAGTAAATATATTTATGTTGATGTGACATCGTTATTGCGTATTAAATTTCCTGCCTTAAAAGAAGTTCTTGTTTTTGTGATTGGACTTATTCTTTTAATACCACTCCTTCAAAATTTCTTATATATCCAAAACTATCTTATTGAAAAAATTGCAGAAAGCAGTCAATTTGTAAAGTCAATAAAAAATCTGGTTGACCAGGTAGATATGGTTCTTGAGTCAACATATATAAATTTAGTTGTTGCAAATTCATTTTTTGAAGGTATGTTTGTAATTTTAATTATTGCTATTGTTCCAGCCTTGTGCGAGGAGGTTTTTTTTAGAGGCTATATTCAATCAAGCTTTGAATTTAAATTCAAGCCATTTATAAGTGCATTATTAACCGCAATCTTCTTTGGACTATATCATTTTAATCCATATGGATTAATCCCGATTGTTGCACTCGGCACTTATTTTGGTTTTGCAGCCTATATGAGTAAATCAATTTTTATTCCTATGATACTACATTTCTTGAATAACTTTCTAGCTGTACTTGCGTTTTTCGCTTTTGGTAGCCAGGAATTACTAAGTTCAAAAGTTACTGCTAAAGATGAAATAACACCAAATGTTTTTAGCTTTATTTTATTATTTGTTTTATTCCACTCTTTATTTTCTATGTGAATAAAAATTATAAAAAATTTCAACAGTCATTTAAGGAGGAATAATGATATGTCCAAATTGTGAATATGAATATATTGATGGAATTACTGTTTGTCCAGATTGTGGGATTCGACTAATTCCTCGAGAAAATTTTGAAGGCAATCTCATTCATCCATCCGACTGGATAGTTATCTACACATGTTCAGAAATTTATGAAGCAGAGATGCTTAAAACAAATCTTGAGAGTGCTCAAATTGAAACCCTGCTACTTTCGCAAAAAGATAAGAATTTCCCTGGTGTGGGATACTTATCTTTAATTAAACTTCTTGTGAAAAAAACAGACCAGGAAAGTGCTATCGAAATAATAAATGATATCAACAGAAGAAAACAAAATAACGATGGGGACTAAAGATGACAAAAATGAGTAATCTTGCAACAAGAGTTATTGTTGCACTCTTTGGAATCCCATTGATTATAGTCCTTGCTATTGCAGGTAAATTCCCATTTCTCATATTCGTATATTTTATCGGTATACTATCCTATTTTGAATTTGTAAATATTTTAAAGAAAAGAAAGTATTTCCCGAATTTGTTTTTAGGAAGTCTTTCCGTAGTTGCTATAATTTCAAATAGTTACTGGAATTTCATAGAATATGAATTTTTATTTTTAATAATTATTGCTTTACTATTTATTGCTGAAATGTTTAGACACGAAGAATCACATCTGGCAAATCTTGGAGCTTCGTTGATTGGTATATTTTATATTGGTTTTTTTACTTCCTTTATTGAAAAGCTCAGAGAGTTTTATAAAGAAACACTTTTTAATTACGATCAGGGTGGATATTTAATAATTTCAATTTTAGCATCTATATGGATTTGCGATACAGCTGCATATTTTGTAGGAATTGCATTTGGGAAACACAAAATATTTCCGCGAATTAGTCCTAATAAAAGCTGGGAAGGAGCAATAGCGGGTTTTATTTTTTCAATATTAACAATGATTTTAGCAAAAATTTTTTTCCTTGAGCTTATTAATATGAATAATGCAATAATTATTGGAATAATAATCGGAATATTTGGCCAGACGGGCGATTTTATTGAAAGTATGATTAAACGTGATGCAAGTGTTAAAGATTCTTCTTCTTTGATTCCTGGACACGGAGGAATTTTTGATAGATTTGATTCACTAATATTTAGTGCACCACTAATTTATTTTTATATGAACAACTTTGTTAGTATATAAAAAAAGGAGCGAGTCATGAAAGGCTCCATAAAATTTTTATTTTGTTTTTTAATGACTACATTTGTTTCTTTAGCACAGGATTTAAATACAATTCAAAAAGATATTGATGAGCTAAAAAAATTCAATGAAAATTTAAGACATATGTTAGATGTCATTGAAAAAAAGATTGATGATGTTACCTGGTTTCATAGAGTTGGTGATGTAGCATTTGTTGATAAAGTTTTTTTAACAGGACCTCCATTAGCAAAAGAAAAAAATCCAACAGCTCAGGGGGCAGGTAACCCAGTCAAGTTCTGGGCATATGTTTTTATTCCAAAAGGAATCGACTATTCAAAAAAATATCCTTTGATTGTTTTTCCTCACGGTGGTGTTCATGCAAATTTTTCAACCTATTATACTCATATTATTCGGGAATTAGTATATCAGAAATACATAGTAATTGCTGCTGATTATCGTGGAAGTACAGGCTATGGACAGTCTTTTTATAATAGTATTGATTATGGTGGACTGGAAATTGAAGATGTGAATGCAAGTAGACAATTCATGATTGATAATTATGAATTTGTTGATCCAGCTCGTGTTGGAATAATTGGCTGGAGTCATGGTGGGCTGATTGCACTAATGTGTGTATTTAACCATCCTGAAAATTACCAAGTTTGTTTTGCTGGTGTTCCTGTAAGCGATCTTATTGCACGCATGGGTTATAAAGATGATGAATATAGAAAATTATTTTCAGCAGAATATCACATTGGTAAAACTGCTGAAGAAGATATTAATGAATATCGCAAAAGATCACCAGTGTGGAATGTAGAAAAACTTAAAACACCTCTTTTAATTCATACAAATACAAATGATGAAGATGTTAATGTACTTGAAGTAGAACATTTAATTAAATCTCTCAAAGCAGCAAATAAAAAATTTGATTATGAGATTTTTCAGAATTTGCCCGGTGGACATTCATTTGATAGAATGGATACAAAAACGGCAAGAGAAATTCGAGTTAAGATTTACAGGTTTTTAGATAAATATCTTAATCCATCTGTAAAAATAAATTCTGTTGAAGAATTAAATCGCGCTGCATATAAGTAGTTAATAATGAATATACTAATTTCACATTAATATTTTGTGATAGTTATTATATTTAATTTCTTTTGTATTAATAATTAAAAATTTTAAAAAAGATTGAAATTCCCATTTTAATTATTTACCTTTGCAAAAAAATAATTAACCTTAAAGAGGTTATTCTAAAAGAATATCTTCTTTATCAATTGCAAGCCAAAAGCTTTATTAGGGTAAAAAAATTAAGTATTTTATTAAATTATCATAAAAAATTTAATTATGATATGGTAAAGAGATATTCAAAAATTGATAAAGAAGTAAATTATAAATTATTCCTGTACACAAGAATTTTTACATGCATAAAAAGCATAATTGAAGGGAACTACAAAAATCGTTTTGTATTAATTCACCGGTGTAAAATCTAATTTTCATCATTGGCTTCTGCCTTTCTGAATAAACCAGATATTTTTGAATTCAATTAAAGTTAGAACTTAAGGAGAGCAAGAATGGAAAATACTAATTTTAATCTTAGAAAATCTGATGGTAGCTTAAAAGCCTTTGGTTTATATGACCCAAGATTTGAACATGATAGTTGTGGAGTTGGATTTGTAGCAAAACTTGATGGAATTCCAACTCATAAGATCGTTATTGACTCAATTTCTGTTCTTGTTAATCTTGAACACCGAGGTGCAACAGGAGGTGACAAATCTACAGGCGATGGAGCAGGTATTATGGTTCAACTTCCTGATGCATTTCTACGAAAAGAACTCTCTAACATAAAATTACCACAACCTGGTGATTATGCTGTTGGTATGGTCTTTTTACCAAGAGATAAAAACTTATTTGATAAATGTATTAATATAGTTGAGAAGTATACTGTTGAAGAGGGTTGTGATGTTTTGGGATGGAGAGAAGTTCCGATAGATAGTTCTATAATTGGAGAATTAGCCAGAAAAACTGAACCAAGAATTTTTCAATTGTTTGTTCACAGAGGCAGAATCCCGCAAGATGCTTTTGAAAGAAAACTCTATGTTAATAGAAGATTGATAGAAAAGGAAGTAGCATCTCTTAAAGAAGATGCAAGTCAATTCTATGTAACAAGTTTATCATCAAATAGAATTGTTTATAAAGGATTATTGTCTGCTCATCAGCTTACATCTTACTACCCGGATCTTTCAGATGAAGATTTTGTTTCAAGCTTTGGTGTGGTTCATCAAAGATATAGTACAAATACATTACCTACATGGAATCTTGCTCAACCGTTTAGATTTATGGCACATAACGGTGAAATAAATACTCTAAGTGGAAATATCAACCGAATGAAGGCAAGAGAACCTTTGTTAAAGTCTGATTTATTTGGAGAAGATATTGAAAAAATAAAGCCAATCATAGTAGAATCAGGGAGTGATTCTGCAATATTTGATAATGTTCTTGAGTTGCTGGTGCTTGCAGGGCGTTCTATTCCGCATGCAATGATGATGATGATACCAGAAGCTTATGGACCAAAAATACAGATGAGCGAAGATAAACGTGCATTCTATGATTTCCATTCATCGATTATGGAACCATGGGATGGACCTGCTGCAATAGTATTTTGCGATTCAAGATTTCTTGGAGGTATTTTAGATAGAAATGGACTTAGACCAGCTCGTTATTCCATTACTCGTGATGGACTTGTTGTTCTGGCATCTGAAAGTGGCGTGCTCAACTTACCACCTCAGGATATAATTAAAAGAAGTCGTTTATCGCCCGGTAAAATGCTTCTTGTTGATTTTGCACAGAATAGAGTAGTTCCCGATAAAGAAATAAAAGCAAAAATATCAAGACAAAAACCGTATAGAAGATGGATTAAAGATAATATTATTACACTAAGAGGACTCTACAACCCTTCATCAGCTCCAAAAGAAAAAGAAGAAATATTAATTAAAAAACAAAGAGTATTTGGATACACTGACGAAGAACTTAAATTAATAATTACACCTATGGCTTCACGAAATCAAGAAGCTGTTGGTTCTATGGGTAACGATACACCGCTGGCAATATTGTCGAACAAACCTAATTTGCTTTTTTATTATTTCAAACAAAGATTTGCTCAGGTGACAAATCCACCTATTGACCCTCTGCGAGAAGAACTTGTTATGTCTTTAGAAAGTTTTGCTGGTGGTGAAGGTAACTTACTTGAAGAATCTCCTGAAAATTTCCGTGGATTTAAATTTTCACATCCTGTACTTACAACAGACGATCTAAATAAAATCGAACAAGCTAATCATCCCTCAGTAAAAGTAGGCAAGATAGATATTTTATTCGATAAACATGGTGGAGAGAATGCTTTAGAAACTGCTCTCGAATCTATATTTAACACTGCAGAAAAACTTGTAAATGAAGGAACAACTCTTATAGTCTTAACTGATAGAAATGTAGATGAAAATAAAGTACCCATACCATCTTTACTTGCTGTAGCAGGGTTGCATCATCATTTAATAAGGAAAGGTTTGAGAACAAAAACAAGTATTATTGTAGATTCTGGAGAGGTAAGAGAAGTTATGAATTTTGCACTACTTGTTAGTTATGGCGCAGATGCAATTTGTCCTTATCTTGCACTTAATACTGTCCGTTATCTTGCAGAAAATAATTTACTTGAAAGTCAATTAAAACCTGAGGAGGCAATCGATTCTTACATAATTGCTGTTAAAAAAGGTTTACTTAAAACAATGAGCAGATTGGGAATATCAACACTTCATAGCTACTTTGCTGCACAAACTTTTGAAGCAATTGGTATAAGCAAGGAAGTTATTGATAAATATTTTACTGGAACAATTTCTAGATTAGGTGGAATTGGATTGTATGAAATTCAGAAAGAAGCTATTATGAGACATAATTTGGGATATCCAGAAAATGGTTATACAGAAAATTTACTCGAACCAGGAGGTGAATATAGTATAAGAGTTGGTGGTGAAAAACATTTCTGGAATGCTGAATCAATTTCAAAATTACAACTTGCAACAAGAACCAATGATTATGAGGTCTTTAAAGAGTTTACCAAAATAGTTAACGAAGGAGAAGATAGTCCTGTTACAATAAGAAGAATGCTTAAATTCAAAAAGCGTAATCCAATACCTCTTGATGAAGTAGAACCTGTTGAAAGTATAATAAAAAGATTTGTTGTATCTGCAATGTCTTTTGGTTCGATTAGTAAAGAAGCACATGAAACTATAGCAATTGCCATGAATAGATTAGGTGCACGAAGTAATTCTGGAGAAGGTGGAGAAGATATGTCCAGAAATAGAATTGATGAAAATGGTGACACATCTCGTTCTAAAATAAAACAAGTTGCTTCGGGAAGATTTGGAGTTACGCCTGAATATCTTTTGAGTGCAGAAGAATTGCAAATTAAAATTGCTCAGGGAGCAAAGCCAGGTGAAGGTGGTCAATTACCTGGACATAAAGTAACACCCGAAATTGCTAAGGTAAGACATACAATACCTGGAGTTACATTGATTTCGCCACCACCACATCATGACATTTATTCTATAGAAGATCTTGCTCAATTAATTTATGATTTGAAATGTATTAATCCAGAAGCTAAAGTATCAGTAAAATTAGTTTCTGAATCTGGAGTTGGTACAGTAGCAGCAGGGGTAGCAAAAGCAAAAGCTGATTTAGTACTTATCTCCGGCTACGAAGGTGGAACAGGGGCATCCCCATTAACATCTATCAAACACACAGGGATTCCCTGGGAGATTGGATTGGTGGAAACTCACCAGACTTTAATTTATAATAATCTGAGAGATAAAATTCGAGTACAGGTAGATGGACAATTAAAAACAGGTAGAGATGTCGTAATGGCTGCTTTACTTGGTGCAGAAGAATTCGGATTTGCTACTTCTGTACTTATTACGATTGGTTGTGTTATGTTACGGAAATGCCATCAAAATACCTGTTCTGTTGGAGTTGCAACACAGGATCCTCTCCTACGTTCAAGGTTTTCAGGTAAACCAGAATATATTGAAAGATTTTTCAGATTCCTTGCACAGGACGTAAGAGAAATAATGGCAGAATTAGGTTTTCGTACTATAGAAGAAATGGTTGGTCGTACTGAAATTCTTGAATTTGACCCACCTGCTGATCTATGGAAGGCAAAAAAATTTGATTTGACTCCTTTACTTAATTCTATGGTTGATACAGGTAGTAAATGCTGTATGGTTAATGTACCAAATAAAGTTGAAGTCTTTGATGATCAAATAATTGATTTAATTAGGCCAGCTTTAGAAGAACAAAAACCTGTAGAAATAGAAATGCCAATTAGAAATATACATCGTACGGTTGGTGCAAGAATAAGCGGGGAAGTAGTTAAAAGATATGGTGCCAAAGGATTACCAGACGATACAATTAAACTAAACTTTAAAGGTTCAGCTGGTCAAAGTTTCGGAGCGTTTTTAGCTCCGGGTATAACGTTGAAAGTTGAAGGTGATGTGAATGATTATATGGGAAAAGGAATTTCAGGTGGAAGAATTATTATAGTATCACCTGAAGATGCAGGTTTTACACCTCATGAAAATATAATTTGTGGTAATGTTGCATTATATGGAGCAACAGGTGGAGAAGTCTATATAAATGGAAAAGCAGGTGAAAGATTTGCTGTTAGAAATAGCGGCGCTAAAGCAGTAGTTGAAGGAGTTGGAGATCATGGATGCGAGTATATGACCGGAGGTGTTGTTGTATGTATTGGACCAACAGGAAAAAATTTTGCTGCTGGAATGAGCGGTGGTATTGCTTACGTCTTTGACGAAAACCAAATGTTCGATACAAAATGTAATCTCGATATGGTTGACCTTGAAAGTGTATGGAGTAAACAGGACAAAGCCTTTCTACGCTCAATGATTGAAAAACATTATTACTTTACTAATAGCCCTCGTGCAAAAATGATTCTTGAAAGATGGGAATCAAATCTGCCTATGTTTGTTAAAGTTATGCCGATTGATTATCGTAAATCACTTGAAAGAATGAAATTAAGCGAACATGCAGATGTAGAAACCGTATCTGCTACAGAGGAGGTATACAATGGCTAAAGCAACTGGTTTTATCGAATACGAACGGGAAAATCCATCTAAGTTGCCTGTTCATGAGAGAATAAAACATTTTCGAGAGTTTGAAATTCCACTACCGGAAGAAAAAGTAATTTTGCAAGCAGCAAGATGTATGGACTGCTCAATTCCATACTGTCATTCTTATGGTTGTCCATGCAATAATCGCATTCCTGATTGGAATGATATGGTTTATAAAAATCACTGGAAACGTGCACTTGATTTACTTCATTCTACTATAAATTTCCCGGAATTTACAGGTAGAGTATGTCCAGCACCTTGTGAACATGCATGTACACTGGCAATTAATCAAAATCCTGTATCAATAAAACACATAGAATTACAGATTGTTGAAAAAGGCTGGCGTGAAGGATGGATCAAACCACAAGTAGCTCCATACAAAACAGGGAAAAAAATTGCAATCGTAGGTTCTGGTCCAGCTGGACTTGCAGCAGCTCAACAGCTGGCGCGTAGAGGTCATCATGTAATTGTCTTCGAAAAGAGTGATAGAATCGGAGGAATTTTACGCTATGGTATTCCTGATTTTAAATTAGAAAAATGGATTATAGATAGAAGACTGGAACAATTAAAAGCTGAAGGTGTAGTCTTTGAAACTTGTGTTAATGTTGGGGTTGATATTTCAGCAAATTACTTATATAGAACATTTGATGCAATTGTAATTGCTGCCGGTTCTACTATTCCAAGAGATTTAAATATCCCCGGAAGAGATTTAAATGGAATTTACTTTGCTATGGAATATTTAACACAACAAAATAAAATCAATGCTGGAGATTTTATCCCAGAGGATAAAATTATTACAGCAAAGGATAAATATGTTGTTGTAATCGGTGGTGGAGATACAGGTTCGGATTGTGTAGGTACAGCAAAAAGACAGGGAGCAAAAAATATAACTCAAATTGAAATTTTACCTATGCCTCCAACTTCAAGAACTCCCTATAATTCATGGCCCACTTGGCCTAAAATTCTTTTTACATCAACTTCTCACGAAGAAGGTTGCCAGCGTATATGGTCGCTTTCTGCACGTTCTTTTGAAGGTGAAAATGGTAATGTGAAGGGAATTAATTTTACAGAATTGAAATGGAGTGAGCAGGATAAATATGGTAGAGCTAATTTTGTAGAAGTTCCTGATTCAAACATTAAAATTAAAGCTGATTTAGTTCTTCTGGCTATGGGATTTTTACATGTCGAACATGGTAATCTTGTAAAGGATATGAATATTCAAACTGATAATCGTGGTAATATAGTTGTAAACAAAAACTATCGAACAAATGTAAATAAATTCTTTGCTACCGGGGATGCAATCATTGGAGCTTCACTTGTAGTACGTGCTATAAGTCTTGGAAGAAAAGTAGCAGAAGCTGTTCATGATTTTTTAGTTAATAGCTGAATAATTCAAAAATTCATTTGAAGATTGTTTTGAATTGAGTGAAACTCTTTTCCTCGATTTATGCTTTTAAAAGTATTAGTTAATTAATAACAGGCTGTAATTTTCTAAAATAATTTTAATAATACTTTCTATAAAGCAAATTAATCAGTTAATAATCGTAACAAACTTTCATAATAACCCTTCATTATTTAATCACAAATCGCTTTAAACAATTAGTCCGTTAAAAATTTTGTTTCATAAAGAAAAACATTTCATTATTTTTATATACATCACTTAAAAATTATCACCTCTAAGATGAAGTATCTCTGGCCGATAATTTTTTTTATACCTATTAGCTTATTATCACAAGGTAGTTCTCCTCTTACTTTTAGTGAAGTTATGTTTTATCCCGCAGAAACAAATGGAGAATTTATAGAAATCTTTAATACATCTTTGACCGATACAATTAATCTTACAAATTATAAAATAAAGTACCATACTTCATCGCATAATAATCTATTGCCTGTTTCAAACAATGTAAAACTGCTGCCTCAAAAATTTGCAATTATTCTTCAGGGGAATTATAACTTCAACAATGGATTTTATAAATCAATTATACCTGATGATGCAATAATTCTTAGGGTTAGTTCAAATAATTTTGGAACATCAGGTATGGCTAATACTGTAGATAGAACAATTTATTTGATTGACCCTGTTGGACAAATAATTGATTCTTATACATATTTAGCCAATAATTCATCCGGAATCTCTGATGAAAAAATAATACTGAATAAGGATAATTCTTCCTTAAATTGGACGAATTCATTAAAGCTTCATGGAACACCAGGCGCAAAAAATTCTGTATCTCCTTTCGATTATGATTTGCAGATAAAATTGATGAATATTTATCCACTTAAACCACATGTGGAAGACTCTCTGAAAATTTTTATCTCTGTTTTGAATAAAGGAAGGTTAATTGCAGAAAATTATTCTGTAAGAATTTTTAACGATATAAATCATGACTCAATCGGACAGCAAAATGAAATTATATTTTATCAAAGCTATCAGAATCTTTTAATTGCTGATTCAATAAATATTAATACATCATTTTATATTCATGAGGTGAGTAATTATTTATTTATTTTAGAAGTAGTTTTTGAAAATGACGAGCTTAATACAAACAATAAAATTTACATAAAAATTCAATCTGAAGATAAACCTCCTGCTTATAATGATTTAGTTATAAATGAAATAATGTATGCTCCACAAGATGATGAACCAGAGTGGGTTGAAATTTATAATCGCTCAAATAAAAAGATAAATATAAAAGATTGGAAAATTGGTGATAGTTATACACTCGTTAATATTTCCTCATCTGATTTATTTCTTGAGCCACAACAATTTTTAGTTATAAGTAACGATAACTCTATTATTAATTTTTACAATATTACTTCTGAATTAATTATTATTTCTATCCCTACTTTAAATAATAATGGTGATGAAATTATCCTTAAAGACAAAGTTGCTACCACTATCGATAGTGTTAAATATTTTCCATCCTGGGGAGGAAAATTTGGGAAATCCTTAGAAAGAATTTCATACGGAGAAAGCAGTCTTATTACCACAAATTGGGGTTCATCAATAAGCAAGAAAAATGCAACACCTGGCTGGATTAATTCTTTAACCAAGAAAAATTATGATCTTGCAATTACCTCGGTTTCAACAAATAGTAATATAGCCGAAGTCAATAAGGAATTGTTGACTTATATTGAAATAAAAAATATTGGTAATGAAATTATTCATAACTCAAAATTAAAAGTATATAGAGACAGTAATAACAATTCTTTTGGTGATGACTCTGAGTTAATTATTACAAAGAATTTAACTGAAATTTATCCTGATAATTCAATTCAACTTGAAATTAATATTGATTCTATCATAATCGGAGAGAACAGGTTTTTGTATCATATTGAGCTACAATACGATGAATTTATTGATAATAATGTTTTTATTTTTACTATTAATGGTGTAGAAATAATGGGAAACTTTAATGATATAATTATTAACGAAATAATGTATGCCCCACGTGAAGACGAACCCGAGTGGATCGAGCTTTATAATCGAACAGATAGAATAATTAATCTTAAGGACTGGGAAATAGGGGATAACAGCACAAGTGTAAAGATTATTTCAGACGATTATGAGGTCAAACCAGGAGAATACTTGATAATAAGCGGAGATTCAGCAGTCAAGAATTATTATAAAAACATTGGGGAAATAATTACGACATCGCTACCTGTACTGAATAATAATGGAGATGCTGTAGTAATAAAAGAGACATATGGAAGAACAATAGACAGTGTAAGATATTTTCCAGAATGGGGTGGCCAAAATGGTAAATCCCTGGAAAGAATCAACATAGATTCGAACAGCATTACTATGAACAACTGGAAAAGTTCGATTAGTAAATTTAATGCCACACCTGGTAAAATTAATTCTATATCAAAGAAAAATTATGATGTTGAGATTGTATCAACTATAACTGAAAATTCATATGCAGAAGAAGGAAAGAATGTTTTAATAAAAAGTATTGTTAAGAATATAGGTAAACAAAAAGCGAATGATATCAAATTGATTTTAATAAAAAGTATTGTTAAGAATATAGGTAAACAAAAAGCGAATGATATCAAATTGATTTTATATAAAGATTTAAATAATAATGGTATAATAGATGATAATATAGTTGTTAGTAAAATCATTGAGGAACTTGATACAGATGAAATATTACAAATAAACTTTGAGATTAATGAAATAATTGAAGGAGATAATAATTTTATTTTAGTTGCAAATTTTTTGCTGGATGAATACGATGAAAATAATAAAATTTATTTTTCAATTAGAGGTGTAAAAATAAATGCTGATAGAAACGATATTATTGTGAATGAAATTATGTATGCACCTGTCTCGCCGGAATCGGAGTGGATCGAAATTTATAACAAAAGTAATAAATCTATTAATCTTAAAAATTATAAGATTGGCAACGTTAATAATAAAACTAACTTAACAAATAAAGATTGGATATGTATTCCAGGTCAATATTTTGTAATTGCAAGAGATTCAAGCATTTTTTCTTATTACAATGAGATTAACGATGTAATTATTTGTCCATTCCCTCGATTAAATGATAATAGTGGTATAATTGTACTTTGTGATTCAATTTATAGAACTATAGATTCTGTTCATTATAAATCAATTTGGGGTGGAAAAAATGAACGAACACTAGAGAGAGTTGATATTGAGAAAAAATCAATAGATTCAACAAATTGGAAAAATTCTATTCAAACCGGAGGTACTCCGGGCAAGAAAAATTCTGTCTCAAAAAAGAATTACGACATTGCGATTTTAAATTATTCATATCAACCTGCAGTTCCATCTTTGGGAGATAATGTAAAATTACAATTGAGCATAATAAATAATGGTAAAATTCCAGCAGGTTGCATAGTAAAAATATTTGATATGTTAGAAAATTTAGAATATCCAATCCTTCAATATAATATTTCATATATTCAACCGGATACAATAATTACAATAGAAATAAATAATGAAACATTGCGTCTGTACAACAAAAAAGAGTATAAAATAATTTTAGAAAGTAATCGAGATGAAGATTTGTCAAATAATTCCATCGTTTTAAAAATATATCCGAGTTACTATTACAATGCTTTATTAATTAATGAAATTATGTATAACCCTGTTAACGGAGAACCTGAATGGATCGAAATTTATAATTCAACAGATTATGATATAGATGTAGAAGGATGGTCAATTAACGATGTTTTAACAAATCCAACTGAGTTGAGAATAACAAATGGTTTCATTCCTAAAAAATCTTTAGCAGTAATTTCAAAAGATTCTATAATTGTAAATTATCACAAGGTTATTCCTTCAGAATTGATTATTAATCAATTCGCAAATTTAAATAACGATAGAGATGGAATAATTATAAAAGATTTTTACAATAATACAATTGATTCTGTCTTTTATGAGAGAAGCTGGGGAGGCGAAAATGGAAAGTCTTTAGAGAGAAGATCATTAACCTATCCATCTTTAGAAAAAAGTAATTGGGGTTCATCAAATGATATAGAATTTAGCACACCGGGTAGAGTTAATAGTATATCCAAGCGGAATTATGATTTAGTTATGAAGAATATAATTGTTGAACCAGAATTTCCAGATATCAACACAGAGATTAAACTTTATGTGACGGTACTGAATAACGGTTTAAGCTCTGTTGATAATTTTATAATACAATTTTATTATAAAAGAAATAATGAAATAAAACTATTTGACGAGGTTCATGGTAAAGATTTAAAATCCGATGATTCTACTATAATTGTTTCAAATAAAAAATTACAGGTCAATAGTGATATGATAGTGATGAGCAAAGTAATTTGTGATAATGAAGTCGATACATTAAACAATTATTTAGAAAAAGAAGTAAGAATAAGTGGAATACCGAAATCAATCATAATAAATGAAATTATGTATAATCCTGAAAATAATGAATCAGAATGGGTTGAATTGGTTAATATTTCTAATTTACCAATAAACTTAAAAAACTGGTCTATTTCTGATTTAAATCCTCTTAAGACAAGAGCAATAATTACTGATAAAGATGAATATTTATTGCCAGCTGAATATGCAATAATATCAAACGATACTTCATATTTATCATTAAATCCAGCTATAAAAAATTTCAAGGCAAAATTTGGTTCGTTGAATAATTTAGGAGATGGAATTATTCTATATGATTACAGTGGTAAAATAATAGATAGTGTTTATTATAATTCAAATTGGGGAAATCAAAAGGGTTATTCACTCGAAAGAATTTCATTTACAGAGTTGTCGACAGTTAGCACAAATTGGTTATTATCACTTAATAATAATAAAGCAACGCCGGGTTATGAAAATTCTGTAACAGGTTTTACAAATTATGAAAAAAATTCAATTGTCATTAATGAGATAATGTACAATCCAAATACTGATAATGCAGAGTTTATCGAAATTTATAATACAACAAAAGATACAATTCAAATTGGTTATTTATGTATTTCTACCTACAAAACAGAAATAAAATTTGCACCTTTGTTCCATGAGTTATTACCCAAATCTTTTTTTGTTATAGCAAATGATTCATCTATTCTTAAGAATTATACTTTACCAGATACTAAGAGTATTTATATTAATAATTCATTTACACTTTTAAATGATGGTGGATTTATAATATTAAAAGATGTGAAAGGGAATTTGATTGATTCTGTATTTTATAAATCGGATTGGCATAATAATAATATAATTAATCTAAAGAATAAATCATTAGAAAGAATCAGTCCATTTCATGACTCAAATGATAAATTTAACTGGAGTACATCAGTATCCGTAGAAGGTGCTACTCCATTAAGACAAAATACAATTTACACTGAAATGCCAGTAAATAAATTTAAGGTATCAATTTCACCAAATCCTTTTTCACCTGATGATGATGGTTTTGAAGATTTTTCAATTATATCGTTTAATTTACCATATAATATTTCTCAAGTAAGGATTCGCATTTATGATAGTCAGGGACGACATGTTAGAACACTTCAATACAGTATGACAGCAACTACTCAAAATACAATAATTTTTGATGGACTTGATGATGCTGGGAGAAAGTTAAGGATTGGTATTTATATTTTACTCATAGAAATTAGTGATAACAATGGGAGAGTTGAAACAATAAAAACTCCCATTGTAATTGCACGAAAATTGTAATTATTACGTTAAAAAAGTTATTTAATTTTTTTGATTAGACCAGTTGTTACTTAACAAAGTATTATTAGCATTAATGCTTGATATTGTTTCATAAATCATCTTACAGAAATCAATTAAGAATTCTGTAATTTTTTCGGGGTCGCTGTTTTCATTTATTATTTCGAGTTTTAGAGTTTCGTTATGTTGTATAAATTTTGCATTTCTGGAATAATTTTCATAAATAAAATTCAATAGATTAATGAATTTATTCTGATAGAAATCTTCTCTATTTCCTTTTGGTAAAATAATAATTGACTTTTTTCTTTGAATGATAATTCTTTCGAGAAGTGCAAAAGAAGCAAAATAACGAAGCTTTGCTACAAGAATCAATCTTTCCACAATCTGAGGTGGTTTACCAAATCTGTCAATCATTTCTTCTTTAATTTCTTCAGCTTCTTCTATTTTTAACATTGAGAATAGTGTGGAGTAAAAACTTAATCTATCGGACTGGTCAGGCATATAATTTTTAGGGATACCTATTTCAAAAAAAGTATCAATAGTTGGTTCTGACCTTTCAACTTGCTTAGGCAGTTCCTTAAATATTTCACTGAACTCATCACGGCGTAATTCTTCAACTGCTTCGTCAATCATTTTCAAATACAAGTCGAAGCCAACCGAATCAATAAAGCCACTTTGTTCTGTACCGAGTAAATTACCAGCTCCTCTAATTTCAAGATCTCTAATAGAAATATTAAATCCCTCGCCCAAGTCTGTATATTCTTCGATAGCCTGCAATCTTTTTACTGCCTTTTTTGTTATCGAATCGACTGATGGCACAAGGAGATATGCATAAGCCTGTTTATCGCTTCTTCCAACTCTTCCACGAAGTTGATGCAGTTCAGCAAGTCCAAATCGATCTGCCCTATTTATTATTATTGTATTTACGCTTGGTATATCGATTCCAGATTCAATAATTTTTGTTGATACAAGAACATCATATTGTTTGTTCAAAAAATCATGAACTACTTTTTCAAGTTGTGAAGCTTTCATCTGTCCGTGAGCAATACCAATTCTTACCTCGGGTACAAATTTTTTGAGATAAGCTGCAATCTTATCTATTGATTGTATCCTATCGTGGATAAAGTAAACCTGTCCTCCCCGTCGAACTTCGTATAAAATCCATTCGCGTATTTTCTGAATATTAAAAGTATCAACTTTTGTATAAATTGGTTGTCTATTTGGAGGTGAGGTAGCAATGATTGACAGGTCACGAGCTCCCAGAAGTGAAAGATTAAGTGTCCTGGGTATTGGAGTAGCTGTTAATGTTAATGTATCAACATTTGATTTTAGTTTTCTTAATTTTTCTTTTGCCATTACGCCAAATCGATGTTCTTCATCTATAATTAATAGTCCCAGGTCTTTGAATTTGACATCACTTGATAATAAACGGTGGGTGCCAATAATTATGTCAATTTCACCTTTTTCAAGTTTGTTAATAATTTCTTTTTGCTCTTTTTGTGAACGGAATCTTGATAGCATTTCTATCCTTACAGGAAATAAAGCAAGTCTGTCTTTAAATGTATTATAGTGTTGTTCAGCTAAGATTGTAGTAGGGACAAGTATTGCAACTTGCTTACTATCATTTACTGCTTTGAATGCTGCTCTCACAGCGATTTCTGTTTTTCCAAATCCTACATCGCCGCAGACAAGTCTATCCATTGGATTTTCACTTTCCATATCTCGTTTAACTTCTTCTGTTACACGGAGCTGGTCTGGTGTATCTTCATAGAAGAAAGAAGCTTCAAGTTCTTTTTGCCATATAGTATCTGCACTGAATGCAAAACCCTTTGTAAGTTTTCTTTTTGCATAAAGATTTATTAATTCCCTTGCTGCATCTTTAATTTTAGCTTTGACTTTTTTCTTTGTTTTACTCCATTCACCACTACCAAGTTTTGTTAGCTTTGGTTGAATATTATCTCGCGAAGAATATTTTTTTACCAAAGAGAGGTAATTAAGATTAACATATACAATATCTCTATCTGCGTATAAAATTTTTATTGATTCCTGTTCGATATCACCAATCTTGATTGTTTCTAAACCTGCATATTGACCTATGCCATAATACTCGTGTACAACATAGTCCCCCTTTTTGATTGAAGCAAAATCTTTTGTTTTCGATTTCCTGATTTTTTGTAATGCAGGGATTTTAGTTCTATAAGGTTTATTAAATATTTGATAATCTGTTAATATTACAATTTTATCATTTTTTGAAATAAATCCTGATTTAATTGGGAAAGAAATTACTTTAATTTTCCCCGCTTCAATAAAATTCGATAATTCTATTTTAAAATCAGAAAGTAAATCAGTTAACCTTTTATTTTGTATATCATTCTCAGCTGTAATAATGATTTTATTTCCATGGTCTATGTAATTTTTAATTACAGTAAATAGCAACTCAAAATTAGAATTGATAGCTGGTGGCTCTGAAAGTTCTAAATCAATTTTATCTTTATGTAGATTTAATGTATCTTCTATAATCCATCTTGCTGTTTTGATGAATAAATATTCAGAAAAATTTATTTGATTGTCATTCAGTTCAGTTTTTATGTCGGTATTTTCACGATCTGGGAGAGATTTACTATTAAATATTTCTTCTTTTAATTCTTCATCCAGTTCATTGTACACGGATAAATCGGGATGCATTTCATTATTTAATGTTTTATTCGATAATTCCCTAAGCTTATAATCAGAAGCAAATATTAAAGGATTATTCAGATAAGAAAAAATATCTTCATAAATTGTATTGTTATGTAATAATGGAGCCAGTGTGATAGAATCTGCTTTTGAGATTGATCTTTGACTTTCAGGATCAAAGTATCGAATCGATTCGATAAAGTCTCCATCAAATTCTAGTCGACAGGGGAACTTCTCATTGTACGACCAAAAATCGATTATTGAACCTCTAATCGCATAATCTCCTTGTTCATCAACGAATTTATCCTGGTTGTAATTCAGTAGATTTAGATATTCTATTAATTCGTTATAAGAAATACTACTTCCCGTATTTAATTGAGTAGTATTATCTTTTAATAATTTATTTGAAGGAAATTTTTGTAATAGTAAATCGTAGGTTGAAATTAAAATGAATTTATTACTATTCAATAAAGATGTTAGACGTTCTTGAACAACTTCAATATTAAAGTCGTCTATTACTATTGTTTGATCACCAAGTCCAAGAACATCCAGTTCGACTTTTGTTTCATTAACCTCTTGAAGGTTTTCACACAAGATTAATATTTGTTCTTCTTTATCAAATATATATCTTAAAAAAAGATTTTTTGATGATCCGAATAACTTTGATACATATAACTTTTCTTTCGGATTTAATTGGTAAACTTTCTGGCTTATTAATTCAAAAAAGGTAAATTTACTATTTAACAAATTAAAACCTGTTTGCATTTGTATAGTTTAATATTTTAAAATACAATATATACCCTCCCTTTACTTATCGTAAGTGAGGTTATATAAAATGAATTAACT